>ENA-ORXI01001314-ORXI01001314.1-sediment-metagenome-genome-assembly--contig:-NODE-1314-length-19481-cov-31.036384_pt1 | contig 19481 bp, 18 predicted proteins | sample MGYA00237861_ERZ511468 | MGnify/ENA primary metagenome ERZ511468 (study PRJEB26299, sample SAMN06266213) | sediment metagenome | isolation source: Hudson Canyon methane seep mesocosm | place...
CAAGAAATCACCAGAACTAATCGCTAAGTAGAAAAAATGACATGATGATTTTCACGAGACATGTCAGCTATTGGCACTTTTCTGCAATCAATTGTTGCTTGATAGCCGCCTTTCGATGGACCGAGTTTGTAATACAGGGTCACCCGCGGCATGTGATTGTAAGAGGCAATAATCGAGAAGTAATTTTCTACGAAGATGCAGATTACCTCTGGTCAAGCTACCCTAGACATGCGCTAGGGGAGGAAAATGAATTGATAACGTATTATTCGGAATAGTTTTCTTTAGCGTGAACAAATGAAAAGAGAAAGTCGGGATATAGGCGGTGTTTTGAACAGCACATTGACGATCGCACGATAGAGGATATTCGAGCTGCATCGAACAAAGCTTGGGGGTTAGGTTGTGAAATTTTTAAGGCTCAAATTGAGCAAAAGACAAGATGGCCGAGCCAAGCTAGAAAGGTAGGTGGAGACAGACGGCCTGAAGATTAGCGTCGGTGAACCTAGTTATCAATCGAGCCTGCCCCTTTGGTCTATGTTTTACCACCACCATTGGCGTTTTACGAAAGGCATATCGGGATCTTTACGGTTACGAATATCAATGATGCGCCAGTTTTTACTGATAAGCTGAGATAGCTGATAAATCGTTTCGCGCGCCAACAAGGACCTTGTTGAGCCATTCCAGCTTTTTTGATTCGTAAACTTGATCGCGGCTGTTGCGTCTGGTGATTTTGCCTTCAGCTTTTCCGCCATCTCCAAGGCTTCCGCCATAGGGTCTTCAGCCACGCGCGTGACCAAACCATATTCAAGTGCTTTTTCGGCGCTGACAGGGTCGCCAGTCATAATCAGCTCATGTGCAATATCCTGAGAGATCGTGCTTCGAATAGTTTGCAGAGCAGCCATATCTGGCACCATGCCCCATTTGGCTTCCATGATGGCCAGCTCGGTATCAGGACGCGCATAACGCATGTCTGCACCAAGCGCTAGCGTCATCGCCATGCCGTAGCTGATTCCATGCATCACGCAGATAACCGGCACAGGAAGACGATGCCAACCGATACAAAAACGCTGTGCCATATTGGTACCAAAGGGATTGAGCTTCCAACCAATTTTTGCAAACTGAATTGGCTTGCCCATGATGCTGTTGATGTCGATTCCGGCACTAAAGTGTTCACCGCTTCCGGAGATGATTACGACGCGGATATTACGATCTTTTTTAATGACTTTTTGTACGTTAACAATATCGCACATCAAGTCGAAATTGAATGCGTTGAATTTCTCTGGACGGTTGAGAATAACATGTGCGACGCCGTCTTCGACCTTGTAAATGATGTGTTTAAAATCCATGGTGGCTACCTGTAGTTATCTATAGTTTTTAGCTTTAGGGGTTTTGTATTTGTTAGTTGATATTTGTAATGAGAGCTGTGAGGCAGAAATGAGCAAGAGGGCTAACGCCCTCAAACTCGAATTATTGCCGCGTTACAACGATGCAGCAAGTTCTGCGCTCTGTTTATTTGCGTGTTTCGCATCGAGTTCGTGGGAAAACTCGGTACCACCGATCAGATGGAAATTCACTTATTCCGAGTCTTCACTGTATAGCTCTTTGCGAGATTCCTGGTCCGCACAAATCGACCAGATTGTCGACATCCAACACGTGTTGCCTAGTCTCTCAGGGAGTTAAACTGTTTATAAGCAAACCTTACGCTGTAAAGATATCATTTATTTTGACGGTGTCAAGATTGTTTTGTTATTGTCCTAATATGAGCAAAGCGGCTAAACCCTATAATAATTAAAGGGCTCAGAGCCTTTTTTCTGAGTTGAACGGTTAACTGACTGCATTGGAAGTGTGGTTTCAACCGGTCTGTTCATTACTCTGTAATGTTCTAAACAAGGGTTGGCTACTGTGCAAGAATTGATAGATGATTATATAGCGATGAATCAAGAAGGGCTCGTATTGGCGTTGTGTGAAAAATATTACGACGACAACGTCCTGATGCTCAATAACGGAAATATTTTGCAGAATCTATGAGAGAGCCTTATAAAAAGCAAAAATGATTTGTAGCGTCCGTAAAAGAATTTGATTTAAAACTTATTTCACAAGTTGTTGGCGGTAATTACGCTGAGCTTACTTTTGACTATAAGATGGTTGGTGAAAGTTCTAAAGTCACAAAGTTTGTAGGAAAACATATTCAAACATGGAAAAGTGGTAAAATAATCAAAAAAGAATATGTTTCAATTAGCTAAACAAAATACATGCAGTCAACCTGACCGAGAAATACTGGGAAATCTGTAGTCGCCTATAAGTCTTTTTTGAAATCAAATTAATTTACGGAGAGCTTGATCGGGAGTCTATTTTCTTTCTATAAACTATCGTGTAAATTTGCTTCGAAATGTATCGCTTCTGTGCGAAGCCAGTTTGCAAATTTAGCAATTCTGGGGTTCTCAAGAGTTTTCTCTTCCGCAGCTACTAAATAGTAACTTTTATCCGTATTAATCGGCCTAGCAATTGGTGCAACCAATGTACCATTTTTGAGTTCACTATGTACTAATGATAACGGCCCCAGTGTCACGCCTAAGCCATCTGTTGCAGCCTGCAAAGCAGCAGCTGGGTCATTATATTTTATATATTTGGTCTTATTGGGTAAGCGGAAGTTGTTCTGTTTTGTCCAAAGTTCCCAGTGGTCAGCACCTTCAAACAACTGAATCAGAGGGAGTAACAGTAAGTTTTTTTCATCGGACATATCAACCGACTTCAGCAGGTCAGGGCTGAGAACTGGTAATGCATATTCGTCAAATAATTTTTCACAGTAGGTATCGGGCCAATTTCCTGTTCCCCAGCGAATCGCCAAATCGCATTTTTGCATGGATAGATCCTCAACTCGATAGCTGTTTTTTATCGTAAGATCAATGTCAGGGTAAGTGTTAAAAAAACCTAATAGCCTGGGGTTTAACCATCTTATAGAAAAAACGGGAAGCACGTTAATCACAAGCTCGGCTTGGCCTTCTTCTTGAATGTCTTCAATGGTGTTAGAGATGAGTGAAAATGCTTGGGCGAGCGCTTTTTGGAGGGTCTTTCCTCTTGCAGTGACCGTGATTTTTCTATGGCTACGATGAAATAAGGCGACGCCCATTTCCTCTTCTAGTTTTCTTAATTGGTGACTTACGGCCGAAGGGGTGACACACAATAAATTTGCGGTCTCCTGTACAGACTCTACCCGTGCGCAAATTTCGAATGTTCTTAAAGCATTAAGCGAGTTAATCTTCTTCATGCGTGAATAAAATTCATCCTAAAGCTAAAAATAAGTCGTTTGAGTGTTGATATATAGCATGAAAAAATAGCGGCTACAATTTTTGAGTGAATAAAAACTAATCTGACTATTTCCGGATGGTAGAGGATGAAGTTAAAAAAATATATAACCAAATACGGAATGCAGGTTGCTTTGAACGTTACCGCCTTTTTAGCTAAGCAAGAGAGGCTTGAATACGCCAGCAATAAATTACTCGGTGCCGCTGCCTGGTTTTTCGCACATAAAGTGCAGAATTCAGGGCCAAAAGCTATTAAGGAACTGGGCATATGTTGGCAGAATGCGTTTCCATCACCAAAGCAAGTCCCTCTAGTCGATATTACAGAAGACACGGTTTACGCTGAAATTCGAACACCATGCCCTTTGAGAGGATCGGGGGATTTAAAGGCATGCTACAGAATGATGGAGTACGACCGTACTTACATGACTCACTTCGGCGGTAAGTTTGTCGTACTTAGGTCTCAGGCAGAGCACGGTGTCAATGTTTGCAAGGTCGCAATTCAGTTCGCTGATAAAGATAACTCGACAAAGCTAGTTCATGCTCATTTGAGAGAAAATGTATATTAAAAGGACGGGAGTATGAAAGTAGTTAAAGGTTTACTAATTGGTGTTTCTGTCTGTCTCACCCTTTTGCTGTTGCTGTTATTGAATGTGTTTAAGCTACCGTCGCCACCGAAATCGGTCTCAAGTGATTTTGTGCTGCGTGACGTTTCTATCATTAACCCTCTAGTGAGTAGAACTAAGATTGCTTCGTTGAGGGTAAGCAATGGAAATATGTCACTCAGTAGCGTCAACAAAAACGCTGATGAATTTGAGGGTAAATACGCCGGAGCATTCATTTTACCGGGTTTGATCAATATGCACTCCCATTCTCCGAGCAAGAATTTGTTAAATCTTGGCCCTATGTTTGGTTTGGCTGCGGTGATGCATGGTGTGACAACTTGGAGGGATGCAATTGACGCTGATGGAACCGGCGTGCCGGCTTTGCGCGAGCAGATAGCCAGCGGAAAATGGCCGACGCCCCAAGTGGTGGCATGTGCACTGATTACCAGAGGTGAAACACGCTGGCCAAATTCAAACATACTTGAACAAGAAAAAAATGCTGTTGCTCTGGTTAACTCATTGAAAGAGCGTGGCTACGACTGCATCAAATCGTATGAAAATCTAAGCGCTGGCTTGATTGCAGCAATTATACAAGCGGCTGGCGAAGCCGGGATGCAGGTCATAGGTCATGTTCCGGACGGGTTGACGATAGAGCAGGCTGGGTTACCTGATACACAACACTTTTTTGGCGTTCAGAATACGCTACAAAATAGTGTGATTGCACGAAATGGTGATTGGAGAACTGTAAATGCGCAGCGCATTCAGGATGTAGCCGGTCATATTATTAGTGAAGGGATGATTAGTACGCCAACCTTGGTCACGCTAAAACAAATTCAAGAGTACAGCGATTACAACTCAGCATTGATGAACGAAAACTACCACTACATACCACAATTTTATCTAGAAACCGTTTGGAATCCTGTCGAAGGCCTACCGGTTTATCGCAATCTTGGTCGAGATGTGATCGCTAGAGCCAAAGACGCACTTGAAAAAAAACAGGTTTTGTTAAAACAACTTCATGAGCAAGACTCCACTCTAAATCTTGGAACGGATACGCAGCAGCCTTTTGTCGTACCCGGTTTTGCCATGTGGCAAGAGATGCATTTATTTGAAGAGGCCGGATTAACGCCAGAGGAAGTATGGGCACACGCGACATGGAAAGCACAACGTCAACTAACACGAGAATCAAACGGTCTGCTTGAAACAGGAAGTGAGGCTACATTCCTGATTTTCTCGGAAGACCCTACCTTGTCTTTAAGCGCGCTTAGCTCTTTGAAAGGGGTGGTTCTTCGTGGTCAGCTTTACGATATCGATGACTTAAAATCAGTGATGAAGGATCTTCAAGATCATTATGAAGATGAGCCAATGAAATTTATCTCTCAGTACTTTGTCAGGCGCGCGATGGAAAAAATAGCGCAAAAATTCACCCACTGAAATCAGGTTTATCGAAATGAAAAAAATTATGCTGGCATTGATAGCCATTCCGATATTCTTGGGTGCTATGTATTCGTTTTTGCCGCCAATAAATGTGGAGAAGTTTGTTGATCCCACAGCAGCCACAGATGATTCTGCAAACACAATAGCAGCGCCTTACTCGTTAAGAGATTTGCTTGTTGCGGATATGCATGCGGATACACTTTTGTGGAATCGAAGCATCGCTGAACCTTCTGAGCTTGGTCACGCTGACCTACATCGACTAGTGGATGTAAATGTTGGATTGCAAGTTTTTATGTCGGTTGTTGAAGCCCCTAACGATGTCGATTCTGATTCAATCAAGCAAGAGGGTGATCAAATCAGAGCTGTTGCCTTGCTGGATAAATGGCCCTATCAGACTTTGGGAAGTTATAAACAGCGCGCCCTATACCATGCGTCCAAATTATTTAAAGCCGCTGAATCTTCAAATGGAAAACTTAGAGTGCTCTTAAGCAAGGAGGACTTAGCTACTGGGATGCAAAATTGGCAAGTGAAAGAGGGCCCACTTTTGTCCATTCTTGGTATGGAAGGTGCTCACGCGACGGAGTTCAACGTCGAAAATGTTGAAGCACTTTTTGATGCTGGGTTCAGGAGCATGGGGCTGGCGCATTATTCAGATACTGAGTTTGCAGGTTCATCTTCAGGCATTGAAAAACACGGCCTTACGAATAAAGGCAAGGCTCTTATCAAAAAAATGACCGCCATTGGAATGATCGTAGACGTGGCACATTTATCTAATCAGGGCATTGAAGATGTTCTGGATATGACCGAAAAGCCGGTTTACTCCTCTCACACAGGCGTATATGCCACCTGTTCTAAAGCGAGAAATTTACCAGATTCAATGATTAAAAAAATTGCTCAGCGTGAGGGGGTTATTGGCATTGGGTTTTTCGAAGGTGCGATTTGCGGAAACGCTTTGGAAGACATTGTTAGAGCGATCAAGCACGTTAGGGACTTGGTTGGATCTGAATACGTTGGCCTAGGATCAGGTTGGGATGTTGCTTCTTTAGCCATTACACCAACAGAACTCCCTGATTTAGCACAAGCATTACTTGATCAAGGGTTTTCAGAAAAAGAAGTCAGGGATGTCATGGGAAGAAATATTACCCGCTTTTTCTTAGAGAATTTACCGTCTAAAGAGTACAAATCAATATGAAAACTATCGTACAGAATAGTAGAAAATTATTTGTTTATTTATTTTTTATAAGCACTTACTTTGTAAGTTCTACTGCATCATCTTCTCTGTATGAAAACTTAGCGCCTAAAAAGGTTACCTTTGGCTCTAGTGCAATGACCTATGTGGATGTGGGAGAAGGGACTCCTATCATATTTATACACGGCTGGAGTTCCCATAAAGGATATTGGAAAGAACAAATCAAGGTTTTCTCAGACTCAAACCGAGTGATTGCTTATGATTGGAGGGGGATGGGGGGCTCAAATGGGGGAGAAGAACCTTACGAATTTTCTGAGCTGATTGAAGACCTTAGATTCTTCATTGATAGTTTAAATCTGAAGCAAAAGCCTATATTGGTTGGCCACTCATTGGGTGGTCTTCAGGTTATGCATTTTGCCTCAATGTATCCAGATGTTCCCGCTGCAATTATTTCTGTGGATGCGCCAGGTCGGGATAGCCTAATAACGGGGAGAATGATGTATTGGGCTATGTCAGCTACCTATGCACTTACAAGCTTCCTTTCTGATTACAGCGCCAACTTACTCCAAGTGCCTTTTAACCGCTTTTTTTTCTATTCCTCAAAATTTATTGAAAATAATGAATCGTTCATTAATGCATGGGAAGAGCAATTTAAATCCAACTCTGTCGATAGTCTGATCAACTCTTTCAGGGCGATGACCTTCAGAACAAGAACAGAAAAAACGGTATATGGTGTACCTGCTCTATTTGTTATGGGAAGTGAAGATCGTTTTATTTCTCAGGATCAAACAGAAGATTACGGTTCCTTATTTCCCGGCTCTCAATTGAAAATTATATCTGGTGCCGGGCATATGAGTTCGGAGGAACAGCCAGATTATTTTAACCAGTTATTGGAGAGCTTTATAGAGGTTGCTTTACCAAATAGGGTGACAAATAAATTGGTTCGTGTAACGGATGTAGGCGAGGAATGAAACTGATGAATCGCCTTTTAATCTTTACATTTTTTGTAGTCATCGCCGGGCTGATCGGTTTGACTGTCACAGCCTCGTTAAACAAACCAGCAACGTTCGTGGCTGATGTACCCTACGAAAGAGCGGGCCATTCTTCAGACGAAAAGCAGGACTATGCTGAACGCCTATCCCAAGCCATTCAATATCAAACTATATCCTCTAAAGAGGCTTCTGATACAGATCAGAAGCCATTCGCAGAATTTAATGACTTCCTATTTAAATCGTTTTCTGGTGCGCTATCGAAGCTTACTCTGGAGTATTCTTCAGAATACAGTCTTCTATTCTCGCTGAAAGGCAAACAACCGTCGTTGGCTCCCATGTTGTTGATTGCTCATAGCGATGTAGTGCCAGCACAAAACCATAGGGCAGATACTACTAGTGGGTGGCAATACCCACCTTTCTCTGGGCACATAGATGATCAGTATGTCTGGGGTCGTGGCGCGCTGGATAATAAGTCTGCCATTCTAGCGATATTTGAAGCGCTTGAAAAAAGAGCGCGCTCAAATGCTGAGGACTCTCACAGAACTATTTATATTGCTGTGACACACGATGAAGAAGTGGGCGGGTATCGAGGCGCAAAAAAAATCGCCAACTACTTAAAGGATAATAATATTCGGCCTTACTTTATTTTGGATGAAGGGCAGGCCGTGACGCAGGGTGTTATTCCAAACGTAGAAAAGCCTGTGGCATTGATCGGTGTTAGCCAAAAGGGTTATATGACCGTTGAATTATCGGCCAAGGGTGAGCCAGGGCACTCAATGATGCCTCCGGAAGCTACCGCAATTTCCAGCATCAGCCACGCTATTAATCTGTTAACTAATTCGCCTATGTCTCCGAAAATGACCGGTCCGGTCAAAAGCATGTTTCGTGAGTTATCGCACGAAATGGGTTTTCCTACGAATGTTGCACTTTTCCATAACTGGCTTTCAGAGCCTCTGCTGATCGCTCAACTAGAGAAAAACCCGGCTACCAATGCGTTGATCAGAAGCAGTATGTCGGTCAACGTTATATCAGGAGGTATTGCAGATAATATATTACCCAAGCAAGTGACGTCATTATTGAATTACCGTATTGCGCCTCATAACACCAGTGATGAGATTCTTGCTCATATCCGGAAAGCCATAGACGGAACCGGTGTCGAGATGAAAGTGGTCTCCGCGATAGAGGAGGCAGCCCCGATTACCGATCACAAGGGTGATGCTTATCAAATTGTCGAGCAAGCGATTACGGATATTTTTCCTGATGTAATAGTTGCCCCCTCAATCACGCTTTCAACCACTGACTCCAGGCACTTCGCTGACTTGTCACCAAACATACTGCGCTTTTGTCCAATTTTGCTCAATAAACGTGATCTTAATAGATTTCATGGTGTTGATGAGCGAATTTCAAGGGAAAACTACATACAGATGATCGATTTCTACGGTAGGTTAATCGATAAAATCTAGTAGTTACAGGCATTAGAAAATTGGAAAAGGATGCATCATGTTAAATGAAATATTACTGAAGACTGCGATTTTTTGCTTGCTCATCTCCTTCATGTTGGGCTGGATATTAGCGTTTATTCACTATGTAAAGATTACAAAGTTTAGCGATCTAAAACCAAGATCGAGTTACATATTGAGAGCGCATATAGGTTATATAATGATGTTCTTTGCGTTGTCTATTTTCTATCTGCTTTTGGAAAATGCATCAATCAGTTTAAACTCATATTACCTTTGGTATGTAAGCCTCAGCTCACTACTTCTTCCTGGGAGTTTTGTGATGGGAGCTTTTTTACCGAGACTGGACATAAAAGCAAGAGAGACTCTCAATTTAGAAGGGAGGCTGATTAGCTTGTTGATGAATCTTCTTTTTTTGTCTATTAGTCTGGGATACGTCTTTATGGCATATTCAATTTTTTGAGGCAAATTAATACTTGCTACAGGTATAGAAGTAAACATACCTTGAACTGAATCCCGAACTACAAATTCTCTGCTAATGCCAAACATTAGATAGCTCTTTGGAGGCGTCGCTTTTGTTTTCCCTGCTAGCTATCCAACCTTTCTTCAGGCGATGTTGTATATGGTGACCTACCGCCAGGATGTATTAATAATCAATATCATCTAAACAAGGTTCATGATCGCAGAGACTGGTAAAAAACCACTTAAGAACTAAAGTATACGTCGGTTGTTTTTTGGCGCTATGGTGATAATGAACAAATATAATTAATATCAGCTATCGAACCGAAAGTAGTCACCTTAAAAACTTCAGCTCGCGACGGCTAAGTCGACATATAAAAGTAAAAAAATTAATCGTCTAATGACTATAAATGGCACCTTCTGGAAGCGAGCATGTCGGGCTGGAATGAATTGATAATTTACCTAATTCACGCTCCTAATTTCAGGATGGAAATAATCGGATACGTCACTGTTACCTGCCAACCCTTTATATTTGTTTATAGCGAGCAAAAACTAGCGGCCAGCTACAAATAGGTCTATTTTACTAAAGTAAAGGTAAGTAAGGATTTGTTATGTTTATCAAACACAAAATTGCGTTAACTGCCTTATTACTCTCTCTAGCTTTTATCTCAGTTTGTGACTCAGCAGAAACTGTAGTTGTGGGTGGGTATGAGTTCGCTCCCTTTGTTCAAAGGTCGCCCGACGGCAGTTATGATGGTGTTACTATTGATCTAATTGCGGCACTGAATAAGCTGCAAAAAGATTTTAATTTTATTTTTGTCTCGACTTTAGCAGATACTAGATATAAAGCATTTCAAGCAAAACGGTTTGATCTTATTTTTTTTGAAGACAAAATGTGGGGATGGCAAGATCTGGATGTTGTTACCAGTAAGGTATTCTTAAGAGGTGGTGATACCTATATTGCACTAAAAAAAGTAGGTAGAGATCAAAATTTTTTTGCTGATTTGTCTAGTAAAATATTAATAGGAATTAAAGGCTATCATTATGGTTTAGCGAACTTAAACAATGACCCGAAATTTCTAGAAGAGAAATACAATCTAATATTGGTCAATTCCAGTTTAAGTGTAATTAAATTGCTCGAACACGGGCGCGGGGATATCGCTATTGTTTCGCTTTCTTTTATTTTACCTTACTTAAAACAACACCAAAGATTATCTAAAAAGATACTTATCTCAGAAAAGCTAGATCACCAATATGGACATACAATCTTAACCAGAAAAAATTATCAAGTTAATCCAGAAAAATTAAATTACTGGTTAAGTCTATTAGAAGAGCAGGGTGTTTTAGAAGAGATATGGAAAAAAAGAGGGCTTGAGGACTTACATATATGGCTAAATTAGGCATTATTCCTGTAAATTTACTATAAAGATTTTGTCAGCTATTCAGGGGGGGGGAGTTCAACTGGTCAAAGCGGACAGTATTTCCTCGGAAAATTCAGTTCGAAAGTTGTCATTTAAAGTGTCAAAAGCAGGTCTTCTGACGTTTACTCTTGGCACTCTTGTGACAACTTCAGTAATCGATACTCATCTCTAAATTGGCCTAATTGTTAAAACTCTGCTTGTTTATAGAGTAGGTGCTAAGGAGTTTAAGGCCTACCTTTAAATATATTTACAATAAAACCTTCTGTCTTCAATTCACTTAGTTTTTCATTTATCTCAGGTATTAAGTCATGAATAGGGGATTTCTTGCCGATGCAAAACCTTTGAGAGTTTACATAGAGTGGTTTTTTCGGACTCATATACTTATCTTTCAATCCCGCATTTCTAAATAAATAGTCTCCTGTCAGGTTAAAATCTAGATAGAAGTCATGTACTCCGGCTGCTAGTACTTTGATGGCTGATTCTGCATTCTTAGCTCTATGCAATTTTAAAACGCCTCTTTTAACCGCATTATCTACGTCTTCACCATAAGCAGAACCTGCATATCCGACTATTTTATAACCTTTGAAATCATCATAGCTTTCCCATTCAAAACCGTTGGGAAATTTTTCTTTCATATAATACCAAGACCCTTTTCCTATTACCCAAGGGTCCGTAGTATCTAGATAGTGGGCACGCCCTTTGCTATATACGCAAGACTGCAAACCATCCATTTGTCCATGTTCTACCAGTTTTAAGCATTGTTTCCATGGTCTAATAGGGAGTTCCAGTTTTATATTCAGCCGTTTAAATATTTCTGTCAGAGTTTTTACCGCATATCCCCCTGTTGCCATTTCTCCGACTTTACCCACATTAAGAGGCGGCCATGGGTCACTACACATTCTAACAACCGTCGGCCGGGCGTAGGAAACACTGGCCATAAAAGATAGCCCGAATATAATGATGATGAGTTTTTTCATGCCCCCTCCTAAGATGATTCACTAGATAGGTTTTTAAAGCTTTGAGAACAATATATTTTTGATGATATGAATTAAAAAAGTGTAGTTCTAAATTATACGCTTGTACAAAAATTAAACACTGTTGTGAGGAGCTATCATTCGATAGTGCTAATTTATAGTGACTATGCGAGGAATTGATATTATAAACATGACGCCCTTGTTTACTTCACTTTCACAATGGATTTCACCTCCAAATTGCTGGGTGATGATATTGTAAATAATATGCATACCAAGCCCAGAATTAGCCCCCATATTGGTGGTGAAGAAAGGCTCGAATAGTTTGCTAATGTTTTCTTTCTCGATGCCACACCCATTATCCTTGTATATAATTAGGATGTTATTTTCATTTTCATTTACTTCGATGGTTATTTTTTTTCCTTCTTCGCCATTGAATCCATGCGTAATCGAGTTCAAGATTAAGTCACTTATTACCAATGTGAAAGCAATAGGGTAACCTTCTGTTTCAATTTTTTGATTACAACTTATTTCGATGGAATGATCATGTTGTTTAAGGTTACTCGAAAGACTAAGACAGACATCGTCAAGATAGGATTTAAGTTTAAAAATTTGTTTTTGCTCACCCGATTGATTGATGGCTACTCTCTGGAACCGATCTGTAAGATTGGCAGTACGACGGATATTATTCATTATAATAGCGGTTAGCTCTTTGTTTTTAGCTAAGTAACTTTCAAAGTCTTCATTGGAAACAGTATCTTTTTGATGGCTTTTTTCTAGCTCTAGCGTTAAGTCCTGAAGTAATGAAGTACTGGTAACACAGATTCCCATAGGGGTATTTATTTCGTGAGCAACCCCAACGACCAATTGACCGAGAGCAGTCATCTTTTCTGCTTCAATCAGTTGTAATTTAGCTGTTAGCAACTCATTGGTTCGCACCTCAACCATGTTTTCTAAACAGTCCTGGTTTTCTTTTAAGCCTTGTGCGTATTCATCACGTTTGGTTCTGGCTGAGTCGAGGTTTTGTAACATGGAATTAAAGACTTCTTCTAATACTTTAAATTCATTCCGCCCCTTGGTTTTGATGCTAATATTTTGGTCTTTCACTCGATCAAGGTCGATTTGTTCAACACTTCTAGTGAGTTCAGAAAGAGGGTTACTCAATATCTTCCGTCCCATGTATAAGAAGATTAACCATAAAGCGATGGTTTTAAGCACAGCATTAGCTAGTATGAAGATGAATCCATAACGTACTTTTTGAAAAACTACTCCTTCACTGGAATAAATTACACAAGTCCCAGCTTCATGCTTATTACCCGCTTCATCAATGTGATAAAGAATAAACTCATGACTTATTAATTTGGAGAAAAAGAGACTACTCTTTTTGGGTTGGCGACTGCCATCTTCTGATATGTTGGTTGCAGCACCTTTAGCGTCTATGACTAAACCAATACTGGACTCTTCATCCACTAGATTCTTGATTGTTACTCCCTCAATTACCGGTATTTTGATCATTCCGCGTAACATGCCACTGACCGCCTGATCATCAAAATTATAAACTTGTGTTGCTAGTCCCTGCTCAAAGGTTTCTTGAAAGGTGATTAGATCTTCTTTCACGCTTTTTTTAGTGTTGTAATATTCCGCAATCATATGCGTTACGGTAACGCTTATCGCAAAAATGACGTACAAGGAGAAAACCACAACTAAGAGCTGTGTGGTGATAGAGTTTTTAATGGACACAAAAGATGAATTAGACACAAATACCAGCTTTAGAATATTTAAAAAATACCGTTAACTTGAACGGAATGAAAATAAAAACTCTAAGATGAGTTTAGCACTAAAGCTTCTATCCTGCCGCTAGTAACCAACGGGGAAAGACTTTAATTCTATTATTGAGAGCTTTGTTCCTCAGTGCTAACCTACTAGTTTCAATACCAAGGGCATTGTTACTTGTTTCCTGACCAGAGAAATAGCCAATCAAAATTAGAAAAACAACGGGATCAAACTCGATTGAAAGCTTGACTTATTTGAACCTTGGAATGCAATTATACGTCTGCTATTCAATGTATGGTAGCCATCAAAACTTCGGTATTTGATACTCCTAAGTTTATACAATTGAAGTGGTATCCATTGACTTGGATGACTGCTTATGGCTTCAAGAGGCTAGCTGGTGCCAAATTAAGTCACTTAGAAGGCATGCTAGCATGGCCTAATAATCATAATTTTGATGATTGTCAGAATGCCGGTTTAAGTTCTAGATTCGGAGCTATTTGTTCTTGTTTGCCCTTTCGCAGACGTCAAACCAAGCACATAAAATATATTGTTATTTGTAATGCAGGGCAGGGGCATTAGTTTCAGTCATCCTAAATTACAGTATCTTGTGGTGCCAAAATTATGCACCTTTGACAGCAGGAGTAGACTGTTTTTCAGCCCGTCACCAATCAACGTATCTTGTTAATTTAGTTTCCTTCAAGAATTTGATCAACAACACCTCTTTTTTTAATGCTTCTTAGCGCAAAATTGAACTTACTTAGTAATTCCTTAGAATTCGGGTAATCTCTCGAAATCATTAGATAATTTCCTGATGTTTCATGCGCTTTTGGGAGTACATCAAAATCACCGACCTCCCGTGGAAATTGTTTTCTAATTAGATGCCAACCTACCAATTCATCAGTTATGAACAGGTCAACACGTCCATGTCTCAACTTTCTAATCCCAACTTCTTCCTTATTAGAATAAGTCAGATTCAGCCCTGCGCGCTTAAATTCGTTTTCATAGTAGTAGCCATTAGTCCCTTCAATACTCAAAGGCTTCAAGTCCTCAATAACCTTCCAATCCATTAGCCCCTTGTAGTGCCTCTTAGAGTAGAAGAACTGCGTCGAGGTCACTAGTAACACATCTGAGAATAAGAAATTTTCCTTTCTTTCTTTAGTATAACCGTAAGGAAATGCTGCCCAAACTTCTCCTTTTTTCACAACAAACTCGCAACGCTTCCAGGGGTAAAAGCCATATTTAGGTTCCATTCCCATTTCTTTGACTGCCGCAGAAACAATCTCTGTCATCACACCATAGCCAGCGACATCAGATGATGAGTAGGGAGGGTATTCGCCAGTGGCCAGTGGAAGTATGTGATCTTCAGCCGCATGAATATGAGCCACCGTACAAAGCAATAAGACAAAGAGTATCGTACTTTGAAACTTGGTTTTATTCGTAGTTTCCATAATGGACCTCCCGGAAATATTTAATTCAGTTTAATTTAAAAACAAAGTTAAATTACGAATACTAAGCAGTTTAGGCAACAAGTTCGTAAACATCTATTATTTTGAGTAGCTCAAAACCAAATGAATTCCCTATTCAAAATCCTAAACGCATTCCGCTTTTTGTTTGTTATCGAAGATGTTTTAGAAGACATGTAGTGGGCATAGTTAATCATATGGGCATATTAACTACGCTACTACATTAGAAGAACTTAGGCGTGATGAATTAATCGAAAATTAACCTGTTCTGTTAGACGACAATGGTCTTAAGAAAAAAGCTCTCGAAACTCAGGGATTCAGATAATTTATTCTTGAGGCAGATAGACGTACGACACCATACGCACCATTGGACTCGGTACAGAGCGCTAGGCGTCAGAATCAGAATGACCAAATAATACTAAGTTTATTGGCGTGCGTCTTAAATGCGGACACCTTTACCTCCGATTAAATAATGTCTGCGGGCACCAAGAGGCTAACTTGTGCGAGCTCCAGTCGGTAGGTATTTGGGGGGCTATGTACGTTTGTTGGGGGATCACAAAAAAGGCCATCAAAAAAAGACGACCTTTCATTTTGCGAGGCATTTTCTGTCATGCCCCAGCGAAACATTCCTTATTCAATAGACATTTATCATCATGTCTTAGACCTGTTCCACTAAGTTAATTATACTCCAAAATTAAAATAGATCAATATTTGACCAGATTTAAGGGCGTGATTTTAGCTTACAATTTAAGCGTCTCTTCCCTTGCTTAGTTTCTTTAGAATTATATATACACCTACTTTATTTTCCTCAATTTTTGGTCAGATGGTGAAAGTTTAATGGGGGCTTATTGAATACCTTTTCACTAACGAACAAGGAAGATGTTGCTGATAGATTTAATGCATGTGTTGCAGCGGCCGGTTGAAACCACAAACCGGAGGCCGCCACCCAAGAGATATCAAAAACTGATTAATAAGTCGATACTTAAAGCTTTAAAAATTAATCGTCTGATGACAGCTTCTGGCACTTTTGTGCAATCAACTGTCGATTGACTCGTTGAAAATCAACGGGAAGATAGCCATTTTCATGCACCTAGAAAGTATGATACCTTCTAATATGAATAATATTCACATTAGAAGGTATCATAATGAATGAGTCCCAATTTAAAGCTGGCGTGATAATCTCCGGCCTAGTTTTTTTCGCTGTTTTTTTATTTATCTGTATGCCCGCCTTATTTGAGCTGGATGGAAGTTTAATAGAAAACTCAATCACTGCATTTTCAGCAGGATTTGTAAATCCGTTTGCTATTGGTTTTTCTGTTGATGCGACTGCTTGTTGGTTCATTTTGTTTTTCTGGGTGATGTATGAGGCAAAAACGCAGAAAATAAAGAATGGCTGGATATGCTTGTTGGTGGGGGCATTCCCGGGAATTGCAGTTGGTTTCGCAGCTTATTTGTTGGTGAGACAGAAGCAGATCAATGAATTTTCTTGAAGCTTAAGTTATAGAATCCCTTCTGTATGGCGGGCTTTTACATATTTTGTTTTAATCTGAGAGGCAACTTTGTCTTTTAAGATACTTAGGTTTGAATAGAAATCAAGACCTCGTTCCCACGCAGGAGTGTGGGAGCGATATTGTGGAAAGACCCTAGTATTGTAGGCGCTTAATAGCGTTATTTATTTAAGTGTCCGTTCTTCCTTTCAAAGCAGGCGTGTTGTTTATGTCGATAAATGATTTTCGTGTCAACTTTACGAAGTAAAGCTCTCGATCACCTGATGACTGCTAATCTGGCACTTTACGCTTTTTTAGAATAGAAGTTGTAAAGTAAGATCGAATACTGAATAAACAAACACAGATAAAGTTTGGGTTTTTAAATTAACATGTTACAAGTTACCGTTAGAAATAATGGCTAATAACGATTAACTATTCTAGTTATTTCGCCTGATTCAAACGCTTCTTTCAGGCTTTTATTAAATGCGGCTAAAAAGCCTTTTCGGTTTAATTTCTTGGAAAATGCTAAGTAATTTGGGTCTCTGGCGATAGGTTTCGGCAGTATGCTGAAGTCATCTCTTGATAACGAATTAGTTTTTGCTATTTCCAGGTTCAATGCAGCTTCTCCAGGGCTAATGATCGCGGCATCTATTCGTCCTGCTTTAAGCTTTTTCAAACGCTGCAAGCTGTTATTGTCTTCATCTGGCGTAAAAAACTTTCTAGCTTTTACGTATTCTCTACCGAAGGCGCAACCTCTGCAAACGCCAATTATCTTCCCTTGTAAGTCTTCAAAATGCTCAAATTTGAATTCATTTCCTTTTTGTACGACTAGGATGACTTCGTCATAATAGAGAGGATCAGAGTAGTCAAATATTTTTAACCTTTCTTCAGTGATTGATATTCCGACAATACCACCTAGCCCTGTTTCTGACCTGCGATAAGCTCTTTTCCATGGAAATAGATTATGCTCAAATTGGTGGCCCATTTTTTGACCAATATGATGCATAATGTCGACTAGAGCTCCCCTAGCAATTCCTTCTTCTTGCCAGATTTTAGGTTGTTTTATAGCATTTCCATTAATCTCTATTTTCTCTGCTAAGCAACCTAGGCTAAATAAAAATATGAATAGTGCTATCAGCAATCTTTTCATGGCGCTCACCTGTTTTACTATTCGGTGAATAGGGCTTAGTACGTACCTTCTAATCTTTATATGGCATGTAGAAAAACTACATGTTTTAAGGTTAGGCGTGTTTGTGGTTGGTTAAAAGTGTAAAAGCACACGGGCTTGACTTAGGTCAAAAAACAACCAGCTTCTGGGCTGAAATACTTTCTTACCCTTCTTTATGGGGGGGAACATCGGTAATCCCCCTACATTTGTACTAAAACTTTTGTAGATGGTTATTTTGACCACGCTCAGTAAATAGAATTACTGGTCGGCGTCTTGTATATATACATTTACTTGGTGGTTTTGATGTCGACTGGGATTTGATTAGATAGGAATATATACATATGTTTTTATCGCGAATCAGTCCCAGAACGTAGCTTGACGATATAACACCTCGGCGCGTTCATCCAATCAAGCACTCTTTAAGAGTGATTTATATACGGGTCTATATTGCACTAAACAATAGGGGGGAATTGATCCAATAATAGCCCCGCGCTTATTTGGGGGAAGAATTCGCCCCGAGTAATCAACCAGTTCAAGGTAATCTTTTAAGCTAAAAATTGAAGGTGTGTACCTTTAGTTATGTGTTGGGAGGTGTTTGGTTGACGTTTTTGGGTGACCCGCGCCTGCATGTTTTGTAATCAGCTATTTTTGTTAGTCGTCTTCGTATAGAATCCCCCAGATAATTTCACTGATCAAATAAGCTAAAATGCTAATGTTTCACTAACGGCATCTTCTTATCCCTTTCTAATACGACACCGAATAAATGAATGAAGTAACGATAGCAACTCATAATGGTAATTTTCACGCTGATGATGTTTTCAGTGTCGCGGCACTTAAGTGTATTTTTCCTTCTTTTAAACTAATACGTACGCGTGATTTAGAGCTTATAGCTAAGGCCGATATTGTACTTGATGTAGGGGGGGAATATGATCCTGACGCAGGTCGTTTTGATCATCATCAGCGTGGTGGTGCAGGTGAACGTGAAAATGGAATTCCATACTCCTCATTTGGATTAATTTGGAAAAAATATGGCTTAGAAATATGTCAAGGCAATCAAGACGTCGCAAATTCTGTTGACTCTGGTCTAGTATCAACGATTGACGCAGTCGACTGTGGTCATGTCGAAGGCGTTTCTAAAGGTATTAGTCTTAGTCACACAATTTCAATATTCAACCCGACTTGGCAAGAAGAAACCCACTTTGATGCCTGTTTTGATGAAGCCGTTACTTTCGCATCGCGCGTGTTATCACGATTCATTGCCGCTTCTAATGGTGGCATTAGTGCAAAAGAAATTGTGGCTAAAGCGGTTGAGAATGCAGAAGACCCAAGAGTGATTGTATTGGAGCAATACACCCCTTGGAAAACAACAGTTCATCGTTTATCTGAGAAGGCTTTATTTGTCGTTTATCCCTCTGGTTCAGGCCCATGGAGAATTCAAACAGTACCTGTTGAACTAGGATCATTCGAAGACAGAAAATCGTTGCCTAAACCGTGGGCCGGCCTATCAGATCAAGCGCTTAAAGACGTGACGGGTCTTGATGATGCTATGTTCTGTCACAATGGTTTATTTATTGCGGGCGCAGGATCATTTGAAAGCATTATGAAAATGGCTGCTATCGCCGTTCAAGAATAACAAATTGAAGGGGGCAAAAAGGCTGAACTGAGCAGGTGTTGGATAAATCTATGATACTTGGGTCAAAGAAAATTTAAAGCATCAAGATTAGGTTAGGACCGATACAAATTAATCGTATTAGCTCAGT
>ENA-ORXI01001315-ORXI01001315.1-sediment-metagenome-genome-assembly--contig:-NODE-1315-length-19467-cov-10.659257_pt1 | contig 19467 bp, 18 predicted proteins | sample MGYA00237861_ERZ511468 | MGnify/ENA primary metagenome ERZ511468 (study PRJEB26299, sample SAMN06266213) | sediment metagenome | isolation source: Hudson Canyon methane seep mesocosm | place...
CTTACCCAGATAATTAATACCGGTGAGACTTTATCGACAGGGCTTATTCACTTAATTCAAGACTCCGATAAACATTATCGTGTAACCTCTATTATTTACTCGCCACTTTATCAAAAGAGTCTACCAGATGCTGTATTAGAGAAAAAAGCGAATGATTTATTGGGTGTTATTGCTGTTATTTATAGTATTGAAGATGAGAAAACAAGTGCTTTAGCCTCTTTAGTAGACAATCAGTTACAGATTGAAATAAAGATGAATGAAGAGGTTTTTTTCAGTAATTTTATTAATGGGGCTGATAAAGCAATCTCTTTTGTATCCTTACAAACAAGTAAAACGATTGATGCGGCAGGAAATTCATGGCAAGTATCTTTTCGACCTTCTGAAGCTTTTTTATCAAGTCAGCTTAGCTGGCATGTGTGGTGGACCTTATTAGGAGGATTGCTGTTGACTAGTTTTATAGGCGTGGGATTATTAGTTCTCACGGGTAGAACAGTTCATATAGCAGAGCAAGTTGACCTTAAAACTCGTGATTTAAGCCGTATTAATGACAAGCTAAATGAAGAGGTTATATTAAGACATCAATTAGAAGCAGAACAAATATCACGAAATGCTATTTTAGAGTCACTGGCTAAAGGCGAAGGTTTTAGACAGATTTTAACGGATATTGTAAGGGGGGCAGAAAAACAAAACCCAGAGATGATCTGTTCCATTTTGTTGCTAGATGAAAAAGCTGAGCATTTACATCATGGAGCTGCGATTAGTTTACCTGGCTTTTATACCGAAGCAATTGATGGTGTAACAATTGGAGAAGGCGTAGGGTCATGTGGAACAGCTGCTTTTACGGCTAAACAGGTGATTGTAGAAGACATAATGACTCATCCTTATTGGGCACCTTATAAAGAATTAGCAAAATCAGCAGGTCTGTATGCATGCTGGTCTGAGCCCATTATATCGTCAAAAAATAAGGTGTTAGGTACCTTTGCTATTTATTATCAGGAAGTTAAAGCACCGACTAAAGAAAACTTAGGTTTTATTAAACGCATGGCTGATTTAACAGCGATAACAATTGAAAGGAAGCAAACAGAAGATGAGTTGCGTATTGCTGCAACAACATTTCAATCGCATGATGCCGTGGTGATTACAGATGTTAATGGCATTGTTTTACGAATTAACCAGGCATACACAGATATTACTGGATATTCTGCGGAAGAAGTATTGGGTGAAAATGCAAATATATTAAATTCGGGGTTTCATGAAAAGGTGTTTTTTGCAGCAATATATTCTGATCTGGAAAAGAAGGGGCGCTGGGAAGGTGAAATATGGAACCGTCGTAAAAATGGTGATATTTTTGCTGAAAGAATGACTATTACCGCGATAATTGATGATTCTAAAGTGTCACGTTATGTGGGTATTTTTTCAGATATCAGTGATAAAAAGGCAAGTGAGGAAGAAATTAAACAACTTGCTTATTATGACCCACTTACAAAACTGCCTAATAGACGATTGTTGTTAGAAAGGCTAGAGCAAGCCATTATTAGTGCAAAAAGACATCAGCATAGTGGTGCAGTGATCTTTATGGATTTAGACCATTTTAAATCGCTAAATGATACTTTGGGGCATCAGGTGGGGGATGAACTATTAATTCAGGTAGCAGAAAGGATTAAAAGTGTTATTAGAGAAGAAGATACTGCTTGCCGTTTGGGGGGAGATGAATTTGTCGTGCTAATTGCTGGTTATGATTCGACAGTTTCTGAAATGATAAAACAGGCAGCGATTGTTGCTGAAAAAATACGAGATCAAATAAATCAACCTTTTGACATCGCTCAGCGTAAGCAAATATTCTCGATTAGTGTTGGCGTTTCTATTTATCCTGACTTAGTTGAAGAACCAGAAGAAATATTAGAGCAAGCGGATACTGCAATGTACCGGTCTAAAAAGTTAGGGCGAAATACAGTGAGTTTTTTTAGTGCTCAAATGCAAGAAGAGCATAATAGAAAGTCAAATCTGGAACAGATGCTACAGTCAGCGTTAAGCCAACAACAATTTGTTATGTATTATCAGGGGCAAACAAACGCTGAAGGAAAGATGCTGAGTGCTGAAGCCTTGTTAAGGTGGGTACACCCTGAACAAGGCATGGTTTCGCCAGCTGAATTTATTCCTATTGCAGAAAATAGTCATCTAATTGTTGATATAGGTAGTTGGGTGTTAATTGAGGTATGTCAGCAAATTAAAAAGTGGCAACAGGCTGGGGTGTACCTGGAGCATGTAGCCATAAATATCAGCCCAAGGCAGTTTAGACAAGAGGATTTTGTAGAGCAAATTAAGGCTGCTGTCAGTCGTGCCGGTATTGAAGCAAAATATTTGATGATAGAGTTGACCGAGGGAATAGTTATCGATGATATCAAAGATACAATCGATAAAATGCTACAAATTAAAGCCATGGGTATCTCTATTTCGATTGATGACTTTGGAACCGGATATTCATCTTTAGCTTATTTAAAACAATTGCCATTAAGTCAGCTTAAAATTGATCAAAGTTTTGTCAGGGATATTAATGTTGATACCTCTGACGAAGTCATTGTTGAAACAATTATTGCATTAGCACTAAAATTAGAGCTGGAAGTGATTGCTGAAGGGGTTGAAACAATAGAGCAATTGCAATTTTTAAAAGAAAAAGGTTGTGAAAAATATCAGGGTTATTATTTTTGCCGGCCAGTATCAGCAGATGATTTTGTATAAAAAAGGGAAGGTTTGTTAAATTAACGAATCTTAAGGGGAGAGTATTCTCTGAAAAGCGGGTTCATATGTTTGCTGAGGCGTTTAAAAAACGCCTCAAATATGTATAAGGTTTTTTTATGGTACTTTCTTTTTTCGTGTAAAGCTCAGCATACCAAGAGCTGAGGCAAAAAACCAGATTGCTGCAGGAACAGGTACGGAAACAGGAAAAGCAACGGTATAACCCAGATCTACAAATGATGCTATGGTTGTATCGCTAACAAAAGTTTTACCATTATTAAGAAATATACCGGTCATTAGTTCATCACGCATATCATTTCCATTGGTATCTGTAATACCCGTAAGTGCTAAGCCACCCTCTTCATTCCAATGGCCATTAGCTGTACCTTGACCACCATCTAATTCTACAGGTACAAAATTGTTAATAGAGCCAAATTCTGTTTGATATGTTGCTAATGCTGCTGATCCGGTATATTCTCCAGAACCAGTATTATAAAGGTTGTTAGCACCCCACAATGAACCAAAACCAATAACATGTGCCATTTCATGTTTAATGATATTTAATAAGGAGCCATTGCTTTCCATATTACCTAAATCAGCGGAATCAAAATTCATGGTTCCAGATGTGGCAAATGTATATCCACCCGATGCCCGGAATGTCTCAGGGCCTGCACTGCCGAGAATACCTCCAACACCATCAGTAGCAATGCTTGTCGTATTTATTGTAATCCCGGACATAGCTGAAACACCTGTTGTTCTAACACTTGGTTGATAACCAGTAATTATATTTTCCCAAAAAGCCTCGGCATTAGAAAAAGCTGTTTGTGTAGCTGTTGAAAAATTTGTCAGCCCAGTAAGAGTGATATTAAAAATTCCAGAAGCGGTAGCAGATGATGAATTAGAAAGAATGATAGAAAATAATAAAGCTTTTGTTATAGAGTTGTGATGTGTTTTTATAGGCATGATTAATTTTTTAAAAAGATAATTTAGGCAATATTTAAGGGTTAAATACTAAGACTATCTATTACTTAAGCAAATTCAATGCCTTTTTTAATAGGTTGATTTATAGATGTTTTTTTTAAAGTCCGAATAAAGTAGGTTATATACCTTAAGAAAATCAAGTTATATAACCTACTTTTATTCAATATGTTCAAATGCAATATTGCTATTTAAAAATGAAGTGATAGCTTGTTTGTCCGTAAAATTACCATATCCTAGTAATAATTTTACATAAGCTGATTCTAAAGACATGTTCCAGATCATATTTGCCCCTTGTTCTATCAATATTCTAGTACTGAGATAAGCATCATCTGTATGGATTGCAGGGGCCATATAAAAATCAATATGTCGTTGATTGCATTGTTGAATAAATGCAGCTAAAGAATTGTTTTCTCCCCATATATCAGTAGAGCATGCCGTACCTGAGTGATAAAGGTCATGAAGGATGATATCAACTTGATCTAATTGAAAGTGTGAGTAATCTAGCCCAGGGTAAGGTTTGATTAATAGGATTTTTTTTGAAAATGAAGCGATTAGTTTTGTCGGTATGGAAGGTAATGTATTAAGGGGGTTAAGCTGTTGAAATAAAGACTCTTTATATTGTAAGTAAGCTTTAGACTGCACACTGATGAAGTCACCGCTGAGCTGTAAGCAAGAAGAAAGTCTGGTTCCTAAATGCACCAAGGTTTCCGAGTTTTGGTTTTTATAAGGGACAAAAACACCGGCTTCTTTTCTTTGTTTAATAAATTCTATTGCACAGAGCAAATGTGCTAGACCATTTGCTTGGGGATGATCTAACGGATAATCACTGGATACTAATAAGACTGGAATTTTAATTGCGTTGAAATATAAACCTAAAGCTGAGGCAGTAAAAGCCAAAGTGTCTGTTCCATGAGTAATGATGATACCGTCAAATGTTGAAATATCTTCAGCTTCAATTGCTTTAATCAGTGTCTCCCAGACAGACGGGATCAAATTTTCACTTAACAACTGAATGGGTTGCAGGGTTTTGAAATTAAGATCCTGTGAGTTGGGGTTTGTTTGTTTAAATAAATTAAGTAGTTTGTAACCTTGTTTGTTGTTAGTATTGACAGTGCCATTAATGGCAGTAGATCCGATGGTTCCGCCAGTAAAGATTAGTAGAATATTTGTCATTGAAGAACGAGTTTATCGGGTACCAAATACAACAATTTTTTTCCCATGTGCAGCAATTAAACCTTTATCATTTAGTTCTTTTAAAACTCTTCCTGCCATCTCTCTGGAACAACCAACAATACGGCCTATTTCTTGTCGAGTAATACTGAGTTGCATGCCATCAGGGTGAGTGATTGCATCTGGTTCTTTACATAAATCGAGTAAAGTACGAGCAATGCGCCCTTCAACATCCATAAAAGCAAGATCCTGGTATTTACGACTCGTTATTAATAAGCGAGTAGAGAGTTGTTCGCCCAGCATATACATAATATCTGGTGCATCTGCTAATAATTCGCCCTTTAACGCCTGCTTTAGTCTATCGTATGATATTTCAGCCAGTTGACATCTTGTGCGTGTTTTAACGGTAACAGTCCTTATTTCTGAGCCTTTAAACATACCAATCTCACCAATAAAGTCATTTTTGTTAAGATAGGCAAGGATCAGTTCATGCCCTTCTTCATCTTCAACTACGACACTTACTGAGCCATCGATTATGAATAATAATTTATCACCCATATCACCTGGTCTTACTATAATGGCTTTAGCTGGATAGCTTCTAGTATGACAAAGCCGTAAAAAATGATTTAAAGCATCCTGGCTTATATTTTTTTGGATTAACGACATATTATCTAACTCTGATAAGCTTTAAACCCCACAGTATAGTATGTTATTTAAAAAAAAAACATTAACTACTTCAAACTCGTTGTAAAATTATAAAATTATTTTATCAATGTGAGAGTTTTTAATGCAAGCAACTGTTAAGTGGGTTGGTGGTCGAGCTTTTTTAGGCGAAAGTGGTAGTGGACATACCGTTGTAATGGACGGTCCTGCTGATCATGGTGGTCGAAATATTGGAATACGGCCAATGGAAATGATTTTATTAGGCGTTGGGGGATGTTCGTCCTATGACGTGATGGATATTTTACAGAAAGGCCGACATGAGGTAGTTGATTGTGTTGTTGAGTTAAGCGCTGAGCGTGTTGATGCAGTGCCGAGTGTTTTTAGTAAGATTCATCTACATTTTAAAGTGACTGGTAAAAACTTAAAAGATGCGGTGGTTGAAAGAGCGGTCAAGCTATCAGCCGAAAAATATTGTTCAGCTTCAATTATGTTAGGGAAATCTGTTGAGATCACTCATGATTATGAAGTGATTAACGCAGAGTAAAATAAATATAGATTAAGCCTGGCCAGTATTAACCTTTTCTTAGGGAAAGGTAGAGGTTAATACTGTGTTGATAAAAACCCAATAACACTTCGGCTTTACATGTTTTTTAATGCTTCAATAATTTGTAGGTATTCCTGTTCTCTTGGCCGATGTAAAAAAATGCCTAATACACCTAGAATGCTAAAGATGTATAAGGAGTTGTATGGGTCACCTAAAATAAACATGACAAATCCAAAGATGCCAACAATTTCAATACTGGCCAAGGTCAAAATTGTGGTCATTAAATAACGGTTTTTGGCAGGGTTATCTCCTGGCATGGTGATATTAAGTCTCAATAAAATGTGGCGCAGAAGGCTGGTGAATGGAAACAAAGCAATGGCAACAATATAGAGAATTGATCTAATAAAAACACGCTGTTCTTCTGCCATATTAATTTGTATGTCAGGCCCAAGGGTATGACAAATTACATTGTAAATAAGTAGCATGCTTAGCATCACCCCAACAATCACCCAATGCAGGGTTAGTTCAGCTTTTAATCGTTTATACTCTGTCATGGTGTTCCTAAGGTATTTTATTAATCAGACGTGTTGTTTTTAATATCAATTTGTTTCGACCGATATGTTTTCATAATAACTAAAAATGCTAAAAAATCATATACAGAATGAATAACAATGGGCGTCATTAAATTTCGCTCGCCCCCATAATCTAAAAACAAACCAAGATAGATACCTATGCTGGCAGCAAGCACAGCATATAAAGGTGTGATGGCATGAACCAATCCAAATAATATATTGCTAGCAATCAATCCTGCAGTCATCCCCCATGAATTTTCCATCCAGGGTTGAATAACACCGCGAAATAAAACTTCTTCAGATACACCTGCAATAACCGCAAGAATAAATAAGTCAGCCCAGTGGTGGCGGTAAAGGCTGGGTGCCAGGGTGTCAATTAAAAGTTGTCTTATATTCTGCACTGAAGGGAATGGCATCTGTTCCATTGCTAAAAAAATAAGAAATAAAGGAAGTGTACCGAACAAGCCATACAACAGGGCATTTTCAGAAAAATGAAAGTGTTCAAAAGGATCAATATCAGCTATCCAGCCTAAAACAACAGCAACTAATATAAGAGATCCCTCAAAATAACAAGCTGTTTTAAAAAAAATTTCTGGTTTTATGTGGGAGTCTTCCATACGGGGTAGAATAGCCTGAATTTGAGTTAAGAGGGGGTATTGTAATGCAAAGCTATATTTATAAAAGTCTTAAAAAAGATGAGCTTTATCTTTATTTGCAAAAGAAAGATGACTTTTCAGTTATTCCAGAGCCTTTACTCAATAGTTTTGGCAAGATTGAGTTTGTTATGGAATTAGAAATAACATCTGAGCGCAAATTGGCTAGAGAAGATGCGGAAAAAGTGATTGATAGTTTGCAACAGAAAGGTTTTTTTGTGCAGATGCCGCCAACGATTATCCCAAATGCTTTATTACAAAAAAATAGTAAATTGCATTAAGTGGATTTAATACTGTAGATATTGCGCATTGGTAAGAGGTTGAATTCAATATTCAATGATTTGACAGATAAATATTGGTGTAATTATTGCTTTTAGCCTTATTAATTATGATTACACTTTGGCCTTTATAAGCCCGTTAGGCTGTATGTAGGCCTGTGATATTATAATTATAAGGGCAAATAACACATGCATTCGGCATATAACACGCTTTCATGAGTTATTAATACTCTCCTGTCTGAAATATTGTAACCATTCAGGTTCTTATTAAATTGTAACAATTAGATGAAGTTTTTTTTATTGTTTAATAAAGAATAAAAGGGGATAGCCTATTTAGGATTAAATCTAGGTTAATATAAGGAAAAAAAATGCGTTTAATAAATATAACTTTGTTGTTGTTACAGCTAGTATTGGTTAATAATGCACAAGCTTTGGCAGTTGATTTTGAAAATAATGGTGATTTTACTACTGATAATATAAGTGGGCTTGATTGGTACGATGTATCCTTGACACAAGGACTTAATTACAATGAAGTCGTAAGTCTAACAAGCAGAGGGGGTGCCCTAGAAGGCGAAGGTTGGAGGTATGCAACCGCTGCAGAATTTAGTACGATGTTAGGAAATTTTTTATCTTTAGCTCCGAGTGGTTTCTTTACTCCTGCCCAAGGTGCTTTCTCTTCCCTTGTAAATATGCTGGGAAGTACTGCTGCTACAGCTAGTGCATCTACAGTTAATGGACGCCTTATTAACTCTAATACGCCACCTCATATCATAGCGACTCAATTAGACTTGGCGTTTATAACAACAAGTACGACTAATAATGATGTGGCTATTGCACACAATGGTATTATTTTGAATGATAGTAACGATATTACTTCTGGAAGTTTTTTAGTAAGAACAACGGTTGTTCCAGTTCCTGCAGCTGTTTGGTTTATGGGGACAGGAATGATTGGCTTAATTGGCTTTTCACGTAAAAAAGTTCAAGTTGCAGCGTAAAGGAACTGTATATAGTGACTATAAAAGCGCCCCAATATAAGATGTTTTTATAGTAAATTGGTAATGTCGGTTTGATAGGTATTATTAATATAAATGCTACACACGAAGAGAAGATACCTTTAATCTTCTCTTCGTGTGCTTAACATTGATTTGTGGTCAAAATAGGCTAAGCCTTCGGTAGTGTTACCCCTTCCTGTCCTTGATATTTACCGCCTCTATCTTTATAAGAGGTTTCACAGACTTCATCTCCAGTAAAAAATAGCATTTGAGCCACACCTTCATTAGCATAAATTTTTGCAGGCAAAGGTGTGGTATTGGAGAATTCAAGGGTGACGTGACCTTCCCATTCAGGTTCTAAAGGCGTCACATTCACAATAATGCCACAGCGAGCATAGGTTGATTTACCTAAACAAACGGTTAAAACATCACGCGGAATGCGGAAGTATTCAACAGTACGTGCCAAGGCAAATGAGTTAGGGGGGATGATACAAACATCTGATTTGACATCAACAAAACTGGCTTCAGAAAAGTTCTTAGGGTCAACAATTGCTGAGTTAATATTGGTAAATATTTTAAATTCATCAGAACAGCGAACATCATAACCATAGCTTGAAGTGCCATAAGAAATAATGCGCCCTTGTTCAGAATCCCTGACTTGTCCTGCTTCAAACGGTACGATCATTTCCTTTTCATTCGCCATTCGACGAATCCATTTATCTGCTTTAATACCCATAATCTATCTTCAAGTCGGACTTATTGTTAAAAATTAGATGCATACAATAACATATTGCGTGGCTGCACAGAATATGTGGGTTTTTATTTGTAAAAAAAAGTTGCAATTTAAGACGACCGGTCACATAATTGCTCCATGGATATAAAACACAGCAAACAAATTAAACGAGAAAAACTGCTAGACCAAGGCGTACAAATGCTTATGGAACAGGGTTATCACGGGACGGGATTAAAAGAAATTCTTGATATTGTGAAAATTCCAAAAGGTTCGTTTTATAACTACTTTGGTAGCAAAGAGAAGTTTGCTGCCGAGGCCGTGAGTCATTATATAGAACCGTTTATTGAACGATTAAACAAACATCTGCAAAACCCACAAGTGGATGGTTTAAGCGCGCTACAAAATTATTATGCGGAATTAATTATTGAAGTTGAGAAATCTGGCTATAAAGGCGGCTGCCTGTTAGGAAATTTAATGGGTGAAATTGGAGATACCAGTGATATTTGCAGACAATCATTATTGTCCACCATAGAACGCTACAGCTTATTGCAACAAACAGCTTTATTACGTGCACAACAACAAGGCATAGTCAGGCTGGATCAATCGGCTGAAAGTATGGCCGATATACTGTTTAGTAGCTGGCAAGGTGCACTTTTACAGATGAAAATTCAGCAATCTATAAAACCATTACAAGTTTGTTGCGATACTTTACTTGGTGATTATTTTAAAGCCTAAAGAAGGGCTATTTTTTTACGGTCAATATAAGACGACTGGTCAACTATAACGAGAGGGTATTATGCCAAAATATATTATTGAAAGAGAAATTCCAGGTGCAGGTAAACTGTCAGCAGATCAATTACAGCAGATTTCACAAAAATCCTGCTGTGTTTTGAAAGAGATGGGACCGCAAATACAATGGCTGGAAAGTTTTGTGACTGCAGACAAGGTTTACTGTACATATATTGCTCCTGATGAAAAAACCATACGAACACATGCCGAAAAAGGTGAATTCCCAGCAAATTCAATTGCTGAAATAACAACAATTATTGACCCGACAACGGGAGAATAAACACAAGTTAACACCATCTTACAAAACTAAAAAAATAAAGAACTGAGGAAGGAAGATGAATAGATATTCTGCAACAACTTTTCTAAAAGCCTGTGCTTTTAGTATAACGACACTACTTATTAGTGCCCCTGTTCAAGCTGATGAAACCTGTCAGTCTCCCTATATGGCAAAAATAACGGGTCAGGAAGATTTTGTCTATGTCTGGACATTAGGTATGGAAGGGGTTGGCGATGAACAAGACAAGTTAGTTACCGTCAGTGTCAACCCAAAATCAGATAACTATGGAAAAGTCATTAATAGCTTATCCGTGGGGGGGCGTAATGAGGCTCACCATTCTGGTTTTACCGATGATAGAAAATATTTATGGGCAGGCGGATTAGATACCAATAAGATTTTTATCTTTGATGTACACACTGACCCAGCTAAACCAAGATTAAGCAAAGTCATATCTGATTTTGTCAGTAAAAGTGGCGGTGTTGTTGGTCCGCATACGACATATGCATTACCTGGGCGGATGATGATTACTGGCTTATCCAATAATAAAGATCATGGCGGTCGTACGGCTTTGGTGGAATACAGTAATAAAGGCGAGTACATCACAACAAACTGGACACCGACGGATAGTGATTTGCGCGGAGCTATCAAAACAGGTAAATATGCTGATGGCTATGGATATGATGTAAGAGTACTGCCAAGACGAAATGCCATGTTTTCTTCTTCATTTACTGGCTGGTCAAATTACATGATGGATTTTGGCAAAATGCTGGCTGATAAAGAAGCGATGAAACATTTTGGCAATACCGTTGTACAATGGGATTTACATGCTCGTCAGCCAAAAAAAGTGTTTGATGTACCTGGCGCGCCATTGGAAATTAGATGTGCCTGGGGAGCAAATCACAATTATTGTTTTACCACGACCGCGCTGACTTCTAAAATCTGGTTGATTTATGAGGATGAGCAAGGCCAATGGCAGACAAAAGCCGTCGCAGATATTGGTGATCCAGCTAAAATACCTCTACCCGTTGATATTTCAATTCAAAGTGATGACAACATGTTATGGGTCAACACCTTTATGGATGGCAAAACACGTGCTTTTGATATTTCTGATCCATTTAACCCCAAACAAGTTTTTGAACAAAAAATTGGTGCTCAAGTTAATATGGTATCGTCTAGTTGGGATGGGAAACGTTTGTATTATAGTTCATCATTACTGGCAAATTGGGATAAAAAAGGCCAAGATAACGAACAGTATTTAAAGTTGTTTAACTGGGATGGGCAAAAGTTAACAGAGCAGTTTTCAATTGACTTTATAAAGCAAAAGTTAGGTCGGGCACATCAAATGCGTTTTGGTGCTTATTCGCTTTATGCAGCTAATCAGAAAAAAGAGTCGCTGGATCAATTAGCAAAATTGAACCATTAAGGTTCAGTTGTTCCGTAGAGACGTTGCATGCAACGTCTTTTGAAAGCCTAAGAAATAGAAACACTGTAGGGCGGGCTTGAGTCCGCTTGTCTTTAGTAGAACGAGAACTGCGGATTAAATCCGCCCTACTACTTTATGAAAAAAATAATAATTTTATGGTTCACAGCAGCACTTTATAGTGGAATTGTAAGTGCAGACATAGCTGTATTAGCGCCAGGGTATAGTCCGTTAAAATTTAAAGCACCCGCAGCAGGAAGTTACTCTTTATCCGTTATTGGCAAAGCCGCAGATGGCGAGGTGATAACAACTGCAAATAAAAAGGAAACATTACATGACTTGATGGATGATAAAACAGTCTTACTCAGTTTTATTTATTCCACCTGTAGTGATGTAAATGGCTGTCCTCTGGCTACAGGGGTGTTCCATAAAATAAATAATCGTTTGCAAAAAGAGCCTGAGATAGCAGAAAAATTACGTTTGCTGACGCTAAGTTTTAATCCCGAATATGATACGCCAGAAGCGATGAGTCATTATGCTGAAGGCTTTAAAAATGAAACGGTAGATTGGCAATTTTTAACAACTCAATCAGAGCAAACATTGCAGCCAATACTTGATCAATATGAACAAAGTATCCAAAAAGTTTATGATGAACAAGGGAAATTTACTGGCACATTTTCCCATATCTTACGGGTTTATCTGATTGATAAAAACAAGCAATTACGAAATATTTATAGTGTTTCATTTTTACATGCAGACACCTTGATTAATGATGTAAAAACCCTGCTGAATGAAACTAAAATTACACAGCCAGAAAAGACTGAGCAAGCATTAGAAAACAATGCATTGTTTCAAAAAGGTGACAATAAACAACATTATCATCAGAAAAACTATCAAACTAAAGCCATTGCAGTAACAGATAGATTGGGGGTGGCAGCTGATCTATACGAAAATTACTGGCAACCACAATTAGGCTTACCTATTGCACCTGCGCCAGAGGACAACCCTGTCAATGAAGAAAAAATAGCCTTAGGCAGAAAGTTATTTTTTGATCGGCGTCTGTCACTCAATAATACATTTTCATGTGCAATGTGTCATATACCCGAACAAGGGTTTAGTAGTAATGAAATGACTACAGCAGTCGGTATCGAAGGGCGTAGTGTTAGAAGAAATAGTCCGACAATTTATAATTCGGCGTATGCCGCGTTGTTGTTTCATGATGGCCGTGAAAATACTTTAGAACAACAAGTTTGGGGGCCTTTGTTAGCAGATAATGAAATGGGTAACCCATCCGTTGGGCATGTCGTTGATAAAATAAAATCTTTGAATGACTATCAGGACATGTTCGAAGATATTTTTGATCAACCCGCAAATATGATAACCATTGGTCAGGCAATTGCCAGTTATGAGCGTAGTTTAACTTCAGCTAATTCAGTATTTGATCAATGGTATTTTGGAAAAAAAGACCCTGGAATAGCTGCTTCAGTAAAAAATGGTTTTAAGTTATTTACAGGTAAAGCAGGCTGTAATGGTTGTCATACAGTAGCGCAAAACTATGCTTTGTTTAGCGATAATAAATTGCACAATACCGGTGTGGGTTATCAGGAGTCTATGGGACTAAAATCTAAAACGCAGAAAATTCAAATTGCTCCAGGGGTATTTATCGAAGTCGATAGAAAACAGCTTGAGTCAATTGTAGAAACAAAACAGAGTGATTTAGGTCATTATGAAATCAGCCAAAATCCACAAGATCGTTGGAAATATAAAACCCCTACACTGCGGAATATAGCCTTGACAGCGCCTTATATGCATAATGGCGCATTTTCAAGCTTAGAGGATGTTGTTAGATTTTATAATCAGGGAGGGGTTATAAATGAGAACATTGATCCATTGATTAAAGCGTTAAATTTAACTGAAACAGAAATTAATGAATTAGTCGATTTCTTAAAATCATTAACAGGCAGTAATGTTAAGGTGCTGGTATCAGATGCCTATGCAGCGCCAATCGGGGATATTTAAAACTGAATAAAAGATCATGAAATTTCATGGCTTGAAAATAGACCCCGGTAATCTGTACCGGGGCGTTGATTGGTAAATATATATTCAGCATGGAATCATGCACAAATTTTGGATAAGATTAATTTCCAACACCTACGTAGACAAGTTCCAGTGCATGTAATGCATTTTTACAATTTTTTGTTGATTGTAATTCAGCATTGTCATAACAAGTTTTGTTTTGTTGACGTGCTTCTTTAACATTAGCTGTATACCATGCAATTGATTTAGCTTCTTGTTGATTGCTATTTGTTACGGCATAAGCGGTTGCTGTTGCTGCAATAGATGAGATAATGACGGCAAGGATCAGTTTTTGGTTTTTCATAATAATGTCTCTAAATCAGGTTTAAGATAGTATTGTTTGTGCTCATAATTAGTTATGAGTTGAGTAAAGAATAGATAACTTAATTTAGTTTGGAAATGTGGTTAATTGTCGCGCGTCAAATTGACGCGTGAGTTGGCACGTTAATTGTTTATTGTTATTGGTTTGGGCTTAATAAAGGCAGTGTTATTAAGGTGTTATGTGTATTTAAAGCAGATTTTTTGAGGCATTTGACTCATTGGTATATGTCAAATCACTGAAAAAATGAATTTATAGCCAATAACTTAAATTATTTAAAATGAAGGCGTGAGATTTTTTAAAATATTTTTTTTAAAAAAATCAATTCAACATGCAATGAGTGGCAACTTAATAACAATAAATTAGTGTTTTATTAGGCGTCTTTGACTAATAAATAGTCAATAAAGTTATCCAGTTGTTGTAATTGCTTACTATATGGAATGAGCATGCGCACATTGTAGAGAGTCTTTTTTGCGGATAATAGCTGTGATTGAGTCAGTAAATCAATAACAGCATGACTTTGCTGATAAATTAAAAAGTGACGAAAGACCATGGCTGCCTTGGTTGTGTTTAAGGCTAAAGACTGATTTATAGCCAAGCTGCTTTGTTCAATTTTATGCTCGAGTAAAGACTGAATAGCCAGCGAAAGCCAATATTGAGCAGATTTCTCACAATTGATCAGGTTGTTTAAATCTGCTTGGCAACGTGAACAAGTAATAGATTGTTTTAGCCGAGCATTACAGCATGGACAACGTTCTATCATGATTCCAGATAGTAAATTATATTGTTTAATTCAGCGACTGGTTTATCCAGCCCTGCAATATCTTCACGTTCTATACAGGGCGTAATCAGTTCAATTAAATTAAGCATATCTTCTTTATCGTCACTAGAAATAGTATCAAAGAGTTTTTCCGCTTTGGCGATGCTCGCTTGTGCAGCTATAACTTCTGGGGCAACAATGGGGGCAGTTTGCTGTTGTTCATCTTGTCCATACAGACTAGAATCCAGCTTTCCAAATAGGGAAGAAATACGTTGTTTAGCTGTATCAATTGAACTGCCTTCAACAGGTGATAAAGCATTATTTATGGTGATAGATTTTTCCATGCCTGTGGCTTTTTCCACAGCAGAAACATGTAATAAACCATTGAGGTCAAGATCAAGAGTTAGCGTGATAATGTTGCCTGCCTCTACATCTTGCAAGTTTTCTACCCGGAATTCAGCTATTTTTACATTGTTTAAGGCATCGGGGTCTTCACCCTGATAAATAGTCACTTCAACAGTATCTTGCCCGTTATGACTGGTGATAAAGGCTTCAGATTTACGATTAGGTAATACACTGTTTTTATGAATGATTGGAACAAAGGTAAAGGGGTATGGTTCACCATTTAAAGAGCCAATAGCACTGGTACCATAGGTATATGGAGTCACATCGACTAATACAGTATCAACTTGCTGACCATTAATCATGGCGGCCTGAATCGCTGCGCCCATGGTGACACATAAATCAGCATCAATTTCACCATGAGGCTCAAAACCAAATTCATTGGCTAAGCGCTCACGAATACAAGGGGTTCGAGTAGAACCGCCTACCAGAATGATTTCATCAATATCAGCGCTAGTAAAATTTGCCCCTTTCATGGCTATATGTACGGCATCCATAGTGTCGTTGATATAGTCTTCAATCAAATTTTCATATTCCATACGAGAAAGTTCGATGGATAAATGAATGGCAACACCGCCTTGTTCTAGCAAATATTCTTCATCAATCTGCGCATAAGGTTGCTCTGATAATACAAACTTTGCATTCTCAGCTGCTCGAGTGATACGAGCCATGGCTTTACTGTTTGCTCTAGCATCAACGCCAAAAGCTGTTTGTAGATGGTTCAGTAAATATTCAACAATTTGCTGATCAAAATCATCACCACCCAAATGATTGTTGCCATGGCTAGAGAGTACTTCCACCACGCCAGCTTGTATATTAACCACCGACACATCAAAAGTGCCTCCACCAAGGTCATACACCAGCACATGTTTTTGTTCTGCCTGATTTGCATCGTAAGCCAATGCGGCCGCAGTGGGTTCATTAATGATTCTGACAACCTCTAAACCTGCAATTTCACCTGCTTCACGCGTTGCCTGACGTTGAGCATCAGAAAAATAGGCGGGTACGGTAATAACTGCTTTACTGATGATTTGTGCCAGATGCTTTTCGGCAATTTCTTTCAGGCGCTTAAGAATGATGGCAGAAATTTCTTGAGGGCTATAAGTATGCTCTGCTAACTTTACCTGGGTCTCCTGTCCCATCAGGCGTTTGATCGATTTAATGGTGCGCTCAGGATAAAGCAGATACTGGTTTCTGGCAGTTTCCCCAACAATAATTTCGCCGTTATCATCTAGACCCACATAAGACGGCAATATTTTTTTATCAGCATCAGCAATAACGCTTACTTTACCTTGCTCGATAATCGAAACTTCCGAGTTGCTTGTACCTAAATCTATACCAATAATAATTTCAGTCATAAATGAGTGTTTATTTAATGTTAATTTTGTTCACTTTAACTTCTGCCAGTCGCAGAACTTGATTCTTATACAGAAAGCCTGCTCGCAATTCTTCTAGCACAACAGCATTTTCAATATTTTGATTATTGCCTGTTTCAACTGCGATCATCGTTATTGGATCAAATAATTTGTTGATACAATCAATTGTATCAACATGATAACGTTTTAATACTTGATCAAGATGTCTAATGGTCATGAGCTGTCCATCTTTAAAGCGTTTGATAAAGTGTATGTCTTTTTTTCTGGAGCTTTTGAATATTGACTTAACAGGGCGATAGTTTTGTAAAATGCCCATACTCGCGCTTAAGCGGTCATAAACATCAATAAATTCAAGCAGCATTGCCCGCATCGTTTCATCTTGTTGTTGCTTTAATTGCCGGGTTGATTGAGCCAAAGTTTCAGACAATATTTTATTATCATCTTGTACAGTAGCCAATGTTGTATCCAGTGTATCAAGCGTGTTTTTAAATTGCCTGGATTCAACTTTTACTTCTGTTTTTAAACTGACCATTTCACTGAGTAAGGTGTTTAAATCAGGTTGTGCAATTGTTGGGACAGTTTCAACAGTACTTTGTTCTAAATACGCTTGAAATTGTTCAATTAATTGATTTTTTGGTGCGTCTGTCGTCATTTTTTTTCTGCTCGAGAGATGGCATTTTGAATGGTTGAATCATCAATGCTGACTTGTAACAAACTATTAAACTGTTCAGCGCTAATCGTTGTGTTCTGTTGTGACGGTAAAGCCTGGTCAATGACTTTATTAAAGTCGGGAACAGGAACATTGAATAGCTCATAACTCAGTCTGCATTTAATATCTTTAATCGAGGTATAGGCATCATGTATTAACTGAAATTGCAGCTGATCCCTATCTGGCGGATTATCTTTAACTTTTTGTAAATAAGCCTGTTTAATTTCAGCATCTGTTGCTTCAGGCTTCACATTTAATAGTTGATAAGGTGTTTTCATAAGGGCATTATGCATTAAAAAGTATCAGATCCATAAGTCGGGGCAACATTAAAAAAACCAAGAATATCGTTAATATTGAGATTAATATTAATGCCTAAACTAGCAGAGGCTTTAATTACCATTAAAGCAGAAAATAAATCAGGGTCTTGCATCATGGCAATTAAAATATGTTCATTATTGTCACTATCTTGAGTCAATTCCTTAACTAATTGTTCAGGTGATGTTTCCATCATCAGCTCTTCTGTTTTATTGCTTATTTTGAGCAAGTCATCTTCTGGAATATGTTTAAATAATTGTTCAGTTGGATCCACATATTCATCATCATGGTCATCGTTTAAATCAAATAGATTGCTGATAAACCCTGTACTTGTTTCTGAATGGGCCTGATAATATTGCTCAACAAAAACATCTATTAATACTTTAGTACGATCATCCTTATCAGTTATAGCTTGTTCACGTATATTTTCTAAGCGATTAATTTGTGCAGAAGAGCATTTTTCAGCCATGCCGTTTAAGTCTGAATAAATAAGGTAATACTGCCAAATAGCAGCATTCCATTTAGCCGCTGCTACTTTGGCACAATGCTGTAGCAAATCAAAGGCATTTATATTGTCCAGTGTTTGGGATAACACTAATAATAGAGGCTGATCATATTGCTGCTGAGATAATGAAGTTAATAAGGCTGACTTAACTCTATCCAAAGCTTTAAGGAGTAACAGTTGATGGTCAAAATCTTTGCCATAATGGTTTAACTGTTGAATAACACCATTTAATTGCAGATCTGTTAACAAATAGTCTTCAGCTGGTTTTAAGCCTTCTAAAATACTGGCCACAGGTATTTCGGTTAATAGCGCTTCCATTGCTGCTTGAAGTATGGCATTAACAGGGTCTTGATGTATTGTTTTTAGTGCTTCATCAATTAACGTTTGCGCCTGTGTTTTATCTTTATTTGCAAAGAAAAACAATCCGCGTATTAATTGTGCCCGGGCTTGATATTTTTTGCCTAATTTTAAATCTTCAGCCTGTTTAATTTGTTGTTCGACTAAGGGAAATTCTTTATTTAGAATCAGCTGACGAGCTTGCTCTAAATAGCCAAAAAATAAAGTCTGTTTAGCAATGTTATTCAAAGGGTCTATTGATGATAGTGTTAATGCATACTCACAGGCTTTTTTATATTCTTTATTGATATTTGCCACTTGAACAGCAAAGCTTAAAAGCTCAATGTTGTGGGGGAATTTTTCAAGGCTTATATGCAGCCACTGCTGATACTCAACTATTTCAGCATCATATTGATTAAAATATTGTAAAATTTTTAGATAGCTAACTAAATCTTCAGCATCATAATCCAGGCTTTCAATTGTGAGTTGAATACTGCTTTCAAGTTCAGCCTGTCGTGCTGCCATATGACGGATAATTAATGCTATTTTTAAGGTATTATCAGCACTTTGATCTATTAATGCTTCAACACATTGCCTCCAATACTGTTCTGCCTCAACATTATTCCCCTTACGTTCATTAGCTAATGCTTTTATTCTGTTATTTTCAAAGCGATCAAGCGTAGTAAAACAATTGTTAAAGTCCTTAAGCCCTTCCGGGTAATTTATTAGTAGTGATTTACAAAAATTTTCGGCTATTCCCGAAGTCCAAAGCGATTGATGTTGAAGCAATAAATTAAATTTAACCTTGTCAGAAACATTATCTGGATACTGAATTAAAGACTCAATCAATTGTTGCTGTTG
>ENA-ORXI01001318-ORXI01001318.1-sediment-metagenome-genome-assembly--contig:-NODE-1318-length-19436-cov-5.796167_pt1 | contig 19436 bp, 18 predicted proteins | sample MGYA00237861_ERZ511468 | MGnify/ENA primary metagenome ERZ511468 (study PRJEB26299, sample SAMN06266213) | sediment metagenome | isolation source: Hudson Canyon methane seep mesocosm | place...
TGTAAAGGTAAAGGCTCAAGCAGCCTAATAATCTCTTGCCTACGGCTTCTTGCCACGGATGGTATAGCTAGTAACACCTCATGAACATCGTGTTTTTCAATCAAATAAGTTAATTGACTCATCGCATACACATTCAAACCATTAATATGTTGTCCATGAAGACTAATTTCATCATCAATAAACGCGACTGGTTTTAATTGAATCCCTGATTGCAGTGCATTAGCTAATTGAGCGCCTGAAGTACCTGCACCATAAATAAGTACTGGAGGAATATAGCGACGTTTTGAACCATTTTTTTGAGTTTGATCGACATGATGGACAAACCACCAGCGAGCAAGAAAACGGGAGCCTCCTGCAAATATCAACAAGATCAACGCATTTATACCGTAAACTGTACGTGGTACACCTTCGACACCTGACAATAAAACAACAACAGAAAATAACAACGCATAAAACACTGTCGCTTTAACAATACTCCATAGTGCTTGCACACCTAAATAGCGTACGATAGCTCGATACAAGCCAAATTTCACAAATACGGGAATAGACAATATTGGAGCCAACAAAAAAATCCATAATTGTTGCTGTGCTGGCAGATATAGCTCGTCAAGCCTTAAAGAAAAGGCTAACCATAAAGCAAGTACCGTCGCCACAAAGTCAGTAATTAGCGTTACTAACCGCTTTACGTTACGTGAACGCGTTAAAAACCATTGTGAAATCATCGAAATCTTGTAGGGCATAACACTAAGCGAGTCCATTACAAATAGAAGTATAAAACCGCGCCAAGTTTAACCTAATACCGTCATTTGTGACATCTAGCATTTGACTTGTAACAACTAATTAGGTTTATGAAGATATTATGGGATGTGAACGTTTCTGATTTTAACAGTATAGAAAATGGTACGCCCGGCAGGATTCGAACCTGCTACCCTCGGCTTAGAAGGCCGATGCTCTATCCAAATGAGCTACGGGCGCATTAAGAATATCTAATCGAGGATGTGTAAGATATTTGAAGTGGTCGGGGCAGAGAGATTCGAACTCCCGACCCTCTGGTCCCAAACCAGATGCGCTACCAGACTGCGCTATGCCCCGACATTTCGAAGAACAGACATCCCCGAAGAAGGCGAAATAATACGCCGATGACTCTTCACAGTCAATCACTGATTTTAATATTTTTGCTGTTATCAACGCAACGTGAGAATATACCCGCTTTCGATCGTCCGGAATCACTACATGACTGCTCAAATTATAGATGGCAAAGCTGTTGCAACCAAACTTAAACTTGACCTAAAAAAGGCAACGGAAATACGTTTAAATTCAGGTAAGCGTCGCCCCGGTTTAGCGGTTGTTTTACTTGGAAGTGATCCCGCATCTCAAGTTTATGTTGGCAGTAAACGTCGCAGCTGTGAAGAAATAGGATTTAAGTCTGACTCTTATGACTTATCTACAGATAGTACAGAAGAAGAGTTACTTACGCTCATAGATAAGTTAAATGCCGACGATGAAATTGATGGGATATTAGTTCAACTGCCTTTACCCGAACACATCAATGCTGATGTTGTGATTGAACACATTGCGCCTCATAAAGATGTTGATGGTTTCCATCCTTATAATATAGGCAGGCTTGCTCAGCGCAACCCTCAACTTAGACCTTGTACACCTAAAGGTATTATTACCTTATTAAATAGCACCGGCAATGATCTACGCGGGCAGGAAGCTGTCGTCGTGGGAGCCTCTAATATTGTTGGCCGCCCGATGGCTCTAGAGTTGTTACTTGCCGGTTGTACAACAACGGTATGCCACCGCATGACGAAAGACTTAGAATTTCATGTACGTCGTGCTGATATCTTGGTTGTTGCTGTTGGTAAACCTAACTTTATTCCTGGTGACTGGATTAAAGAGGGCGCCACTGTTATTGATGTGGGTATTAATCGTCTTGATGATGGTACATTGACTGGGGATGTTGAATTTGAAGTTGCTAAAGAAAAAGCGGCTTGGATAACGCCTGTTCCTGGTGGTGTTGGACCTATGACAGTGGCAACATTATTAGAAAACACCTTCTTTGCTGCTGAAGAATTACATCAAAAATAAATCTTTCACACCGCTCCCATACCTTGGGAGCGATGTAAGTTTAAATCCTACGCCATGTTGTTTGGCCGGCATTATCTTCTAATACAATACCCATAGACGTTAACTCATCACGAACCTGATCGGCTTTTGCCCAATCTTTTTCAGCTCTAGCCGTATTTCTTGCCTCTATTAACGCTTCAACCTTAATCTTTTCATCATCGCCTGCATCACCCAACAGAAAATCATTTGCTGCTTGTTGGAACAAGCCTAAAATATCACCAAACGAATATAATAATCCGGCAAGATACTTTATTTGTTCTGTTTCATTCTGCTCTTGGGCTTTATTTAATTTTTGACGAACATCAGACATTACTGACAAGGCTAGCGCTGTATTAAAATCATCATCCATCGCGTCTTTAAAACGGGAGCCAAACTCAGTATCTTCTTGCCAAGCCACGTCTGCTTCAATTTCAACATCACGTAATGCTGTATAAAAACGCGTTAAGGCATTTTTAGCTTGATCAAGTTGTTCATCAGAATAATTTAATGGGCTACGATATTGACTGGTTAAAATAAAGTAACGTATTACTTCAGCATCATAGTTATTTAAAACTTCTCGCACGGTGAAAAAATTGCCTAATGATTTAGACATTTTTTCATCATCAATGCGTACAAAACCATTATGCATCCAGTAGTTTACTGACTGGCAACCATGAGCGCCTTCAGACTGAGCGATTTCATTTTCATGATGAGGAAACTGCAAGTCTTGACCGCCACCATGAATATCAAAATGCTCACCCAAACAGGTCGCTGACATTGCAGAACATTCAATATGCCAACCAGGACGACCACGTCCCCATGGAGATTCCCAAGCGGGTTCTTCAGGTTTAGCAGCTTTCCATAAAACAAAGTCTAAAGGATCTTCTTTCGCTTCATTGACTGCTACTCTCTCACCCGCTCGAAGTTCATCAATATTTCGACCCGATAATTTTCCGTAACTCTCAAATTCGCTGACATCATAATAAACATCGCCATTATCAGAACTATAAGCAAACCCTTTGGCTATCAAGGTTTCAATCATCGCAATGATTTCAACCATGGATTCAGTGGCTTTAGGTTCTTGATCGGGTCGTAATGCACCTAAAGCATCAGCATCTTGGTGCATTTCAGTAATGAAACGTTCCGTTAAATCTTGAATTTGTTCGCCATTTTCATTAGCTCTGGCGATGATTTTATCGTCAATATCAGTGATATTACGAATATAGGTCACATCATATCCACAAGCACGTAAATAACGTGTAACCACATCAAAAACCACCATCACTCGTGCATGACCGACATGACAAAAGTCATATACCGTCATGCCACAGACATAGAGTTTGACCTTACCTGCTTCAATCGGTGTAAATAATTCTTTTTGTTTAGTTAAGCTATTATGGATTTTTAACATAGTAGTTATTTTTTTGAAGTATCTCTTAAACCAATGGTCAGATTGAATACAGGCGTATCGACGCTATGATCATAACGATCACTAACAAAATACCCTTCTCGTTCAAACTGAAAAACAGTTTCTGGGTCACAATTAACAATTGACGGTTCTGCGAATGCTTTAATCACTTTTATAGAATCCGGATTAACATCATCAAGATAGTTATCCGTTTCTTTTCCCGGTGCTTCTGCCAGAAACAATCTATCGTATAATCGCAACTCGACTTCCTTGCCTTCTGTAACTGAAACCCAATGGATCACGCCCCGAGGTTTCATTTCAGGTGGAGGGTTCTGGCCAATAGTATCAGGCACTAAAGAAGCAATAATTTCAATAACTTCACCCTTGTCATTCTTGATGACATCGTCAGCCTTAATGACATAAGCACCGCGTAAACGCACATAATCGCCAATCACCAAACGTTTGAATTTTTTCCGACTCAAACTGGTATCTTCACTAAAATCGGACGCATCAATATAAATGTTTTTAGTGAATGGCAATGAACGCTTACCCATGGCTTCCTGTTGTGGATGATTTGCGACTTCCAGCCACTCAACACTTTCAGGAGCGTTAGTTATGCTTACTTTCAAAGGGTTCAATACACACATGGCACGCGCTGCATTTGCATTCAAATCATTGCGGATCTCAAATTCCAGTTGAGCAATATCAACAACACCGTCTGTTTTTGCCACGGCAAGACCGTCACAAAAAGAGCGTATCGCCGCAACCGTATAACCGCGCCTTCTCATACCTGAAATCGTTGGCATTCTGGGGTCATTCCAGCCGGCAACGATATCTTCATCGACCAGCTGTTTTAACTTGCGTTTACTCGTCACCGTATAGTTAATATTGAGACGCCCAAACTCATACTGCTTTGGCTTTGAAGGCACAGGTAAGTTTTCAGTAAACCACTCATACAAGGGACGGTGATCCTGAAATTCCAGCGTACAAATGCTGTGGGTTATGCCTTCAATCGCATCTTCCTGCCCATGGGCAAAATCATAGCTGGGATAAATACACCATTTGTCACCGGTTTGATGATGCGATTCCTTGCGAATACGATAAAGAATTGGGTCTCGCATGTTCATATTGGGCGAAGCCATATCTATTTTCGCGCGCAAAACACAAAAACCTTCATCAAAATCGCCTTGCTGCATTTTTTCAAGCAAACTCAGGTTTTCTTCTACGCTGCGATTACGGAATGGAGAATCCTTACCCGGCTTGGTCGCCCAGCCTCGATATTCACTGGCTTGTTCGGGAGTAAGATCACAAACATAGGCTTTGCCTTGCTTGATCAGATGAATGGCCCAATCGTAAAACTGATCGAAATAGCTTGAAGCATAATGCACATCACCAGCCCACTGAAAACCCAGCCACTGTACATCTTCCTTGATTGCATCAACGTATTCCTGATCTTCTTTGGCTGGATTAGTATCATCAAAGCGTAAATTACATTCACCACCGAATTCCTCAGCCAAACCAAAATTCAGGCAAATAGACTTAGCATGGCCAATATGCAAATAGCCATTGGGCTCAGGAGGAAAGCGGGTAACAACTTTTCCGGGCACCCTGCCAGCGTCAATATCTTCCTGAATAATAGTGCGTATAAAATTACCCGTTGGGCTAGGAGCAAATTGTGTTTTTGTATTCATGGCGCGTATTTTACGGCATGTTTGTGATGAAAAGTAGTTTATACCTTCCACATCGAACCTTATTTGCACTATCATGTCGTATTTGTAGTTAATCATTGGATGACACACTCATGAAAATCTTTTTTCGTTACTTGGCAACATTATTGTTTGCCGTATCATTCTCAGCCCTTGCCGAAGGAGACAAAGCTTTGCCACAAGTTAAACTAGAAACATCACTAGGTGACATCATCATCGAACTGAATGCCGATAAAGCACCAAATACTGTTGAAAACTTTCTAACTTATGTTAACGATGGTTTTTATAACGGTACGGTCTTCCACCGTGTTATTAAAGACTTTATGATTCAGGGCGGTGGTTTTACCGAAGACTTCAAACAAAAATCACCTAATGCTCCAATTAAAAATGAAGCAAACAATGGCTTAAGCAATGTTCGAGGTTCAGTAGCGATGGCTCGTACTGGAGACCCACATTCTGCTACTGCGCAATTTTTCATCAACACGGTTGATAATAACTTTTTAGATTTTCGCGGTGAACAAGGTGCAGCTTGGGGTTATGCTGTATTTGCTGAAGTAGTTGAAGGTATGGATGTAGTAGACGCTATTCGCATTGTAGAAACTGGAAGTAAAGGTTCTTTTCCGACTGATGCGCCTAATGACAATATTGTCATTATCAACGCAACCGTCGTCGAATAAGAATCAGCTCCACATCACCTTCAAAACGCTGAAGGTGATGTGCTTCTTTTTATGTCTACACTCTTCATTTCAGATCTTCATCTCAGTCCTGACAACCCAGAACTCACCCAATTAGTTATCACTTTTTTGCAGCAACAGGCGACCGATATTTCGGCCTTGTATATTCTTGGTGATATTTTTAATACTTGGTTAGGTGATGATGTAGTACCACCAGAATATAAGCCACTTATTGAACAACTACACAAGCTTAAACAACAAGGCATAAACATCTACTTAATGGTGGGTAATCGCGATTTTATGCTAGGTAAAAGCTTTGCCAAACGGTGTGGTGGTGAACTACTTAACGATCCGATCCTAGTAAATTTACATGGTCATCAAGTCTTACTGATGCATGGTGATAGTCTGTGTACTGATGATATTTCGTATCAACGATATCGACTTTGGTCACGCAATAAATTTTTACAATGGTGTTTTTTAAGGCTTCCTCGTCGTTTTCGTCACAAAATTTCAGACAAAATCAAACAAAAAAGCCAACAACAAAAACAGTATAAAACATCCATGATCATGGATGTAAATAGCGATGCGGTCGCTAAAATCATCAAGAAACATGATGTGAAATATTTAATTCATGGCCATACTCATCGACCTGCGATTCATCAGCTAACAGACAATGGTCGTGATTTTTATCGCATTGTTCTTGGTGATTGGCACGATCAAATTAGTTATCTTAAATGTGATGAACACTCACTAAAACTTGTTGATCACCGCATAAAAGACCATCAAATAGAACTAGAATTTAGTTAGAGCTTGCTCATCTAACATTTGTTTTAGGCGTTTCGGTGGCACATAACCCGGTAACATTTGACCACTTTCTAAAAACAAAGCCGGTGTACCTTGAACACCAATTTTACGGCCTAATTCATACTGTGCTTTTACAGGGCTATTACATGTTTTTGTTTCGACTGTTACGCCTGCTTTTGCATCGGTCATCGCTTGTTGGCGATCATCAGAACACCAGACGTCTTCTGCCTTATCGAATGATTCCGAATCTACTCCTGCACGTGGAAAAGCCATGTAACGAATGCGGATCCCTAAATCATTATAGTCTGCCATTTGTTGGTGTAATTTTCGGCAATAACCACAATCAATATCGGTAAAAACAGTAATCGTATGTTCCGTTTTTTTAGTCGGCTCATAAACGATCATATCGGCTTCTTTCAAACTTGCTAACGCCTGTTTACGTAGATTAATTCGTTTGTTTTCAGTAATATTTTGACGTGTTTCTAGCGATACAACATCACCTTGAATGACATAACGTAAATCGTTAGTGAAATAAACAATTTCACCATTAATCACCGCTTCATATAAACCGGTATTACTTAATGCCGATACACTATCAATTTTCACGCCAGGCATGATGGTTTCTAATTTTGTTTGGATCTCAGAGTCATCCTTAGTCTGAATCTCGGACTCAGCCTGAGCAAAACCAAAACTACTTACAAAACACAGTAATAAAACCCGTTGTATCAACATCATATTTCTAATCTCTAAAATTATTAAATTGTAATGGCATATCCACTGCATCATTGCTTCGTAATAATGCCATCACACCTTGTAAATCATCTCGTTTTTTACCCGTTACCCGGACACTTTCACCTTGTATGGCTGCTTGCACTTTAGCTTTGCTGTCTTTGATAAGCTTGACAATTTTACGCGATAAATCTTTATCAATGCCTTCACGAACAATCACATCTTGTTTACGCATTTTACCGTTACCAACGGGATCTTTTAGTTCAAGACAACTGACTTCAATTTTACGTTTAACTAGTTTTCCTCGCAAAATATCCGAAATCTGATCCAACTGGAAATCACTATCGGCATGCATCGTTAGCACTTTGTCTGACTGTTCAACTCGGGCATCAGTTCCACGAAAATCAAAGCGATTAGTAATTTCACGATTAGCTTGATCTACCGCATTAGTTAATTCATGTTTATCAACTTCAGAAACGATATCAAACGATGGCATTATTTTCCCCTAAACAGTTAACAATATTGGCGAGAAGTTTACCATTACCATGTGGATAAAACGTCAAAATTATCCACGTGGATGATGTAGCGCATGTAAACTTTTCAGTCGCTCCTTAGCAACATGAGTATAAATCTGTGTTGTCGACAAATCAGAGTGACCTAAGAGTAACTGTACTACTCTTAAATCAGCGCCGTGATTTAAGAGATGTGTTGCAAAGGCATGGCGTAAAGTATGCGGTGATAACTCTTTTTCAATCTCTGCTGTTTTGGCATAACGTTTAATCAAATACCAAAAAGCCTGCCTAGTCATCGCTTTTCCACGACGCGTCGGAAACATATCTTCACTAAGTTGACCATTCAATAAAACAGGGCGACTTTCCAACATATAACGCTGTATCCAATCCATCGCCACTTCGCCTAACGGTACTAATCGCTCTTTATTTCCCTTGCCGATACAACGCACTAACCCTTGCCGTAAATTTACTTGCTCAAAGGTTAATGCAACCAGCTCTGATACTCGTAGACCTGTCGCATATAAAACTTCCAGCATTGCTCGATCACGAAGGCCTAATGCTTCATTATCATCCGGTTGGTTTAATAATGTATTCACCTCATCTTCAGTTAAACTTTTTGGTAAAGGCTTGCCTAATCTTGGAGATTCCAACTGTGCTGTCGGATCTGAGTCACGCACTTCCTCACGTAACAAATAACGATAAAATCGACGCAGGGTTGATAACAATCTCGCTTCACTGCGTACTTTACGACCTTCACGCATGCGTTCATTTTGATAACGCAAAATATCATTACGTGTTGCAGCAACCAAGTCGATATCAAATTGACCTAGCCAAGCAGAAAAACCCAGTAAGTCTCGTTGATACGCCGCAACCGTATTTTTACTTAAACCTGACTCTAACCAGAGTGAATCTAAAAAAGGCTGCAGATAGAAACATTTTTTTTCAACTTTGCTTTGTTTTTTATCCGTCATGATAAAGGTAGTTTGTTTGTTGTGTTATTCATTAACGTTAATTATGAACGACCTAAAACAAAAAAGGGCACTGCTGTTACCAGCAGTGCCCTTTTTATTTCTATTAAGATCGATAAACGATCTAAACAGTATTTTCTTAACCTAATTTTTCTTTAATACGTGCAGCCTTACCAGTAAGGTTACGTAAGTAATAAAGTTTAGCGCGGCGAACATCACCACGACGTTTAACTTCAATACTCGCAATTGCAAGGCTGTGTGTTTGGAAAACACGTTCTACGCCAACACCATTTGAGATTTTGCGAACGGTAAATGCAGAATGTATACCACGGTTACGTTTTGCAATAACAACGCCTTCAAAGGCTTGTTCACGCTCACGGTCACCCTCTTTAATCTTTACTTGTACAACAACAGTATCACCTGAAGAAAATGCAGGGATGTCCTGTCTCAATTGTTCAGCATTAAGCTGATCGATAATATTACTCATTGTTCGCTCCCAACTATCATTCCTGCCCATGTTCGGCAATAAATTGTTCTAATAAGACTTTCTGCTCGTCAGTTAATGTTTCCATTTCTAACAAAGCAGGTCGCCGTAACCACGTTCGTCCCAAAGACTGTTTGAGTCGCCACTTTCGTATCGCCTCATGGTCTCCACCCAGCAGTACTTCAGGTACAGACTGGTCTAATAACTGTTCGGGTCTAGTGTAATGTGGATGGTCTAATAAACCCGCCATAAAAGAATCTTGTTGTGCCGATTCTTCATCACCCAAAACACCTGGTAATAACCTTGCTACGCCATCAATTAAGACCATCGCAGCTAACTCACCACCACTGAGAACATAGTCACCAATAGACCATTCCTCATCAACTTCTTGTTCAATTAGGCGTTCATCAATTCCTTCATAACGCCCTGCAACAAAAATCATTGTTTCTCTTGTTGCCAATTCTTTCAGTTTTTGTTGATCCAATAACGTACCTTGTGGTGATAAATATATCACCTTGGTGTTTTCCCCAAGCTGCTGTTTTGCTGCTTGGATTGCATCGCGTAAAGGTTCAACCTTCATCACCATGCCAGGACCACCACCATAAGGTCTGTCATCCACCGTACGATGTTTATCTTGAGTAAAATCACGAGGATTCCAATAATCAAGATTTAACTTGCCTTGCGTTACCGCGCGGCCAGTCACACCATATTGCGTTATTGCATCAAACATTTGAGGAAACAAAGACACCACACCTAATCGCATGATATTTGTCTCATCAATAATCTACTCCCCAATTAACCCGAATAAGCTTATTATCCAAATCAACCAGTTCAACAATTTCATCCATTACAAATGGAATTAATCGTTCTTCATTCTTGCCATTTTCTTTCACTGCCAACACATCATGTGCGCCAGTTTCAAGCAAATGATCAACTTGCCCCAATACTTGGTCTTGCAAGTTGATAACTGTTAAACCAATTAAATCAGACCAATAAAACTCATCTTTTCCAGCTGGTTTTAACTGCGTATTCTTTATAGCCAGTTCAGCACCAATTAAAGGTATCACTTGATCAGGGTCAGTTATATTCTCTAACCCCATCACAACACCTTTACCTTGAGCGCGTCCTCCGGACTTTTTCACCTCTACCCATTCACCCTTACGGGAAATATACAGTGGCGAATAACTTAAGATATTCTTTCTAGGATCAGTGAACGAAAATATTTTCACCCAACCTTTTACTCCAAAAGCACCAGATATTTTTCCTACCGGAATAAATTCCTCGGAAGTCATTTCATCAGTACTCAATCTAATAAGGAGTTTATATTAAGCGGCTTTTTGAACTTGTTTAATCAAATTTGCAACACGTTCACTAGGTTGTGCACCTAAACCGACCCAGTGCGCAATGCGCTCTAAATCTAAACGTAATGTTTCTTCTTGACCTTTCGCTAGTGGGTTAAAGAACCCTAAACGCTCGATGCAGCGACCATCACGTTTGTTACGTGAATCCGTTACTACAACACCATAAAAAGGACGTTTTTTAGCGCCGCTGCGTGTTAATCTAATTGTTACCATAAATTCTGCCCGTGAAAAACTGGATCGAAAAACAGACGTATTCTACGCAACTATCTAGCGTTTGGAAAGAACAAGTTGCTTTAAATATTAAAAGGGTAAACCGCCACCCATCGGCATTTTACCACCTAAACCTCGCATCATCTTCGCCAGACCACCCTTTTGCGACATTTTTTTCATCATTTTTTGCATTTGAGCGAACTGTTTTAGTAGTCGATTAACATCTTGAATTTGGGTGCCAGAACCCGCTGCAATACGCTTTTTGCGAGAACCTTTAATAATGTCAGGTCGTTTGCGCTCTTTTTTAGTCATCGAATTAATAATCGATTCTAATTTAGTGAGTTCTTTATCATTAACTTGTTGTTTTGCTGCTGCCGGAATATTAGCCATGCCAGGCATTTTTTCCAGCATCGATGACATGCCACCCATATTACCCATTTGGCGCAATTGATCACGGAAATCTTCCAGATCAAACCCTTTACCTTTTTTAAGTTTATTGGCTAGCTTTTCTGCAGCGCCTTTATCTACCTTCCGCTGTACATCTTCAACCAGAGATAAAACATCACCCATGCCCAAAATTCGTGACACAACACGATCAGGATGGAAAGGTTCTAACGCTTCCGTTTTTTCACCAACGCCCATAAATTTAATCGGCTTACCGGTAATATGACGAATCGACAATGCTGCTCCACCACGAGCATCACCATCAGTTTTAGTCAAAATAACACCGGTCAACGGTAAAGCATCATTAAATGCTTTGGCGGTATTAGCCGCATCTTGACCTGTCATGCTATCAACAGTAAATAAGGTTTCTATTGGATTTATCGCGGCATGGATCTGTTTGATTTCCGCCATCATGTCGTCATCAATATGCAGGCGACCTGCGGTATCAATAATGACCACATCTACAAACTGTAACTTAGCTTGTTCTATTGCTGCTGTGGCAATATCAACCGGATTTTGATTTACTTCGCTAGGAAAAAACGTAGCGTCAACTTCATTAGCCAGTGTTTTTAACTGTTCGATTGCCGCTGGACGATAAACGTCAGCACTGGCAACCATAACGGATTTTTTTTCACGCTCTTTTAACCAGCGCGCTAATTTGGCAACACTAGTGGTTTTACCCGCGCCCTGCAAACCAGCCATCAAGATAACTGCGGGCGGTTGCGAATTGAGATTCAAAGACTCGTTTGCTTCGCCCATCACGGCGACAAGCTCATCATTTACTACTTTTATTAAAGCTTGGCCGGGTGTTAGGCTGCGTAATACATCCTGTCCCATTGCCCGTACTTTTACACGGTCAATAAATTCACGAACCACACCTAAAGCGACATCAGCCTCAAGTAAAGCCATGCGTACTTCACGCAATGTATCTTTTACATTATCTTCTGTTATTCGACCTTGGCCACGAAGCTTTTGCAGCGTACCGCCAAGTCTTTCACTCAAACTATCAAACATGAGTCACCTTGAACAAAATTGTGGGCTAATTATGCCTATCACTAAATCTTAATTTTCTAATCCGGTAATTATAACTGAAATATATTGTTCAGATTATGATTACATCGTTTATCATTCGGTGTATGAACAAACAATCATACTTAAAATCAGGGATGAACTAGCATGGCACTGGCCAATTCATTAGCCTTTTTACTTTACCTTGGCTGTAGTGCGATGTTGATCCGTCGCTTTGTACAACAAGGTCAAACACCTGTAGCGCTTTCTATTCCGGTCGGGATCTTAACCATACTTGCCTTGTTATTTCATGGCACAGGCATTTTCTTTACCATGCAACAAGCCGGCGGTTGGGATGTTAGCCTATTTGCGACTGTTGCTATTGCAACATGGTTAATGGCTTTTCTGACCTTTCTTTCAGGCGCAAAATTTTCCGTCGCACATCCTGGCATCGTCATATATCCACTTGTCGCTTTAAGTTTGATATTACAAGTTCAAGTACCTGATGCTGCTGTCAGACCAATTTCACAACCTGCGTTGGAGTGGCATATTTTATTGTCTCTTGCCGCTTATAGTTTATTCACCTTAGCCGCATTACAAGCCATTGCATTAGCGATTCAAGATAAACAATTACGCCAACGACATATTGCTGGTTTAGTACGCAAACTACCGCCATTACAAACTATGGAAAACACCCTATTTAATCTATTATCAGCAGGTTTCATATTACTGACCATCGGTTTAATTACCGGTTTTATGTTCTTAGATGACATCATGGCACAGCACCTTGCACATAAAACAATGTTATCTCTTATTGCCTGGTTTCTGTTTGCAATACTGTTATGGGGCCGACGCCGTTATGGTTGGCGCGGTAAAACCGCAGTAAAATGGACCCTCTTTGGTTTCACCTTTTTAGCGTTAGCTTTTATAGGTAGTAAACTTATTTTAGAATTTTTATTGGAGCGTGTGTAATCAACCATGCTTGAAAGTACATCGCTGTCATTACTCTTTATTCTGCTATTTGTCCTTTTGCTCTTTTCTGCATTTTTCTCGAGTGCAGAAACGGCATTAATGTCACTTAATCGCTATCGCTTACGCCATCTTGCACATAAAGGCCATGCGGGTGCTGTATTAGCCAGCGAACTGCTTGCCCGACCTGATCGTCTTATTGGCCTCATTCTACTGGGCAACAATTTTGTAAATATTTTTGCCTCAGCCATTGCAACTATTATCGGTATTAAATTATTTGGTGAAAATGGCATTGTTATCGCCACCTTTACTTTAACCTTAATTGTTTTGTTGTTCGCCGAAGTCACACCTAAAACTTTGGCGGCCTTACATCCAGAACGTGTTGCATTTCCTGCTAGTTATATTCTTAAACCTTTATCGTTTTTACTCTATCCTTTAGTGTGGTTTATTAACGCCATTACCAATCGGCTGTTAAGAATTTTGGGTGTATCCCATGAAGACGTTAGCTCTTCTGCTATAAACTCAGAAGAGTTACGTATGGCTTTAGTAGAAGCTGGCAGCATGATTCCAAAACGCCATAAAAAAATGTTGGTCAGTATTCTAGATTTAGAAAAAGTCACTGTTAATGATGTGATGGTGCCACGAAATGAAGTTGAAGGTTTAGATATCAATACACCAATTGCTGAAATCACCAAACAACTTTCCCATTGTTCTCATACCCGTTTACCTATCTATGAAGACAGCTTAGACAATATTATTGGCATATTGCACGTTCGCAAAGCGTTGCATTTGCTAGCCCAAGAAAACCTCACTATAGAAACTCTAAACAGCATTACAAAAGAAGCTTATTTTGTTCCCGAAGGCACACCACTTAATACGCAATTAATTCAGTTTCAACGACAACGACGCCGTACCGGGTTAGTAGTAGATGAATATGGGGATATTGTTGGCCTAGTGACCTTGGAAGATATTTTTCGTGAAATTGTTGGTGAATTTACGGCTGACTCGATTGATGAAGATAAAGATATTCATCCACAACAGGACGGTAGTTTCTTAATTAATGGCACCGCAAATATTCGAGAAATTAACCGCAATAACCACTGGCACCTGCCAACAGAAGGACCAAAAACGATTAATGGTCTGATTCTCGAAATATTGGAAAGCATTCCTGATCCCGGCGTAAGTTTACGTATTAAAGACTATGTTATCGAAGTAGTACAAACTGCTGACAACACCATTAAAACGGTTCGGATCCGTGTCACCAAACCACGTGTACCGCAGGAGCAAGAGTAAATGTCGGCTTTTCGAATAAAATTATGTGGCTTAAGCGACATTGATAGAAGTTCTTTAAAATCAATGCTTAAACTGGCAGATGCATTGCTCACTCACGAGTGGCAATTGATTGAAAAGGGCCAAGCTGATCTATGCATCTATTCCTTTGATACTGAAGAAGGTATAGCCGCTTGGCAACAACATGGCGAAGGTTTGACCGCCTTAGTCACTGTCAGTGGTAGCGTTACCGAACCGGTAGATATTATTCTCAAAAAACCACTAAGAACGACCAATTTTTCTGAAGCTCTAAATCTTATTGAAGACAAAATCACCGCTGTTGCTAAAGAAAAAAATACAGCTACTCCAGCTAAATCTGCACCCAAAAAGCAGGAAACAGTAAAACCCGCTAAATCAACATCGGTATTATCATCACTTTCTTCACGCTTTTCTGGTTATATAGGTGGTGGTAAAAAACCGGCTGATAACTTACCAGCATTAGCCTTACAAATACCTGAAAAAACTGCATCCAACGAAGATACTATTGTTGATATCGATTTATTGCAAAACTGGTTATCAGGCCTTAACCATAATGACAATAATTACCTTGTTCCGAGGTTACTGGGCAACCTAGTACCGTTAAACCGGCTGACACTGACAAATAAAATTCGACTAGAACTGCTAGAGATCTATCGTAGTGTCATTCATAAAATCTTATTTACCCGTGATATTGCTGCAATAAAACGTGACCTTTATGCCACCGCTGAACATTTAAAAGCCATTAAAACACTTCGTTCAGCCATGGAAGAATTAGCTATTGGTTATAAAATCATCGTTAATGATTTGTATCTTAACGGCGAGACACCGACTGCAAACAAATTATTACTGACGGCCATCAACCGTGTTGCCGAGCAACTATCACTTCAAGTGCTTCATGCATACCAGTATTACCGTTCAGCTCCTCCTTCGGTAATGAATGAATTGCATCAACTCTATTTATATAGTGAAGCGAGCGGCACTCTTAAATTAGAAACTACAGCAAAAGGTTTGCCCAACACGGCTAGTTTTTTTCATACTTATGTTCAAATTATCCTAACGAGTATTGCTGATCCCTACAGCTTAAATAAATTTGAAGTCATTCGTTTGTTCAATCTTATGAGTAAATTTACTGACCATGTGGAAATCAGCCTGCTCAGCGACAAACAGAAAAAAGCGACCAGTGACTTTCTGATGACCGGCCATTTCTGTTTGGACTGCACAGAAGATTATTCTGCAAGGGTAATGTCTAAAACAACTCCTGAGGTACGCAAGCAACCACATACTCGCCTTTTAAATGCTCAACCAGTCTTGCTCGCAATAGAACAAATTTTCAAACAAGCTGCACAATCAGCGCAGAGCGCCTTTGATTTAGATATTCAATTATTAAAAACGATCATTCCACAACTTAATACGTCATACGAACGAAAATATCAGCGTCTGCCGAGTGTGCATGATCGCCAAATAAATATTGCTGACGGCGTTAACAATATTCATAGTTGCTTAACTGCCGAGCACCTTAATGATGCCCCAGAATGGGTAATGAGCAACCAAGGTAGTACAGGCATCATGGCCAGCAAAGAAAGTAAAGGATCTTATGATCTTCATATTGGAGATTTTATGGGGATCTTTGAACCTGACTTACCGGTTAAATTAGCATCTATTCGCTGGTTAAATATTGATAACGATGGTTTTAGCCATATAGGCCTTGAACTCCATCCCGGTCATCCTATTCCGGTATCTTGTTTATCCAGTGATAATAATAAAGAATATAATGCTCTTTTATTAGCCAAAGACGATGAGCTAAAACAAGCAGCCAGACTTATTTCAGAAAAAGGCCTTTTTTCACCTAAACGCCAGCTCAAAGTTAAAGGTGACGATGAGCCTTATAAAATTTCAATCGAAGCATTGATTGACCATACATTTAACTCGGAACAATTTAGCTTTACCGTCGTTCCAACTAAATAGACATATCAGCTACACCTTATTTAACATTACAATAATACAAAATTAAACAGGGATTTATCTATGCGTACTCTTATAAAACTAGTTTTTTTACTGGTCATTATTATTATCGCGGGACTGATAGCTTTGCCATTTGTTGTCGACCCCAATGACTATAAACAAGAAATTTCATCTCAAGTTGAAAAAGCTACCGGACGTACTCTCACCTTAGACGGTGATATCGCACTCTCCGTTTTTCCTTGGATCGCACTTGAGTTAGGGCCATTGTCACTCAGCAATGCAAAAGGGTTTAAAGCAGATAATTTTGCCCAAGTACAAGCTGCTGAAATTCGCATTAAATTAATGCCATTGCTCAAAAAACAACTAGAAATGGACACTATCATTTTAGATGGTCTAGTTTTGAACCTAGAAAAAAACAAACAAGGCGTGACCAACTGGCAAGATCTTAGCGGTGAAACCAAAGCATCAACAGCTGATAAAGAACCCGATACCAAAGCAAAAGCAGATGCAGGAGCCCCTGCTTTGGCAGCTATCAGCATTGCAGGTGTACAGCTCACCGGCGCTAATATTTTATGGTCTGACGCATCAAAATCAGAAAATTACAGCTTAGAAAACCTTAATCTAAATACCGATCCTTTAGTTCCAGGTGAACCGACAGCCGTTGATCTAAGTTTTGATATATCAAGTTCAAAACCACAAGCAAAAGCACATATCAGTCTTAATACCAAAGTGATGGTTGATTTAGAACAACAGCAATATGCTTTATCTGGCTTGCAATTTAATACCTCGATCAATGGTAAAGACTTGCCAGTTTCACAAGCAGATATTTCTTTAAGTGGTGATATCACTGCTGATATGATCAAGCAACTCGTCAATATTGAAGGTTTGTCTTTCACTGCCAATGCCCAAAAAGATGAACAAACCATTGATGCAAAATTAACAGCACAACTCTCAAGCAACTTAGCCAATCAACAAACTGAGTTAAAAGCAGTCAAACTCATTGCAGAAATTGTTGATCCTGCCTTACCGGGTGGCAAAGCAAACCTCGATCTTAGTGCTGATATCACTACCGACTTAAAACAACAAACATTAACTTTAGCAAACTTGATCGTTGAGGCTCATGACTTATTAATCAACGGCGATATCAATGTCAGCAAGTTGATGTCTGACAATCCAGCTTATGCTGGCAATATCGATATCAAACCATTTAATTTGCGCCAATTAGCAAAACAAATTGCCATAGAGTTACCAATCATGGCTGACGATAGCACGCTAGAGTTAGTTCAAATCAACAGTGAGTTTGAAGGTTCGACCACGAGCATTAATGCCAAATCCTTAAATGTCACTCTCGATCAGAGCAAATTATCTGGCAATCTAGCGATAAATGATTTTGCCAACCCGGCCATCAACTTCAAATTAGCCCTAGATGAGATTGATGCAGATCGTTATTTACCTCCTACCGAAGATAATAGTCAGGCATCACCAACTGATTCTTCAGCTAAAACGACTGCTGCTCCACCTGCAGCGGCAGCAGCGGCTGGTGCTAGCCAACTACCTTTAGAAACATTAAGACAAATTAATGCTAAAGGTGTGTTGGATATTGGTAAATTGAAAATCAGTGGCACACATAGTGAAAATATTCATATTGAACTTAATGCTGCTAATGGTGATATTAAATTAAAACCAATGAGTGCCAATCTTTATCAAGGACAATACCAAGGTAATGTCAGTTTAGATGCCCGAGGAAAAACATTAAAACTGGCGATCGATGAAAATCTAAAAGGCGTGCAAGCTGGCCCTTTGTTATTGGACCTAACGGGCGAAGATAAAATATCGGGGGTGGCTAATGCTTCAGCAAAGCTAACAGGTAACGGTGCAACCGTAGAGCAAATCAAACAAACCTTAAGTGGCAATGGTGATTTTTCTTTTACTGATGGTGCGTTGAAAGGTATTAATATTGCCGAAAGTATTCGTAAAGCCAAAGCTACACTCTCAGGACAAAAATTTGCTGAATCAGATGCACCCGTACAAACTGATTTTTCTGCCCTCTCAGGTTCATTTAAAGCAACTAATGGCCTAATCGACAATCAAGACTTACTTGCAATGTCGCCTTTATTACGTATTAACGGTGCTGGTAGCGTAGATCTTCCTAAAAACAGTATGGATTACACCGTAAATGTCTCCATTGTTAGTAGTTCAACAGGCCAAGGTGGTGAAGACTTAACAGACCTAAAAGGACTAACTATTCCTGTAAAGTTAAGAGGGGCGCTTGATAAACCAAGCATCTCTGTTGATTTAGCAAGTATCTTTAAAGACCAAGCATCAAAAGAACTTAAAACTAAGGCCAGTGAAACAATTACAGATAAATTAGGTGATGATGTAGGCGGTTTAGTCGGTGGTCTACTTGGTATTGATCAAGAAGAAACGACTTCTGAAGCACCTGTCGAAGAAGCAGCGTCAACACAACAGCAAGCAGCTGAACCCGCTAAATCACCAGAAAAACAATTAGAAGATGACATAGACGAACTCAAAGATAAATTTAAAGACTTCTTCTAAGACTATATATTCAGCCCGTAGTGAATTTACTACGGGCATTTTCTATTTGTGACTAACTCTATCTTTAGCAAACAATTACTTTCTTGGTTTGATCTAAACGGCCGTAAAGATCTACCGTGGCAGCAACAGCCAACGCCCTATCATGTTTGGCTATCTGAGATCATGCTGCAACAAACACAAGTCAGCACGGTAATACCTTACTATCAGCGCTTTACTGAGAAATT
>ENA-ORXI01001320-ORXI01001320.1-sediment-metagenome-genome-assembly--contig:-NODE-1320-length-19379-cov-10.747902_pt1 | contig 19379 bp, 12 predicted proteins | sample MGYA00237861_ERZ511468 | MGnify/ENA primary metagenome ERZ511468 (study PRJEB26299, sample SAMN06266213) | sediment metagenome | isolation source: Hudson Canyon methane seep mesocosm | place...
TACAAAGAATTGCGTGATATTATCGCGATTTTAGGTATGGATGAGTTATCAGAAGAAGATAAGTTGACAGTAACTAGAGCGCGTAAAGTTCAACGTTACTTATCTCAACCTTTCTTTGTTGCTGAAGTATTTACTGGCTCTCCAGGAAAATATGTATCTTTAAAAGATACCATTGCTGGATTTAAAGGTATTATCGAAGGCGAATATGATGCACTTCCTGAGCAAGCTTTCTATATGGTAGGTACCATTGATGAAGCCATTGAAAAAGCGAAAGGAATGTAATCCTTTTAGGAGATATTATGACCATGACCGTACATGTAGACATCGTTAGTGCAGAGAATGAAATTTTTTCTGGGTTAGCGGAAATGGTATTTGCCCCTGCTGAACTCGGTGAAGTGGGTATTGCTCCTCGTCATGCTCCATTAATAACGACGCTTCTTCCTGGTGAGGTAAGAGTTAAAGTTAGTGATACAGAAACACAAGACTATTATGTTTCTGGCGGTATTTTAGAAGTACAGCCGCATTTAGTCACCGTCTTGGCCGATACTGCAATTAGAGCAAAAGATATTGATGAAGCCTCTGCATTAGAAGCAAAAGCAAAAGCAGAAGAAATGTTGTTAGATAAGTCTGGCAAAATTGATTTTGCTAAAGCACAAGCTGAATTGGCTCAAGCAATGTCACAGTTAAGAACTTTGGACCGTTTGAGAAAACGAGGTAAATAGTTTTTACTGTTAAGTTAGAAGAAAGCCCGATTATGTATCAACTGATCGGGCTTTTTTGTGCGAGCAATATAATGAACTATACTAATTAGAGCATATAAATATTGTCACAATAAAATACTGATGTAGTGATTAGTAATTCTCGTCTAAATAGATAAATCAGAGTTAAAACATGGATATTAAAACAATAATTTTAGCAGCAGGCCAGGGAACGCGTATGCGTTCATCTAAACCAAAAGTTTTACATAAAGTTGCAGACCGTGCTCTGTTACATCATGTATATGATACCAGTGAACAATTAGAAAATAATTCCATAGTGATCATATATGGCCATGGGGGAGAATTAGTTAAACAGCAGTTAAGTGAGTTAAATGCTGACTGGGTTGAGCAGAAAGAGCAATTAGGCACTGGTCATGCAGTACAGCAGGCAGAAGGCTATATCAACGATGATGATAAGGTGCTTATCTTATATGGTGATGTGCCTCTATTAAAGAAAACGACCATAGAAAAGCTACTAGAAAATGTCACTCAGCAATCCATTGGCTTATTAACTGTTGTGCTGGATAATCCAACGGGTTATGGGCGAATCGTGAGAGACGAAGATGGTTCGGTAGTGAAAATTGTAGAAGAAAAAGATACCAATGCTGAAGAAAAATTAATTACAGAAGGTAATACTGGCATTATTGCAACGCCTGGTAATCTGTTAAAACAATGGTTATCAAAACTTGAAAATGGCAATGCACAAAACGAATTTTATTTAACTGACATTATTGAAATGGCTGTTAATGATGGCATTCAGGTTAAAACAAATCAGGCTGAAAGCATGGATGAAGTTTTAGGTGTTAATGACCGCAGTCAATTGGCACATTTAGAGCGTGTTTATCAATTGGAGCAAGCGCAACAATTGATGGTTAAGGGCGTTACATTAAGAGATCCTGCAAGAATTGATGTCAGAGGAACGTTTGATAATGTTGGTCAGGATATAGAAATAGATATCAATGTATTATTTGAGGGCACTAATACCATAGGTAATAATGTGAAAATTGGTGCCAATAGTATTTTAAAAAATGCAGTGATTGGTGACGATGTAGAGATATTAGCTAATTGTATTATCGAAGATGCGGTAGTGGGTGAGCGAAGTCGTATAGGCCCTTTTGCTAGATTGCGTCCGATGGCTGAACTATCCAGTGATGTTCATATTGGTAACTTTGTAGAAATTAAAAAATCGACAGTGGCTACAGGGAGCAAGATTAACCATCTAAGTTATATTGGGGATGCGACTATCGGAAGCAAGGTGAATATCGGTGCAGGTACGATTACTTGTAATTATGATGGCGTAAATAAATTTAAAACCGTTATTGAAGATGGTGCTTTTATTGGTTCTGATACTCAGTTGATTGCACCTGTAACGGTTGGAAAAGGGGCGACCATTGGTGCAGGCTCAACCATTACAAAAGATACGGCTGAAGATCAATTGACCTTGTCTCGTGCAAAACAGATTTCTATTAGTGCTTGGCAAAGGCCTGAAAAAATAAAGTAATAACGACTCAATGCCGTATTTAAACTGTAAGCTAAAGTTGCGAAGGATATTCTTTAAGATAAAGGCTTAAGGCAATAGAATAAGAATATTTCGGTGTTACTAATATCGGCAGTAATTGCTTAAGAGAAATACTAAAATCAGGTTTTACTCTGGAGGCAATGTGAGCTAGTTCATGTCTTGAAAAATGGGAATGAGAGTTAGTTCACCTTGTATCAATATTAATAAATACTTTGTTTATTTTAGGTTATTCTAGAGATAAGGTAAAAATTAGTATTGAAATACCTGACTTGGTTGGTCATGGGAAAGTTTGGAGGATGGGAAAATGACAACAGCATCAATAGATATAGATACACTTGACAAATTATTTGATAATCAACAAAAACTGGATGATATTTTTGATTCGATTTTTGATGATGACTCTTTTAGTAGTTTTGTTATCAGTGATGAGCCAGTAATAGAAACTAGCAGTAGTAAGGAGTTATATTCAGAAAAGGCTTTGCTGTCTTCTCATGGAGAAACTCAGAATAAGCGGAATATAGTCCATCTTATTCTACCAGTGGTAATTGAAATTGCAGTTATATATTACGCTATGGTGAATTTCACTTAGGCCATGCCTAGGTGAGCTTAGTTGTGTTCTATTAAGATTAAAATGCAATGATTATTGTCACTACTCAGCGAGTGTAAGAGGAAGGCTGCTGTTTATTGATTTATAAGGAGGCGTGAATATGCCCATGTAATCACTGTTTCAGAAGCCTGATAAATCAATAAGTTGCACTCTTAAAAAGAACGCACTGAGTAGTCAATGATTATTTAATAATACATTGATTACGGCCATTATGTTTCGCCTGGTATAGAGCCTGGTCTGCACGAGTAAAAGCGATTCCAGCAGAATCCCCTTTAGTTAATTGAGTAATACCACAGGAAATAGTGATAGAGATTTTCTTGCCATTTGAATTGAAAGCTGTCTTTTCTATAACTTCGCGAAGTTTATTGGCTGATTGCAATGCCGCCTGGGCATCTGTATTAGGTAGTAGCATAACAAATTCTTCACCACCAAAGCGAGAGATAAAGTCGGTTTTTCGACAGTGATGAGAAAGTAATTTGGCAATTAAGATGAGTGTTTTATCCCCTGCCTTATGCCCAAAGGTATCATTGATTGTTTTGAATAAATCCACATCCCATATTAATAAACAAAGCGGGCTCTTATAGCGTTTCCAGCGCTCTATTTCAATACTTAATCGTTCATCATAGGCCAGCCGATTAGCTAAGCCTGTTAAAGGGTCATGTGTTGCCTTTTTGTTTGCAGCTACAAGCTTACTATTTAACACGCTTGATTCTTGTTCCATGTTACGGATTTTTTTTGTTAAATGATTAAGCGTTTTACTGGTTTTTTCTCGATCAACTTTTTCTAATGCTTGTTGTTTTTTTATTTGTTGAGCAATATCGTCTAAACGAGAGTATATAAGTTTCTTCAGGGGGGCTAATTGAGTGGCTTGTTTAGAGCTGTTTTGTAGGTCGAGCATTTGTGTTGAAACAGACTGGTCTAGCAAGTTTCTTTTTGTTGAACTCGATTCAGTTGTTGACTTGACCCCAGATGCTTTCATTCCTAGTTCAGCTAATTGTTCCGTTAACTGAGCTAGAAATTCTGTCATTTCCTGCTGCTCTAAGTGACGATGCTTCTTTATTTTAAATAACAGAGAAACAGTTTGATCCAGAATGTTTTTAATCGCTGTATTGCTGTTGAGTTTATCTTTGAGTTGTTCAGCCTGAGATTCAAATTTAACAGGAATCTCGGTGACCTCGAGTAGCAGTTGTAACTGCGTTTTGATGGCTTCAGAATCAAATGATTCTAGACTCAATTTCTCTGTTTTAGCGCTCGGATAGGCTACAGGCTCAATGTGTTGAATAGAGTCAATAAGGTCGTTAATAGCAATAATTAAATATTGCGAATTTGCATAGCCATGTTTTTCATATTTGGCTTCTATATGTTGAATTTCTTTTTTTTGTTGAGGAAAGTAATGAAAAAGAAAGTTAAATAGTAAGCTTGCGTCGGTTAATGAGTCTTCAGGGCCGCTTTCTTCAAGTCTCATTAAGGCATTGGAAAACTCTTCTAGTTCATATTTTAGTTGAGCGTTGTTTAAGCCTTTTTTTATCTGAGTACGGAGATGAAGTAGATGAGGGTCTAGCGCTTTATTTAAGCCCGAGGTAGCAAGAGAAAGCCGAATAATGGTTTTACAAAGCAGGTCGTCTGTAATTTGCTGTTCTTTTTCAGCATTTTCATTATCATCCAGTAATTGGAAATATTTATTTTTCCATTTTTCGGGATTATTTTTATGGCTCAAGATTCCCATTGAATTGTCCTGAATTTAGCAGTAAGTTTTGTAGAATATGATAACTGCAGGATAAGCAAAGTAGGGACGACAATCCCATCTTTGTGGTTAAGCTGGATGGCAAGGAAAGAGTACCTTTGACCATCCAGCTTTAGCCGCTAATTAACGTCTGTTCATCGATAGATGCTTTGAGCCTGTTATTTGGCCTGACTTTCTTGCTGGATTAATTGATCCATTACTTTGATCATATTTTGATGAGACTTGGCTAATGGACCATTAGTTTTATATTTACCATTAATAATAAGTGCAGGAACGCCTGTTATTCCATAGCGAGGAGCCATAGCTTTTGCCTGGCGTACTTTTGAATCAATTAGAAAAGAATTAAAGGTATTTCTGAATTGAGTTTCATCCACGCCATGCGCAACAAAGAATTTAGCCAGTTGGTCTTCAGATGTCAGCTTTAATTTTTTTGTTTGTATTGCATCAAAAAAATCATCATGCACTTTATCAACTACACCTAAAGCCTCAGCCACAAAATAAGCTTTTGCATGCTTGCCCCATAAGCTGCTAAAAATAGCTGGTTGGCGTATAAACTCAACATTGGCTGGCTTAGTTTTCAACCACTTCTTCATTTCAGGTTCTAGGCTATAGCAATGGGGGCAGCCATACCAAAAGAATTCTATGACTTCTACCTTATCCTGGTTTTGGGTGGGTTGAGCTGGAGATAAGGTCTGGTAACCTAATGATTCTGCCTGGGTTAGTGTCGCAAATGAAAAAAACAAAAAGAATGTTATTTTTTTTAACATTTTAAAGGTCTCAGTAGAGTGTTAGTTAAAGGGGGGAATACGCTATACCTTAGTCAACAAAATGTTGTTGATTAAGTGCTGCAAGCATTTTAAATGACAATTAATAGCAAATATAGTTCAGCAGGGAGGCTTTTCTTTAAAACCCCAATGTCCATTGTTTTAGTAATATGTAACTTGGCAATTGTTTAAAAATGATGGATTATGCCTGGCAACTGCCCATACCTTACTCTGCCATACGCCATCCTTGGCGTTATATTCTTTATCTATCTTGCAAAAAATTTAGCTGGCATAAACTACGAGGACTATTTCATCATGGAAATTTTGTATGAAATAGCTTTGATTTCTTCATCAGACATTTTTTTAGCAATCATGTGCATCATATTATCTGAGTTATTGCTACGCGCACCTTTTTTAAAATCAGTCAGGGCTTTGATCAGGTAATCAGCATGTTGCCCATGTAAAGATGGGAAGGATGCTGGTTTATTGCCTTCTCCGGCAGGGCCATGGCAAGCAATACAGGCAGAGACCTCTGATTTCAGGTTACCGTTTCTATAAAGGTCAGCACCTGCAACAATAAGAGCCTTTAATTCTTGTTCTTTAGCGGCAGCGTTTTCTTCTGATTCATCTTCCTCATCATCATCGTCGTCTGATTGGATAATGGGTAATTGGTTTTCGGTGATTCTTTTAGAAGAGTAATAAGCGGCAATATCTTTTATAGAACCCTTATCTAGTCCCATTGCCAAAGGAGCCATCATTGGTGCATTTCTGGTTCCTTCTTTAAAAGCGATTAGTTGTTGTTCAATATAACCTGCATGTTGCCCCGCCAATTTTGGAAATGTCGATACCATGCTATTTCCATCTTCGCCATGGCACCCTGCACAACTAGCGGCCTTAGTTTCACCTATGGCTATATTGCCTTCTGCATGAGCAAGACCCGTTGCTGTTGAAAATGCGAGAGAAATTGAAAGAGCGAGCAGTGTTTTTATCATCATGTTCCCCTAAGGAGTGTGTGTTAGTTGAGACTGATTTTATAGATAAGCTATATAATAGCTGAATTCTACACTCTACGCGAGATATCGATGAATCCAATTTATCATCAGGCTAAATTTTTAATGAGTGCATCACAAGTGAGTGAGGCTCCAGAAGACCAAGGGAAGGAAGTTGCTTTTGCTGGTCGCTCAAATGCGGGTAAATCGAGTGCGATAAACACTTTAACTCGACAAAATGCATTGGCACGCATCAGTAAAACGCCTGGGCGAACTCAATTGCTCAACTTCTTTCAAATTGATGAGCAACGTAAATTTGTAGATTTGCCAGGTTACGGCTATGCAAAAGTGCCTTTAGCGGTAAAGAAAAAATGGCATAAAATGATGGAAACTTATTTGCATGAAAGAGACGCCTTGTGTGGCATCGTGCTGGTGACAGATGTACGTCATCCGTTAACAGAGTTTGATATACAGATGATTGACTGGTGTGAGCACTCAAAATTGCCTTTACATATGCTGTTAACTAAGGCGGATAAATTAAACTATGGGGCAGCAAAAAACACCTTGTTAAAGGTACAAAGGGAATTGGGGGAGCGTGATGTTGATATTAGCTTACAGCTGTTTTCTTCTTTTAAGAAAACAGGGGTCGATGATGTTCATCAAGTACTGGATCAGTGGTTCGAGTTATAAGCTTTTCAGCTTAAGAATTCAGTTATAAAAGCCAATAATAAAGATTAAACCACTAAAGAGTAATATTGTGGCCTTCTTTGGCTAGAATGATCTCAAAGGCTGTATTAGGGTTTTCTTTTAGTATTTGCTTATAGATAGTTTCAAGTTGTGCATCGGTACGGGTAGGTTCGTGGTGAGTGAAAAACAGTTTTTTTACTTTTGCCAGGTTTGCCAGTTTAATTGCAGAATCATAGGTTCCATGCCCCCAGCCTTTTTTAATAATATACTCTTCTGAGGTATAAGAGCTGTCAATAATAAGGGCATCAACACCTTGCATGGCCTCAGTGATTTGTTGTTGCTTCTGATCTATAAATGATTGATATTCTTCATATTCATTTTCATCAGGTTCATAAATGTTGAAAATAGGCTCATAATCCCCAGTAAAAAATAGTGACTGACCATCAGAATCAATACGATAGCCAAAATTAAGGACAGGATGACTTAGCAGAATAGGGGTTATTTTTGTCTCACCAATAAAGATAGACTCGCCAGGTTTTATGGTGTTGTATTCTACACTGGCATTGAGTTCTGCTTCACGTATAGGAAAGTAGCTATATTGCAATTGCACACCTAACGCACGCTCTATACCTTCATTAGTCACAGGATCTAAACCACCATAAATTTTTATTTCATTCCCTGGAATAAAAATAGGGGAGAAAAAAGGTAGGCCTTGTATATGATCCCAGTGGGTATGAGTGATGAAAATATGAGCGGTAACGGGTAATTGCTTAAGTAGCTTTTGTCCCAATGGGTTTATGCCCGTCCCTGCATCTAAAATGATTATCTCGCCGTTATCTGTGGTTATTTCTATGCAAGTTGTATTGCCACCATATTTCACTGTTGTTGGGCCTGGTGTGGCAATAGAACCCCTAACACCCCAGAATCTAAACTTCATATCCGCGTCCTTTTTATGAATTAATGAATGAAAGAGCTTCAGATCTTACGGCAGATATATCGCCTAAGGAAGTGATTAAATCATCTAAAGACAGCTCAAAGCGAGGAATAATTTCATCAGGAGTTAGTTCTATAACTGGATTACCTGCAAAACCAAACTGTAATTTTTTACTAATTTGATTTGCTATGTAGACACAGTCTTTTAGGAGTGAGTTATTTTCAACATTGTGATGATGGTCTATTGCGTCTATTAATTGTATATCAAGCTCCCACTTTTCGGCTAGAAGCCTGCCAGCCTGGGCATGATTTATTCCTATAAATTCTATCTCTGCAAGGGCAAGGGAAATATTTTCCGAGGCACTTTTTTCTAAAGCAAGCTTGAATTTATCAGGGGCAAATTCGGCAAAAACAATCTTTCCAAAATCATGAATCAAGCCAGCAACAAAAAAATCACTGCATTCGGAAGATTTAACGCCAAGCTTTTCTGCCAGTATCCGAGCTAAAGAGGCTGTTGTTAATGAGTGTAGCAGGAAATCCTGGGTGTTAAAATCAGCTTTGTTTGTTGGCTTTAATACGCCCATTGCCGCCACACTTAATGCCAGGTTTTTAATGGTATTAAGACCGATGTGAACCACAGCACGTTGAATTGAAGTGATTTTTCTTGGCAGGCCATAAAAAGCAGAATTGATGACTTTAAGGATTTTAACTGTCATTACAGGGTCACTTTCAATGACCCTGACTATTTCTTTAGCCGAGGCATTGACGTCCGATGTAAGTTGCACAACTTTCTGTACGCTTTTAGGGAAAGCGGGCATTTTTTCAACAAATGCAATTAATTCTTCGTTATGAATAGGTGTCATGAGAATTTAAACAATTTACCCAGAATAATGTCAAAAGATCCATGGTAATAAGCAATAGTTAAGGCCATTAGCTGAGCATAGCAGATATTATGCAACATAGCTTAGAATTAAGCTTTTAATGCGCCTCATCCCAGTTGTCCCCAACACCTATATCAACGATCAGAGGAACATCTAATTGTACAGCTGAGCACATAATATCTCTGATCGCATTAGAAAAATCATCGAGCTGTTGTTCCGCTACTTCAAAAACCAGTTCATCATGAACCTGCATAATCATTTTATTGCTAGATTTATTGTCCTGTAACCATTGCTGAGTATTTAACATGGCTATTTTAATAATATCAGCCGCGGTTCCTTGCATTGGAGCGTTAATGGCCGTACGTTCGGCATATTGTCTGCGAGCGGCGTTACGCGATTTAATTTCAGGCAGATAAAGTCTACGGCCAAATAACGTTTCAACATAGCCCTGCTCTTTAGCCAGTTCGCGTATATTATCCATATAGTTTTTTACCCCGGGATAACGAGCAAAATATAAATCAATGTACGATTGTGCTTGCGAGCGAGATAAACCCAGTTGCTGGGCAAGTCCAAATGCAGACATGCCATAGATTAAACCAAAGTTAATGGCTTTGGCTGAGCGCCGTAAATCGGTCGTAACCTGATCAACAGCCACATCAAATACTTCAGCTGCAGTTGCACTATGAATATCCACACCATTTGAAAACGCAGTTAATAACCCTTCATCTGCAGATAAGTGAGCCATGATGCGTAATTCGATTTGTGAATAATCAGCAGCAATAATCTTATGCCCTGTTGGTGCAATAAAAGCCTGCCTGATCTTTCGACCTTCTGCACTGCGGATTGGGATGTTTTGCAAGTTAGGATCAGAACATGAGAGTCTGCCCGTTGCAGCTACAGCTTGATGATATGAGGTATGCACCCTGCCCGTTTTATCATTCACTTGTTGAGGTAGCTTATCGGTATAAGTTGATTTCAACTTGCTCAAGCTACGGTATTCAAGAATTAATTTAGGTAATGGGTAATCAATCGCCAGTTCCTGTAAAACAGATTCAGCCGTTGAGGGCTGGCCTTTGGGGGTTTTCTTTAACACAGGTAGTTTTTGTTGCTCGTAAAGTATTTCCTGAATTTGTTTGGGGGACCCCAGGTTAAAGACTTGGCCCGCTAAATCATGTGCATGTTGTTCCAGAGCAATAATATGATTAGCTAACTCTAAGCTTTGTTGGGCCAGCATAGCGCTGTCAATTAATACCCCATTTCTTTCTATACGGGATAATACTGGAATTAAAGGGATTTCTATTTCATGATACAGTTTTGTTAATGCCGGCTGGCTTTTTAGTTTTGCGGACAGAGTCTGATGCAACCTTAAGGTAATGTCGGCATCTTCTGCAGCATAAGGGCTGGCTTGTTCTATGGGGACTTCTGCAAAACCAATTTGTTTTACGCCTTTGCCAGCAATATCCTCATAATGAATGGTTTCTACACCCAAGTATTTTTTCGCCAGATCATCCATATTGTGTTTAGTGGCCGTACTATTAAACACATAAGATTCCAGCATAGTGTCATGTGCTATGCCTTGTAGTTCAATGTTGTAGTTAGCCAGCACATTGGCATCATACTTTAGATTTTGTCCCAGTTTAGCTTTGTCTGGATTTTCTAATAAAGGTTTGAGACTGTTAAGAATGCTTTCCCTATTTAGTTGTTCTGCTACATCAGGATAATCATGCGCTAAAGGCACATAGGCTGCCTTGCCTTGTTCTATAGCAAATGAAACACCTACAATTTCAGCGTCAGTATAGTTTAGGCTGGTGGTTTCTGTATCAAAAGCAAACAAATCTGCCTGTTTAAGCTGTTCTAACCATTGATCAAAATGTGCCTGAGTAACAATGGTTTCATACTCAGTTTTTATGTCCGTAACGGTTTCTTCAATGACCTCTTCCTTAGTCTCCGTATTTTGAGTAACAGCTGAATTAAGCATTCGTAGCCAGGTTGAAAATCCAAGTTGCTGAAGTTGCTGCTTCAGTTCTGCTTTATCTTCTGGCTGACGCTTAAGGTCATCTATAGAGTAGGGTAAATCCAGCTTACATTTGATCGTTGTGAGTTCTTTGGATAAAGGCAGTTGATCAAGGCTGGCACGTAAATTTTCCCCCACCTTGCCTTTTATTTGCTCAGCATTCGCTATCAGGTTTTCTAAGGTTTGATAAAGCCCCAGCCATTTTGCCGCTGTTTTTGGCCCTACTTTCGGTACACCTGGGATGTTATCAACGGTATCGCCCATTAAGGCCAGATAATCAATGATTTGTTCAGGTTTAACGCCAAACTTCTCAAATACGCCGGCAATGTCCATGGTGGTATTGGACATAGTGTTTTCCAGAGTGATTTTCTCAGTGACCAGTTGCGCCATATCTTTATCACCCGTTGAAATAACCACGTCAAAGCCTGCTTTAGCCGCATCTTGAGCCAAGGCACCTAAAACATCATCAGCCTCAACCCCTGATTCCATAATTAATGGAATACCCATGGCTCGAATCAAATCATGTAAGGGCTTTATTTGCACCCTTAAATCATCAGGCATCGGAGGACGATTAGCTTTGTATTGATCATAAAGATCATGCCGAAAAGTTTTGCCTGGGGCATCAAAAACCACAGTGAAATAATCTGTTTTATGGTCAGCAACCAGTTTACGCAACATATTGACAACACCGTGAATGGCGTTAGTGGGCTCTCCTTGTGGATTAGTTAAAGGAGGCACAGCATGGTAAGCGCGGAATAAAAAAGACGATCCGTCGACTAAAACCAGGTGTTGTTTTGCTTGTTCTGACATGAAAATAAGGATTTTGATAAATAGTGAGCTAATCTTATCAAGAAGGTGACGATGGAGCGCGTTTTTTTACCATCAATGTTGTTACCTTGCAGCCAAGCCAGAAGTAAATTAAATTTAAAATCAACTTGTTGTTACAGTATATTAAAGATCATTAAGCTGTTCTTGATTACCCATAAGCTTCCATTTAAAGGTTACTTTAATTTGTAGTTTAAAACGGATATAAAGACCATCTTTAGCTGACAGACACATTATGAACATTTGGATATAATCGGAATGAAATATAAGTGAAGTCTGAGTGATAATTAGATTATCAGTGCCCACACCCCTGTTCATTCCACCAAAAATAAAAGGAATTATTATGCGCAAGCTATCAACGGAAACCAATCGGTTAATGTTTTTTCCCATTCAAGCAGTAACCCGTCGACTTGCCATCCTCTTATTTTTTCTATTTTGTGGTTTGACCCTATACGGAAATGCACAGGCCATTCAAGTATCACCTTTTGGGCCAACGCATTACAGCCGTCAAACCGGCTCACCTGTTGTCGAAAACGCAAGCTTTACGGTCGACAATCTCAATGGGAATTTTAGCTTAATCGTCTACAATGGCGGCCTTGAAGATGATGCTATGCTGGGAAAATTTGTCAGTAGCAGTACGATTACCCTCAACGGTGTTGTCGTTGTGGGTCCGCAAAACTTTAATCAGAAAATCACCACACTCACTGTCCCTGTTAGTCTGGCATCCAGTAATCAACTGACCGTTAAACTGAATGGAAAACCAGGTGGGGTTATTACCATTGCAATCGTAGGTGAGGTGAATACCACACCTGTCGCTGATACTGGAATCGAACAAACGGTAATCACGGGTCAGGCAGTCACCTTAGATGGTAGCTCATCTTCTGACCTGGACGGAGATAGCATAAATTATAGCTGGACACTGATTGCTAAGCCGTTGACTAGCCAAGCGGTTATTAACCATGCTAATGCAGTGACTGCCAACTTTACAGCAGACGTGGCAGGTAGCTATATAGCAGAGCTAGTAGTTAATGACGGTGAGCTTGACAGCCTCCCTAGTCAAGTATTGATTACGGCACTACCCCAAAATCAACCCCCTGTATTGTCAGCTATTGGCAACCAGGTAATTGAATTGGGTAGCACCTTAACACTTGATTTGCATGCTTCAGATACAAATGGTGACCCCTTAACTTATTCTGTACAACCCTTACCTTTGCCAGATGGTGCCAGATTGGATGGGGAAACAGGCCAGTTTCGTTTTAAAGCTGATAGTAATCAGATCGGCTCGGTTGAGCTGACTTTTTCAGTCAGTGATGGCGTTTTTTCTGATAGTGAAACGGTTACCTTAACAATACCTTCCATTGATACCACAGTCAGCACACGTTTTAGTGGCCGTATATTGGATGCCAATGACTATGCACAGGGCTTTACAACCCCGGTTGTAGGTACCACCATTTCTTTTCTCAACACAGGGCAATTCGTTCAGACTGATGCACAAGGCTATTTCTTTCTGGATAATTTACCCGAGGGTGCTCAGGTTCTGGATATTAATTCAACAACCGCTGTTCTTGCCCCCGATGGCAGTCGCTATGCTGGGTTTAGAGAAAATTACAGGCTCATTGCAAATGTTGAAAACACTAATGAGCGTCCTTTCTACATGCCTCGCCTGGATGAGGAAAGTTTAACGACTGTCGACCCAGCTATAACAACGGTTGTTAATAATGAGACCTTGGGCGTATCGATTACCGTCCCCCCTTATACCGCAAAAAATCCAGACGGTAGCTATTTTACTGGTGATCTCTCCATTTCTTTAGTTCCACGTGATCTGGCTCCGGCCGCTTTACCTGATTTTCTGGACCCAGGGTTGCTGGTCACTATCCAACCGGTGGGTGTTACATTTTCGACCCCGGCTGCTTTTACCTTTCCAAATATTGATGATCTGGAGCCGGGAAGTGAAGTAGATATCTGGTCAGTAGACCCTTCCCTCGGTCAATTTATCATTGTAGGGACGGGGCAGGTAACCATGGATGGACTTGCAATCGAAACCGTGAGCGGTGGAATTAATGCTGCTGACTGGCATACTACCATGCCCTCTCAGCCAAATGTTTCTGGTGATCCAAATGAAAAGGAAGCGCCTAATAAAAAACCCTGTGATGAGGATAAAACCTTCTCAACATCTACTATTACCACGCTAACAGGTTGTCTTAATACAGGGTTTAGCTTACCTGATACTATCTCTCAGGGACAAAATCGTGGTTTGTCATTTGTCTATAAAAGTCGCCAGGCAAATCCAGTTATGATGATTCCATTTGATACCACCATTCCTGTTCGATCAGCTGTGCCTCCCAAAATCTCTTATCAGGTAGAGGTCGGCGGTGTCAAAATGGGACGTGAAACTTTTGTCTCGACATCGGGTTTTAGTGAGGGGCTGGATGAAACATTGCGTGGCGTTGCCAGTTTTGATGCCAATGATTTTCCAACCGGTGTTTACCCTTACCAAATTCATCTGACCAATCATTTTAGTCAATCACGGATAGCGACAGACATCAGTGATCGTGTGGTTGTAGTCAACGAACAAGATAGTCCTTTGGGTGCAGGCTGGGGAATAGCCTCATTATCCCGATTGTATTTTCAAGCAGAGGGTACCGTCTTAATTACGGATGGCAATGGAGGGCGAACTCAATATACAGCTGAAACAGGAAGTGTCACGGGCACCACTGTGTTAAATGAAGACTTTGAGAATGGTGTTAATGCTTCAAACTGGAGTAGTACAGTATCAACACAAGCTACTAACTTTAGCCGCTTTCTTGGTCGGTTCGGTAATGACTCTATTTCATTAAATCTGCAAAATCTACCCGCACATCAGGCCATTATATTGTCATTTGATTTGTATCAAATAGATAGTTGGGATGGAAGTGGTACCCGTAATGGCCCTGATTCTTTCAGTATCGGTACGGGTACCCAATTTAATAATGTCCTTGATACAACACTCCCAAATTCTGAATTTCAACCTACATTAACAGGTGCGTTGGGGTTTTATAGTAGGTTTTCTGACAGTATCTATCGATCTTTTAATGATGGCTTCATTATCGCTCATGAAGATTCAAATTTAACTGTAAATTTTCAAGGTAGAGGATTACAAACCTTAGACGATGAGTCGTGGGGATTGGATAATATATCAGTTAAAGTCTTAACACAGGATTCATTCACAACTTATCGAACCGCAGAGGGTGATTATTCAAACTTACTGCAAAATACGGACGGGACCTTTACTCGCACCCTGAAAAACGGTACCCAAATCTACTTCAATTCAGAAGGCCTGCAAACTCAGATTACAGATCGAAATGGAAATACCACGCTTTATGCTTATGACAGCCAGCAACGGTTAATTTTCATCACCGATCCGGTCGGCAAACTCACAGTCTTGACGTATACAGGTGATTTCCTTAACACGGTGACTGATTCAGCTGGACGCATAAGCCAGTTCGAACATGATCAACAGGGAAACCTGATTAAAATCACCTTTCCGGACGGCACATTTAAAACCTTCGGCTATGATGATCGTCATCTGATGACCTCAGAAACTGATCAGCGCAGTTATACAGCAGTCCGTGAATACGATGCAGCCGGGCGCATTTCAGCGGCTACCCGTGCCGATGGTAGTCTTCATGCAGCCAGCCATGCACAAACAGTCGGCCTGGTTAATTTGGACAGTGGATTGGGAACAGTTGAAAATCCTGCTGCACTCGTGCGCCCAGGCGCAGTAGAAAGTACTTTTACAGATGGTGAAGGCCATAGTAAACGTTCCAATACCGATGCATTCGGCAGATTAATCAGCCGAACGGATGCCAATGGTTTAACCACCCTCATAGAACGTGATGAAAATGGCAATGCCATCAAAACCACACGCCCTGATGGGTCTATCATTAATCGTGTATTCGACGAACAAGGTAATCTATTATCGGAAACACAAGCATTCAATAATGCCAGTACTCAATATACCTATGATCCAGTCTTTAATTTACTGACATCGGTGACTGATGCCTTTAACCAGACAACTATCACTGACCGCGATAATAAAGGGAATATCAGCTCTATCGTTAATCCACTGGGCCATAGCACTGCAATCGCCTATAACAGTGCGGGACAAGTCACACAAATGACCAATCCTAACGGACTAGTTATTGATACGGTCTATAATACGGCCGGATTACCAGCAACCATAACTGAAATGCCACCAGCAAATGGCGGTGTTATCCGAACTACACAAATCAGCTATGACAATGCAGGGTTGGCAACACGTATCATTACCGCACCGGATGGACTAACGGTAAACCTAAGCTATGATCAGCAAGGCCGTTTAGTCGGCGTTACCGACTTGCTCAATCAAAAAATTGACTATCACTATGATGCCTCAGGGAATCGTATCCGAATAGATACCCAGGAAACTGATGGCAGCTTAACAACCACAATCTCACAAACCTTTGATGCGCTGAACCGCTTGAGCAGCGTTAATCAACCTCACATTAGTGGCCAGGATTCTGTTCAACAATTTCAGTATGATGGGGCTGATAATCTAGCCCAGAGTATCGATGCCAATGGTCATGTTAATGACCAGGTATTCGATCCCGGTAACCGTCTGGTAGAACGTATCGATGCTCTGCTGGGAAGCACCAGCTTTACCTACAATGTCAACGGTCAGATCACCCAGACAGTAGCGCCGAACGGTTCCGTGACCGACTATCAGTTTGATGCCTTAGATCGAGTGATTTCTGAAACCAGTGCAGACCGGGGCACATTAAGTTACAGCTACGATTTAAACAATAACCCCATCAGCATAACCGACGCACGTGGGATTACTGCAACATACCGCTATGATGAACTCAACCGGCTGACCGGCATACAATACCCTGAGCCCAGAGAAAACATCACTTTAAGCTATGACCAGTGTACTTTTGGTATCGGGCGCTTGTGTAGTGTCATCGACGTCAGTGGTCACGCAGTATTTGACTATGATGCTTACGGCAATACAATCCAGGTCACCGAAATTAGGGAAGGTATTAGTTATGCTCAGCATTACCAATATGATGGCAGTCATAGGCTGAGTAACATGACCTTACCGTCCGGTCGTGTGGTGAATTACAGCCGTGACAGTTTACAACGGATACAAAGTATCACAACAGACATCAACAGTGTCAGCCAGTCCATCATCGACAACATTGACTACAATGCCGCCAATCAAATTATTCAGCAACATTACGGAAACGGCTTAATAGAAAACCGCAGCTACGATTTGCAAAGCAGGTTATTACAGCAAACACTGAACAACGTTGACCAGACCGGACTCAGTTATGACGCCAACAGCAATGTGCTGATCCGAAATACAGCCACAGATAGTCATAGTTATGCTTATGATGTATTGGATAGACTGGTAGAGGAAATCAACAACGGTACAGCAAGCGATTACCAATACGATGCCAATGACAATAGAACTCGGCAAACACAAAATACACAAAGCATTCTCTATGACTACATCCCGGACAGTAATCAGCTGGAGCTTATAACCACAGACAGCACAAGCCAATCTTTACTCTACGATGCTTCAGGTAATTTAACTCAGGATGCGCAAGGCAGAGAATATCGTTACAACAATGCAGGAAGATTAAAAGAAATCATCAACAATGGTCAACTACTGGCAAGCTATCGCTACAACGCCAACGGTCAACGCACCCATAAAATAACAGCGACTAAAACCACCCTCTATCATTATGATCTGACAGGACAATTAAGCAGTGAAACGTTAAGTGATGGAACGCCCGTCCGTGATTATTTATGGCAAGGTAATACCCCCATCGCCCAGATTGATTATCAAAACGGCACAGAAACTCTGGTTTACCTGCATACGGATCATCTAAATACCCCGCGCTTGGCAACTGATGCAAACCAGAGTATAGTCTGGCGCTGGGAGAGTGATGCGTTTGGTAAGGCACAGCCTCAGAGTTTGGGAGCGACTATCAATTTTAGGTTTCCTGGGCAGTATTATGATCTGGAAACTGGGTTGTATTATAACTATTACAGATACTATGATCCTAGTACCGGGCGGTACATCACTTCTGATCCGATTGGGTTAGATGGTGGGCTAAATACTTATGGGTATGTGGGGGGGAATCCACTTAGATATATTGATCCAACGGGAGAAGCAGCGGCGGCAGCTGGACTATGTTTTATTCCAGGTGTTGGTATGGTCAGTTGTGCCTCTGCAGGAGCAGCAACTGGCGCAGTTTTTTGTGCAATATACCCGAGGCAATGTGCAAAAGCTGCTGCTGATATATGTAGTAATATTTCTGATTCATTTAACAATTTTTTTGGACCTTATTTCAATAAGGCGTCAGATAGTGGAAAGAATGAAAAACATGGAGATGGAGGAAGAGCATCTTCAAAAGCTGATCAACAAATTAAAGAGCTAGAAGAAAAATTAAAATATGCTACAGGACGTGAGAGAAAGCAAATATTACAAAAGATAAAAAATATTAGGGAGACTGCTCGAAGAAAAGCAAAAGGTGAAGAACATAGTAGAGGACCAAAACGGTGACAATAATCTGGGAATGGCTGCCTAACTCTAATCTTGGTCCAATTAAACTGGGCAATCAAATTAGTGACTATTATGAAAAATTTCATTTAATGAAAAATGAAGATATTGATAACACAGGTTGGGTACGCTATAAATTTCCAAGTTTTGATACTTATATTGATGTGGAAAATGAAATAATTGTTTCAATTTCTACTTACGAAGAATTAATTTACAAAGATAAAAATATTATAGGTATACAAAAAAATGACCTCGTAAATGTTTTAGGTTCTGAGCCGGATGAGGTTGGAGATCCTGTACTTTTTGATGATGGTGATTTGCAAACATCATATGATTATTTTGATTTAGGTCTACAGTTGTGGATTAGTAACGGAGTTGTTGTATCTGCATCATGCGTAAACTACAGCATATAACGTATGAAATTGAAATATATTCCTTAAAACAGAACTGAACCAATGTGAACCAATGGGGTCAGACTCGATTGAAAAAAGCATATAAATTCACTTATATTTCAATAGCTTTTCCAGTGGTCTAATGTTCATTTCAAGTAAGAATTTAAAAAATATATTTTCAATCGAGTCTGACCCCATTGATTCGAGGTAACTATCACTGACCGCGATAATAAAGGGAATATCAGCTCTATCGTTAATCCACTCGGCCATACCACGACATTCAACTACAACAGCGCTGGACAAGTTACCCAAATAACCACCCCTAATGGGCTTGTCACTGACACGGTCTATAATACAGCTGGACTACCTGAAACCATTACTGAAACTCCCCCAGCAAATGCGGGTGTTATCCGTAGTACACAAATCACTTATGATAATGCAGGCCTGGCAACACGCATTATTACCGCACCAGATGGACTAACGATAGACCTAAGCTATGATCAGCAAGGCCGTTTAGTCAGTGTGACCGATTTGTTCAATCAAAAAATTGACTATCACTATGATGCCTCAGGGAATCGTATCCGAACAGATACCCAGGAAACGGATGGCAGCTTAACAACCACAATCTCACAAACCTTTGATGCGCTGAACCGCTTGAGCAGCGTTAATCAACCTCACAT
>ENA-ORXI01001322-ORXI01001322.1-sediment-metagenome-genome-assembly--contig:-NODE-1322-length-19373-cov-6.213671_pt1 | contig 19373 bp, 21 predicted proteins | sample MGYA00237861_ERZ511468 | MGnify/ENA primary metagenome ERZ511468 (study PRJEB26299, sample SAMN06266213) | sediment metagenome | isolation source: Hudson Canyon methane seep mesocosm | place...
TGGTGGGTCTAGAAGGACTCGAACCTTCGACCACTCGGTTATGAGCCGAGTGCTCTAACCAGCTGAGCTATAGACCCGGTTTATTAATTTTCAAAATAAAAGTGGCGGACAGTGAGAGATTCGAACTCTCGGTACCGTTCCCAGTACGCATCCTTAGCAGGGATGTGGTTTAAACCAGCTCACCCAACTGTCCTTCTTGTTTTGAGGTTGTAATTTTAGTTAAAAAGAGTTAAATTTTAGCTTAATATTTTAAAGAATTTAGAGATTCTCTAAAATTCTTTTTACTACTGAAGATGGGTCTTTTGCTTGGTATATTGGACGACCTACAACAATGAAATCTGACAACTCATTTTTTGCCATATTTATATCAGCAACTCGTTTTTGATCTCCCGCATTTTCACCAAATGGTCTGATACCTGGAGTTAGTGTAATAAAATCTTTTGAGGTATTGTTTTTTATATCCATACTCTCAAAAACAGAACAAACCACACCGTTGATTCCAGATTCGTAAGTATCTTTTGCAAACTGCGTTGCTTTTGAAGCGATGTCTTGATTGTACACTGCTTGAAAATTCTCTTCATCAAAACTAGTCAGTGCAGTTACCGCCAATACAATAGGAGGATTTTCAAATTGCTCTAATCTTTTCATCACTGTAGTCATAGCTACTTTTCCTGCACTTGCGTGAACATTAAACATGTCCACACCAAAGCTTGCAACTTCTTGTGCCGCATCAGCCATAGTATTAGGAATATCATGAAGTTTTAAATCTAAAAATATTTTAAAGTTTGGATTTATTTGTTTAAGTTCTTTTAAAAAATCTTTGCCATCTCTAACAAATGTACGTAAACCAACTTTTAGCCAAACATCATAATCTTTTATTTGATTTACTAATTCCAAATTCTCTTTAGCTGTAGGTAAATCAAGCGCAACACATAATTTCATAGGAGTTATTAACCTTTGTTTATTTTGTCTAATACACCATTTACAAATCGAGGTGCACCATCACTTGCTAATCTTTTTGACAACTCTATTGCTTCATTGATTACAATGGGTTTATCCAAGTCTTTAAACAAGATTTCAAAAATAGCAAGTCTTAAAATAGATTTTTCAACAGAACCCAAATCATCAATTCCTCTTTTATCAAGATTCTCACTGATGTTTTTATCTATTTCTTCTAAATTCTCAACTACGCCATTAAATAAACCTAATGCAAATTCTTTTTGTTTGTTTCTGATTTTTTTATCTTCTAAAATTTCATCAACAAACTTCACAATGCCTTCATTTCCTAAGTCAAAAGCATACAACAACCCAATAACAGACTCTCGTGCTTGTGTTCTAGTTGCCACTATTTTAATCCTGCATAAAGGTCAAGCATTTCAATGATAGTAACCATTGCTTCAGCACCTTTATTTCCTGCTTTTGAACCAGCACGCTCAATTGCTTGCTCAATAGTATCTGTTGTTAAAACACCATTTGCTACAGGTTTACCTGATTTAATACCAACAGTTGCAATACCTTTTGTAGCTTCCGCAGAGATATAATCAAAATGAGGAGTTGAACCACGAATTACTGCCCCAACACAACAAACTGCGTCATATTTACCCGTTGCTAATGCACGCTCTAATGCAAAAGGAATTTCAAATGCACCAGGAACTAAAATCAAATCTAAATTATCTTCATTTCCACCATGTCTTAAAAATGCATCTTTAGCACCTTCAACTAATCTGTCTGTAATTATATGATTAAATCTACCATTGATAATAGCGACTTTTTCATCACCATTTAATCTTAATTTACCTTCAATAATTTTCATGTTTTCTCCCAAAAATTGAATAATGCATGATGAAAATTGAGTAATATCTTTCCAACCTCATCAAACATTAACATTAATTTTTATTTTATATTTTGCGATTATATCTAAAATTTTATTAAATCGCTCAAATGGCTTAATAATTAATTATTTAACGCCTCTTGTATTGCAAAAATATCTTCAACTGTTTTATATAATTCTTCTATTTTTAACATATTTGGCCCATCACTTAAAGCCACACTTGGATCAACATGTGTTTCAAAGAAAAATCCGTCTACTCCAACACTAGCAGCTGCTCTTGCCATTGGTGGTACATAAGCAGAATTTCCTCCAGTGGTTCCTCCAGTACTTGGAATTTGAACACTGTGAGTTGCATCAAAAATAACAGGGGCATATTCTCTCATCATAATAAGATTTCTCATATCAACGATTAAAGCTCCATATCCAAATGTATTTCCTCTTTCACATAACCAAACGCCATTTTCACGGCTGGTTTCATAATTAAGTTCAGTCACACCTTTTGTTTGTAAAATCTTTTCAATAGGATGTTTCATCGCATCTGCTGCTAAGAACTGACCTTTTTTAACATTTATTTTAGCGCCACTTTTTGCAGCAGCCACTAATAAATCAGTTTGTCTACATAAAAATGCAGGTATTTGTAATACATCAATGATTTCTGCAGCAGGGGCTGCTTGATATGATTCATGAATATCTGTAACTAATTTATATCCAAACTGTTTTTTAATCTCTTCAAAAATTTTAAGTCCCTCTTCTAAACCAGGTCCTCTATAACTGCCTAAACTGGTTCTATTGGCTTTGTCAAAACTTGCTTTAAAATAAAATTCAACTCGTTTATCTTCACTCAAGGGTTGCAGTTTTTCTGCAATTCTCATAATTGTATCTCTGTCTTCTATTACACATGGTCCTGTTAATATTTTCATTTATTTAAATCCTCTAAAAAGTTTTTTTTCTTCACCTGTTAAGGCATACCTAAATTCATAAGCATTTTGTGCTATATATTCCATATCATCTTTTGCATTCGCATCACATGCAAAAAGTATTTTATCCTCAAGATGTAATTTTGTATTCCAATCGGGTAACATAAATTTTTCGCCACTTCTAACCAATAATAAAGGTATCACATTATTTTGGTGTTTTCTATTATACAAAGAAGTCATAAAAAGGTCTAAAGAGATTTCCGTTTTTTTAAGCAACTCTTTATAAACCTGAGGGGATTCATACTTATTGATTGCAAGTTCATAAATAATAGGATCAGTATCAATGGTTTCAATTAATTTTCGGGTTAATTTTTGTGCCCATATTTCATGCTGATCAACAAACGAACTGATAAAAACATCTGAAAGAGGATTTAAAAGAGCATTGATTGTTTTGTTAAACATGATTTTTGAAGGGATAAACAAATAATCAATCCCAGCATTTGCAAAAATTGAAAAATCATCTGCATTTTCTTCTCTTGCCATGGTAATAATATCTGGGTTTAATTTTTTTGCCGTTGCTATTATAGATAGATTCACAGTATTATTGTCTGTAAATGCTAATATTGCTTCTGTGTTTCTAATATCTGACATGATTTGAACTTTTTTATCATCTGCATTTGCAAAAGTTACGATGGCTTTTTCATCATCGGATAAATGAATGGCTTTGTTTTCATCAATTTCAATAAAACGCAACTCAACATCTTCATGTTTTAAAACTTTATAAATATGTTTTCCCAGTCTTCCGTATCCACAAATCAAGTATTTGCCTTTTGGAATATTAGGAATTCTTGCATCCAGTGTATCAATCTTATATAGCCACTTTTCTAATTTTAGCAAATGAGGAGCATTGATTGCCATTCTTAATTCTTTTGCCATAATTTCAAAGATATTTACAATTACATCTACATTAATATCTTGAAGATTTTCAGTATGATTTGAAGAAGAAGATTTAACAGCTAATGCCACATTTTTATTAATAAGTTTTGATTTTACTGCTATAGTTAGATTTAATTCATCATCATCAAATAAAGAGACAACTGCTTTACAGTTTTTATGTTTAATCCCTGCGCTCAAGAGCGAATTTTGGTCTTTGGCATCAGAAACCAGAACAGGCACAGTGGGTGTATAGTTTTCAAGTAATAAGTTATTGGCTTTATTTTCATCTTCTTCGATGACCACGCTTCTAATATCAGATTCTATGACTTTTTTTAAAATCTCACTGGTCACATAATTAAACCCTAAAATAATTATAAATTTTCTTTTTATTGAATTGACTTGCCATCTAAATTGCAATTTGTTTATTTCTTCAAGTAGCATTTTGTTTTGCAACAAACTAACCAGTGCTCCAATCCCATAAAACCATCCAATAACAACGAAATAAATACATAAAGTTACCCATATTTTTTGTGAATAGGTAAACTCATAAGGGGTTTCACCAAAACCAATGGTTGAAGCGGTGTATGTAATAAAATAGAAGGCATCAAAAATCGACATCTTGTATACATTGCCCTGGTCATCGATTCCATCGATTAATAACAAGCCAATAATAGATATCGTATATGTTAATATAATTACAATTGTTGGCATCCGCATCTTGTGCAGAACAATCCATAATGAACTATTTTTCACCTACAGCCTTTATATATAAACTATCTTTTGGACCTAACAGTTTCTCCTACATATAACGCAACAGAAGTTATATTTGCTAATAACGCACCACCTGAAAGTGATATAATTATACTTGCAATTTCAACATCAATAGTATATGCATACTCTGCAACTGTCCAAATAAGTGCAGCTGATATCAGCTGTATGTCTGCCACCAAACTAGTTGCAAGTAAAACTGAACCAATTTGTGTTTTATCACCCAGTTTTAACGTTGTTGCAATTACATTAATAATAATTGCAGCAAACAATTCATACTTACTGTGAGTTTCAAGTGAATCCATTTCACCATAAAAAAACCCAAAATTGATTGTCATGGCTAATATAATAAAAAAACCAGCAATTACTTTATCTAAATTCATCTGCATCCTCCGGATCTTTTCCAATATCAAGAATTCTTCCAAATACATCATCAATATTATCATGTACTTTGGAGTTTCTATCAAGGAACATAATTTTATGTTTGGTTAACTCATGAATATTTTTTAATCCCATTACAGCTAACAGACCTTTTATACTTTTTAATAAATTTTTATGATAATCTCGCACATAGTTTGCATGTTTGTATACAAAATATTTTCTTCTTTTTGACTTATCTTGTGTTGCAAGTCCTACAGGACATTGATGTCCAGTCGTACCTGAACAATATCGTGCTCTAATACACCCTGCACTCATCATAAATCCACGAGCGATTTGAACAAAATCAGCTCCCAAAGCCATGATAATTGCAATATCATCTGGAGTAAGAAGTTTTCCACTTGCAACTAATTTAACCTCATTTCGAACACCATATTCTCTTAATACTTTATCAACTAAATAGATAGAGTCTCTTGAATTTAATCCTATTCTCTCCATCATTTCAATAGGAGCAGTTGCACTTCCTCCACTTCCCCCATCAATACTAAAGTAATCTGGATAAGCATCATTACCTTCAGCTATTCTTTTTTTAATTTCTTTTGCATAGGGAAGAATATTTTCATAATCAGAAATTACTATTTTAATACCCACTGGTTTATTAGAAAGTTTTTGTAATTTGCCAACAAAATCAAATAACTCTTGAACAGAAGAAGCATATGGAAACCTATTTGGAGAGAAAAGATTTTGATAAGGTTTTACCCCTCTATAATAAGCAATGGCTTCAGTAACTTTTTCTGCAATTAATTTTCCACCCGTTTGCTTAGCCCCTTGTGCAATTTTTATTTCCGTCATCCTACAAAAACTCATCACTTTTTGATAACGTACAGGATCAAAATTACCATCAATATCTCTTGCTCCATACAAGCCAGAGCTCATTTGAAATGTTATTTCAGGTAAATCACTTGGTATCTCTTTTGGGAATGCTTCAAGAGGTGCATTCCAATTTACTCTGTGAATTCTTTTTGTTTTTTCATCAAAAGTATATGTTTCTATTTCAGGATCATCTTTTAAAATCATTTTTATATAGGCATTAGCTGCCATATTACCATTAAAAAATTTTCTGATGATTTTTTTAATGACTTTTTGCTTATCAGTACCTTCATATATGGTCATATATGATTCATTATAATTGACATGTGTGGTAAAAAAGTTACTTGTAAGTCCACCCTCACCTGTATTAATATTAAAGTTCCCCATAAAAGCACCACGAACAAATGCTCGTGTACCCTCAGGCGAAATTGACCCATCACTCATAGCAGATCTTCCAATGATTGATTTTGTTACATAAGGAATTTTTCTTTTTGCTCCAAAAGTAACGCTGAAATCATTTTCAACTTCATCATCATTTAACACTATAGTTGCATGTCTTAACATAAATTTTGGTTTTGGCAAAGGTTGCGTTGGTGAAAAAGAGGCATAGTTTGGTAAATCACGGGCTGCTTTGTATACCCAATCAAGCTTATCTTTAGATTCGTAGAATTTTTCATCGCCAAAATATTGTCTAAATGGTTCTCGAAGCTCTTCTAATACATATCGGAGTCTTCCAATAATAGGATAATTTACTAAAAGTTGATGATGTCTTTGCACATATTTATCATGAATAAACCAAGCTACCATGATAACAACAAATATCAAAAATCCATAACTATACGATTCCATTTTATTCCTTTTTTGAGGATACTAATAATCCACTAATAATTATCAAAATTATACCAAAAATAATCAAAATATTAGGAAAAGAATCTCCTAAAATAATTCCGAGTATTATTGAAAAGGCTATATTTGAATAACTTATAGTGCCAATAATACCTGCTTTTGCACATGAATAAGCTTTAGTCATGTATATTTGTGCAAAAGTTGCCGTCACACCTAATAATAAAATAATAACCCATTCGTCTCTCTGAGGCATTACAAAAGGAGCAATGATAAAATCAAAGGTCTCTCCTGAATAAAAAGGTGAGAGTGCCATAAAACATAAGGGTCCAACTGTTCCCAATGCCATAAAAGACAATACAATCATTCTTCCATCATAATATTTACGTAATTCTCGTATTGAAGTATACGCTAGACCCGCACCTACTCCTGTTAAAATACCAAGCCAATCGGTTTTATTTAATTGAGATCCATCGAAACCTGTGATAAAAAGTATCCCTACAAAACCAATAATAATACCTATCCAACCTCGAATACCTAATTTTTCTTTAACAAAAAAATACGCAAAGATTGCACTGAATATTGTTGATGTTTTAGAGAATGTCATCGCTTCAGCTAAAGATATTTGTGAAATATTATAAAAAAACATCAGTAAAGCAAGAAAACCAACGGTTCCTCTAAATAGTAATAAGAAAGGTTTTCCACCTTTTTGATTAAGTGGTTTTCTATAAATTGAAAATAAAATTATAAATACACCAAATACATTTCTAAAAAAAACAACTTCTACTGAGCTCATAGTTGTACTTAATTCTTTCGCAAAAGCTCCCATAAAAGCGAATAACAAAGAAGCAAACAACATGTACTGTATACCTCTTTTTGTAGCATCTTCCATTCAATTCCTTCAGAGCACTTTTTTGTGCCCTTATAATCCTAAAAACGAATTTTAATGACTTTTTTGTTAAACTCACATAATTTTTTACTAATAATTACAATTTTATAGGACATTAATGGAATACTTAAAAATAGAAGGTCAGAAACACTTACAAGGTAATATTAACATCAGCGGTGCTAAAAATGCGGCACTTCCACTTTTAGCTTCAACCATTCTTTCTAAAAATGAAATCAATATTGGAAATCTTCCAAACGTTGTTGATATCAATACTCTTCTAAAACTTTTAGGTAAATTAGGTTCTTCATATGATAAAAATACAAATGATGTAACAATAAGTACACTCGATATTAATGAAACAAAAGCAACCTACGATATAGTCAAAACAATGAGAGCCTCTATTTTAGTGCTTGGACCTTTACTTGCACGATTTGGACATTGTGAAGTTTCACTTCCTGGAGGTTGTGCTATAGGTCAACGTCCTGTTGATTTACACTTAAAAGCATTAGAACAAATGGGTGCAAAAATAGAAATCAAAAGTGGATATATTCTAGCAACTTGTCCTGATGGTCTTCAAGGTGCTACCATTGTATTTGATAAAGTGACAGTAACTGGTACAGAAAATATTGTTATGGCAGCAGCCCTTGCAAAGGGAACAACAATCCTGATCAACGCAGCAAAAGAACCTGAAGTAGTACAACTTTGCGAAGTACTAAAAGAAGCTGGACTTGATATTAAAGGAATTGGTACAGACACCCTAGCCATTGAAGGTACCAATAAAGAGCTACTTGATTTCAAAGATTTTAGCATTATTCCAGATAGAATTGAAGCGGGAACCTACCTATGTGCAGGTGCAATTACAAATACTCAACTCACAATAAACAATGTAATTCCTATGCATTTAGATGCCGTTTTAGCAAAATTTACTGAAATGGGATTTGGCATTCAAGTTGACAATACTTCAATCACAATATTGCCTGCAAAAGAAATTAAACCCACTCACATCGTTACAACAGAATATCCTGGATTTCCAACAGATATGCAAGCCCAATTTATGGCATTAGCTACTCAAGCAAATGGAGTAAGTATTATTGATGAAAGATTATTTGAAAACAGATATATGCATGTGAGTGAACTTTTACGAATGGGTGCAGATATCTCATTAAGTGGAAATACTGCAACCATAAATGGAAAACCAAATACGCTAAATGGAACTGATGTTATGGCAACAGATTTAAGAGCCAGTTCAGCTTTAGTTCTAGCGGGTCTTGTCGCACGAGGGAAAACATTTATACATAGAATTTATCACTTAGATAGAGGATATGAAAATATTGAACAAAAGCTATCACAAGTAGGTGCTCAAATCAAAAGATCAGCTGAATAAGTGATAAGTTTATTCACACATTAAGATAAACTAGTAACTATACGTAACGATACAACATTAATTAAGCTAATGTTAAATATAATGTTTGGACATTACAAAAAGGCAATAAAAGACATGAGACTAGAAATTTCACTATTTAAATTTGATTGTAAATCAGATTACTTACCGTACTACAAAAAATATTTTTTAAAAATAGAAAATGAGAAAACGTTATTAGATGTTTTAGAAACAATGAACAAAGATGAAAAATTTGGATTTGAAAATGATTTAAATTTTGGTATTGTTTTAAATGGATTATATACTGATTTATCTATTACATTAGAAGAAATAAAAAAAGATTTTGGTACAGACCTTGTAATTGAACCACTAAGTATCAGAAGATCTTATGATGACTTATTAATTGATACAAAAGATTTTGAAGAGAAAATAAATGTTTTAGATTTTATCATAGACGAAGAAGATAAAAGAGAGTATGCCTCTTACAAAAATTTATATTATGCTTCAAACACTTTAAACTATGAAAAAGATTATATTGGTGATGCAGCTTTACTTTTAGCACACAGCTTAATAGCCAAACACAATGCCAGTCAAAATAAAATTCTTAAAGCAATAGACTGTTGTCATACAGGTATTAACTTTCATACAAGTTTAGAAAACAGAATTTATAATTACAATACAAGAAATGAAGACAAAATTAATTCATTAAAAACTAAAGTAAATAATCATAAAGTAACGACAGATTCAAACTTCAGAATAAAAAATACATATATTATTGATTTTGGAGATTTCCAAAAAGAAGAAGAGATAAAACACGACTTTAATAATTTTAATATTGCTTACTATCAAGGGAATAATTCTTGTGATAATACAAACTCACTTCTTAACAAACTTAATGCAAAAGTATTAAATCTTAGTTCAATGAACAATGATTTAGCAATAAAAAGTTTTAATGAAAACAGAGAATTTACATACAGATTAGCTGCTGATGTGTTACTTGATGCATTTGATAACAGTGTTGATTTATTAGTTGTAGATAATGATGATGCATTTTATTTATTTGATTATAATAGAAAAGAGTTGGAAAGAATTTCAGGAAGAGAAATAATTCTTCCAATCATTCATGTTAATGAATTGCAAAAACTTGCTTATGGATTACACGATGAAGTTAAAACAACACTTGAAAGACATATAGTAAACCCAGAATTGATTTAATCAACAAAGGATAAAAAATGAATTTAGGTATTGACTTTGCAATTTACTCATCAATATTATTAAGTGCGTTAATACCGATTTACATTTTTCGTGAAAAAGTTTTTAAATTCTTTTATAACTCAGGGGATTTTGAAACTTTTTTAACTGAACTTAAAAAATATATCAATGGGAATTACCCATATATTCAATTTAATTATTCAATGGTAGAAAAAACCATCAATGAAGAAAATCCAAAAACCAGACAAATTTTAATTATAGAAGATTTAATATCCCAATATGCTCAGTATGAAATGAATATAACAACTCAAGACTGTGTTGATAAAAGTTTATTGTGGCAATCATATGATACTGATTCATCTCCAAAAAAAGACAAACTCCCAAAAGATTGGTTAAGAAGAAAAGAAATTGCTTTAAACAGAAATAACTCTAAATGTTTAAGATGTGGTTTTAAAATACAAATTAATGATTCTCAAGTTTATATAATCAGAGATATTAAAGATGGGGGGACATATCATTTAGAAAATTTATTTACAGTGTGTAATGATTGTAACAGAATTCTAAATTCTGAAGATATCAGTAAAACAATAAAATCATTAAATATCAATGACACACTTATGCGTAAAATTATTGTTTAAACTATAATTTTAATCTATTCCCCCTTCTCGAGTTTACTCACCTTTTTTTCTAAACTGTTTTTTAATGCTTGAGTATATTCATTTTCTAACAATTTTAATTTAGCTAATTTATTTCTGACAAATGTTAGATTTTCATTTTTATGTATTATATGAGGTGTAATGATTATTATCAAATTTATTTTGTCTTTAATTCTTTTCTCATTTTTAAAAAGATTACCAAAAATAGGTATATCACTGAAAAAAGGTACATCTTCTGAAGAAAAATCTATTTTACTTTTAATAAGGCCTCCTAAAATGACACTTTCTGCATTTTTTACTATTGCAGTTGTTTTTATCTCTTTTTTTAAAGTGACGGGGTTTCCACTTTGAGTCTTTGATTCTTTGATATCTTCAAGGATTGTTTGTATATTTAGAGATATTTCATTTCCCATTACTCTGGGTTTGACGCTGAGTTTTAAACCTATATCTTCTCTTACATAACTGTCATTAACATTTCCCCCACTGGTTGTTGTTGATCCTGTTTTTATGCTTCTTGTTTCACCAACATAAATAGAAGACTCTTGATTATCTATACACAAAATGGATGGTTCAGAAACAATTTCCAGTGCTAAATTTTCTTTAAGTAAATTTATTGTTGCACCTAAGGCAAGAACGGATGACATACCAAAAGGCGTAAAATCCTTAATAGCGCTGTCTAGAACAATTGAACTGCCTTCATTTAAGGAAGAGGCAAAGGTAAATAAAGACGATCCACTTAATTTTCCTCCACTCAAACCATATTTTATACCAACATTTTTTGTCCTAATTTCACTGACTTCTATAATTCTAGCTTCCACAAAAATCTGAGTTTTTCGAACATCTAATTTATACACTAAATTTGATATTTCATTTATGATATTTTTTCTACCCATTAATATCACAACATTTGATTCATGTTCATAAGAAACAAAGGGTCTGTATTTATAATTATTTACCATTTTATTAACAATAGGCATTACCGTTTTAGATTCTAGGTTTTTTAATTTTATTATTTTGGTTATTTGGTTTATGTTATTTTTTTTAGCAATCTTGGATGAAGTTTTATTTTCTTTTTTTACTAAAGGAATTACTTTAAGAATAGTTCCATCTTCTATTAATGTAAAATTTTTAGAATTGAGTACTTTGATTAAAAGGGCTAAAAGCTCCTCTTTATTGAGTGTTGACTGAGAAATAAAATCAACTTTACCTTCAATTTTTTTTGTTATTAATATATTTCTTTTTGTTATTTTTGAGGTAATTCTAATCAGTTCTTGGATGCTTAAATCTTCAAAATTGATATTAATAGGTTTACCATTTCCAAAAAGAGATAATCCAAACAAAAATATAAATGAAGAAAATAGAAGCTTAATCACAATAGTTCTCCTAAAAAAGAGTACAATGATTATGGCCAATTGTTACTTATACGTAACTTAATAGTAAAGTATAGGCTTATTAAATTATTAAATGTGACATTGTCGTTATTTTTCAATTTTCCTAACTGATTTCTAAACCCAATGGTAATTCTTGATTTAACTGTTCTAATTGCTCTTTGGTTGCTTTAAAGTGCAAGGAAATATCTGACTCAAAAATTTTTTCATCTACAGAAATATTAAGTTTATTGATTAAATACTCAATTTGGGAGAGTTGATTATATTTTATAACGAGTTTTTTTGATTCCAATTGTAAATAGGTATGTAATGTACTTTCATTAAGCACGTTATTAACCGAATCACTATAGGCTCTAACCAATCCACCAGTTCCTAGTTTAATTCCCCCAAAAAACCGAACAATAATAACCGCACTGTTTATAATACCTTGCCCTTCTAATACTTTCAATGAGGGGCGTCCACTTGTGCCTCTGGGCTCTCCATCATCACTACTGTTTTCTACTATTTGATTAAATTCATTTAAGTACCTATATGCATAGACGTGATGTCTGGCTTTAGGATATTCATTTTTTAATTTTTCCATCATTTTTTTAAAATCTTTATACGGAAAAAAAACAGCAATAAATTTTGATTTTTTTATTTCAGTGGTTACAGTAAATTCTTGGGTTACAAATTTCATGCAACATTATACTAGAATGAAGCACAACTTATACTATTAAATCTTAAGTTGATTTTGTTTTGGTATAATTGCGCTTATGAGATTAGATGTATATGTATTAGAAAAATTTGATATTCAAAGCAGAAACAAAGCACAAGAATTAATTAAATCAAATAAAGTTAAAATCAATAATAAAATCATTTCTAAAACCTCCTATAAAGTGGAAGAAAATGATACGATTGAACTTTTAGAAGAAGATTTTTATGTAAGCCGTGCAGCTTACAAATTAAAGTATTTTTTAGAAGAAATCAATATTAATATCAAAAATAAATCAGCATTGGATATAGGAAGTTCAACAGGTGGGTTTACTCAAATATTATTAAACAATAATATCAAAGAAATTACTTGTGTTGATGTGGGTAGCAATCAATTACATGAATCATTAAAAGATGAAAAAAGAATCACGTTCTTCGAAAATTGTGATATAAGAGATTTTTCCAAAGAAAACAAATTTGATATTGTAACATGTGATGTTTCATTTATCAGTATACATAATATTCTAGATGACATCAATTTATTATCAAAAGACGTTATTATTATACTTTTTAAGCCACAATTTGAAGTTGGAGTAAATGTAAAAAGAGATAAGAAAGGTGTTGTATTAGACAAAAAAGCTATTGAAAAAGCACGAGTCTCTTTTTTAGATGAAACCTCTCTTTTAAACTGGAATTTAAAAAAAAGTTCAATGAGTAAATTACAAGGAAAAAAAGGAAACCATGAAGAGTTATTCTACTTTAAAAGATAAATCAAATATCACATCCATAGCAATTGGAGGTTTTGATGGAATGCATAAAGCACATCAAGAACTGTTCAAAAATCTTGACTCCAATGGTGCAGTTTTAGTTATTGATTCCGGATATGCAAGTTTAACACCTAAGACAAACAGAGATGAATACTCAAAATACCCTGTTTTTTATTATGTACTTAATGATATTAAACATTTAGAGGGTCAAGAATTTATTAACTTATTAAAAAGTGACTTTCCAAAACTAGAAAAAATAGTAGTGGGTTACGATTTTTGTTTTGGAACAAACCGAAAATATTGTATAAGAGACTTAAAAAAACTTTTTAATAAAGAAGTCAAAATTATTGATGAAGTATTGGTTAATAATATTTCTGTCCATTCAAGAATCATTCGAGATTATCTTAAAAGTGGAGACATTAAAACTTCAAATTTATTATTGGGAAAAAACTACAAAATAAAAGGTACCCATATTAAAGGACAAGGATTAGGTGCTAAAAGTTTTGTACCAACTATTAATTTAAAAGTTGATGATTTTTTACTTCCAAATGAAGGTGTTTATGCCACAAAAACCATTCTTAATTCACAAAAATATAACTCAATTTCATTTTTAGGACACCGAGTTACTACTGATAATTCATACGCAATAGAGACTCATATCTTGGATGTTGAAATTACCAATGAATCCGAAAACGTGGAAATTGAATTTATTGAAAAAATAAGAGGCAATGAAAAGTTTAATAATTTTGATGATTTAAAGGAGCAAATACTTGTAGATATTAAAAACAGTAAAATTATTTTAGGCACTCTTAAAAACCAATAGGTATTAATTTACAATTAGATATAATCACCCTATGATAGATAAAGTTTTTGAAAAATCCATAACAAAACAGTTTGAATTTGATGAGGAAGTAGCATCAGTATTTGATGACATGCTAGACAGGTCAGTTCCTTATTATAAAGAGACATTAAGAATCACAACCAACTTTGCACTTCAGTATTTAAATGAAAACGAAACAGTATATGACTTGGGTTGTTCAACCGCATCTACACTTATAGAATTAAACAAAAAAAGCAATGTATCTTTAGATTTAATTGGCATTGATAATTCTGAAGCGATGTTAAATAGAGCAACAAGTAAATGTAAAGCCTATGGGGTTAGTATCCAATTTATTTGTGGAGACATTCACACTGTAGATTTTAAACCATCAAAGGTTATTATTTCTAACTATACCTTGCAATTTATAAGACCCCTACAACGGGAAAAACTTATAAAAAAAATATATGATTCTCTTGAAACAGGTGGTGTATTTATATTCAGTGAAAAAATAATTTCAAATGATAATATTTTAAATAAACAATTAATTGATGAATACTATAGTTTTAAAATAAAGCAAGGTTACAGTGAATTTGAAATTTCTCAAAAAAGAGAAGCTTTAGAAAATGTTCTTATCCCATATACAGAAGATGAAAACAAAAAAATGCTAAAAGAAGCAGGTTTTAAAACGTGTGAAACACTTTTTAAATGGATAAACTTTGCAACATTTATTGCAAAAAAATGTTAATGAACAAGGAAAAGAATTGTTAAAAGTAGGAAATAAAGCACCTTCATTTTGTATACCAAATCAAGATGATGTAGAAATATGTTTAAGAGATATTATTGGTAATTGGATTATATTATACTTTTACCCAAGAGACAATACACCTGGATGTACAACTCAAGCGTGTGATTTTACAAGCGCACTTCCAGACTTTGAAGATTTAGATGCATTTATTCTAGGGGTAAGTCCAGATACAACAACCAAACACAGAAATTTTATAGAAAAAAAAGACTTAGAAATTACACTCTTAGCAGATGTTGATAAAGTTACATGTGAAGCATATAATGTATGGCAACTTAAAAAATTCATGGGAAGAGAAAGTATGGGAGTTGTGAGAAGTACTTTCATTATTGATCCAGAGGGAAACATAGCTGCTGTTTGGGAAAAAGTAAGTGTACGAAAAAAGAAAAAAGTTTCAGGTGAAACAGTAGAAATTCTTCACGTAGATAAAGTAAAAGAAAAACTTAAAGAACTAAAAGCAAATTATTAAGGAAAATAACTATGAAGATAAACAATATCCTAGATTTAAGAAAGTCAAAACTATTACTATTATGTGCTTCACTATTTATTGCACAAAATTTAAATGCAAAAACTACAACTTGTCATAAAAATGAGTGGACTAAGCCATCAAGTATCGAATCAACTGCTCTTGATGGAGGAGAATGTAACAGCGAATTTTCTTTAAATCAAATGCAAAAAAAAGGTTGGTTTATAGAAGATATAAAAATAAAATCTGCAACTAAAGGTTTAAGCTATACTTATATACTAACAAATATTGATCCTATAAATATTGAAAAATGGCAAAAGAATAAAAATATTAAAATTGAAAAAATAAATCTTAATCAGACTACAGTGCGTATTAGTGATGTAAATGATAAAACAGCAACCATTAACATTGGAAATTTAAAGATTGGACAAAGTGGAATTATTAATCATACGTATGAAAATGGTAGCAAATTGATTGTAGCCAGTGCATTTGTTATCCAAAGTAATGAAAATTCTTCAAAAATTAAATTTTTACCTTTTTTAGATTTAAAACAAAATGCACTTCCAACATCAAGTAGAAAACCAACAAACAGTGATGAATTTGTTTTAAATTATTTATATGACTTTTCACTTTTAATTGCTCCCAATAATGAAAGTTTTAAATTAATAAGAAATAAATTTAAAGACAGCACATTTTTACACTCAGATATCTTTGCATCTTTTTTAAAATATATTGCAAGACCCGAACCCACTAAAGAAATCATTCAAGACTTCGCTCTGTCACAAAATATGGGGACAATATTTATTGTTATAGACTCAAATGTTTATATTTTAGATTCCAGAACTTTTGCAGTCTTAGACAAAAAATCTATTGCAACATATAACGATGATTCGCAAATGCCATTTTATACAAGAGTGGAGAAAATTGAAACAGATATATTTACTAAAGATTATTCACAATGGCTCAAAATTGCTGAAAAATATATAAGTTTTAATGAAAAAACAGATGATGAACTTATTTATGAAGATTTAGAAACAGATTTTGAAGTAGAGTTAGATAAAGATAAAGATAAAAAAAGTGGAGTTGATTATACAAATTACTATAAGAAACTTTTAGGAGTTTAAGGTGATTGAGCTAAAACACATTACTGAACTAAATAACCTTATTGGTGAGGATAATATCAAAATCGATAAAGCACATCTTATTGCTTATTGTTATGATGCAACCAGAACCAGGTATAAGCCAGATGCGGTGGCCTTTCCAAAAAGTGAAGAAGATGTATGTAAGATACTAAAATATTGTAATACTCACCAAATTGCTATCGTGCCACGTGGTTATGGTTCAGGGTTCACAGGTGGTGCGTTACCAGTGAACGGTGGAATTGTATTATGTTTTGATAGATACATGAATAATCTAATAGAAATAGACATGGAAAATATGCTGGGTGTTGTACAACCAGGCCTTGTGAACATGGATTTTCAAAAAGCAGTAGAAGAAGTTGGATTATTTTATCCACCAGATCCTGCAAGTGAGGCATTTTCAACACTGGGTGGAAATGTTGCAGAAAATGCAGGTGGTATGAGAGCCGCAAAATATGGTATTACAAAAGATTACGTGGTTGCACTCAGGGCAGTTTTACCTAATGGTGAAATCATTAAAGCAGGTAAAAAAACCATTAAAGATGTAGCAGGATTTAACACAGCAGGAATTTTAATAGGAAGTGAAGGTACACTTGCAGTTATTACTGAAATAACATTAAAACTTATTCCAAAACCAAAATACAAAAAAACATATATGGGAATTTTTCCAAATGTTAATAAAGCAATGAATGCTGTTTTCAAATCATTAGCATCTGGAGCAAATCCAGTTGCCATGGAATTTTTAGATACCTTAGTAATAAAAGCAGTTCGAGAAAAATTCAATATCGATTTACCTAAAGATGCAGGTGGCATTTTGATTGGTGATGTAGATGGAAATATAGAAGAAGAATTGGATTTACAATTAAGTATTTTAAGAGAATCATTTGCACAAAATGGCTCAACTGATTTTGTCGTGGCGCAAGATGATGCTCAAGCAAGTGATTTATGGTTTGCAAGAAAAAACGCATCTCCAGCAGTTACAATATATGGAACCAAAAAGTTAAATGAAGATATATCAGTACCAAGAAGTAAACTCCCTGTTGCACTTGATGGTATATACAAAATAGGTGAAAAATATGGATTTAATGTTCCATGTTTTGGTCACTCAGGGGATGGAAACATTCACGTTAATGTAATGGTACCAGACAAAGACAATGAACAGCAAATGGAAGATGGACATAAAGCCATTGAAGAAATATTCCAATATGTTGTAGACTTAGGTGGTACATTAAGTGGAGAGCATGGAATAGGAACTTCAAAAGCTCCTTTCATGCATATTGCTTTTACTGATGTTGAAATGGAATTATTCAGATCAATTAAAAAAGCATTTGATCCAAACAATATTTTAAATCCTGGTAAAATGGGGTTATAAACAAAGGCATAACTTATGCAAGAAGAAGTAAAAAAGCCAATTAAAAGAGTAGTAGAAGCATTGGATTCATTTTTTAATGATGATACAACATATTATGCTGCAAGTCTTAGCTTTTTTACTATCTTTTCAATTCTACCAATTTTAGCCCTTATTATTGCTATTATTTCAAGCTTAGAGCAATTTCCAGAGTTTTTAGAACAGTTTACTAAATATGTTTTAGATATATTAAACCCCTCTCATTCACAAAATTTTGTTAATACATTCAAAAGTTTTATTTCAAATTCTGATAAACTGGGAACCATAGGTATAGTATATATGCTTTTTGTATTTACAATGTTTTTTAAAGACTACGAATATATTGTAAATAAGATACATAAAACAAAAAGAAAATCGATTCATACATCTTTTGTATTCTATCTATCATTTATTATTGTAATGCCAATTATTTTCACATCATATATATATATTTCATCTTTTTATAGCAACACAATATTTGATTTTGTAATCATTTTCATTTATGCCTGGCTTATTTTCTTCGCTTTGTTCAAATTGACAGTTAACAGACATGTAACAACCAAAGCAGCTCTTGTATCATCATTAGTGACTTTACTCATCTTAGGTATCACAAAGAACTTATTTATTTACTACGTTCTTTATAATCAAACATATACCACCATTTATGGTTCAATGGCAACCTTGCTGTTTACATTTCTTTGGATATATGTTTCTTGGGTTATTTATTTATATGGGATTAAAATGTGTCATAGGTTGAATATTCAAGAACTTAGAAAAGATAGGAATAGCGACTAAAATCTTATCTTGTCACACTCCAAGATACTTCCATTACAATTTATCTGAGACCAGTAAATTGGTTTATGTCTAATTTTTAATTACAATGAATATACACAATCTATTGTCTCTTATTATAAGCGTCTTTATTTGGAACCATTTTTTTAGGGCCAAATGAATTCCCACCAACAAAACTGGATGCTTTTTTAACAATTGGCTTTTTTAATAATGTTATTGTTGCTTTTACTTTTTTTTCTGACATTATCTAGTCCTATTCATTTTATTTTTATTTCACTCTTTTTACAATTTAATAGACTAAAAAAATCCAAAAAAAAAGCTCTTATCACAATCCAAATAATGGATTAAGATAAAAGCTTTATAAAAATCTCAAAGCTGGCAGCGACTTACGTTTCCACAAGGGGACCCTGCAGTATTATCAGCGATGAAGTGCTTGAC
>ENA-ORXI01001325-ORXI01001325.1-sediment-metagenome-genome-assembly--contig:-NODE-1325-length-19337-cov-5.527103_pt1 | contig 19337 bp, 17 predicted proteins | sample MGYA00237861_ERZ511468 | MGnify/ENA primary metagenome ERZ511468 (study PRJEB26299, sample SAMN06266213) | sediment metagenome | isolation source: Hudson Canyon methane seep mesocosm | place...
CCAACTCGCTCATTATTACCTCTTTTACTTTTTGCCATTACTCCCCAAGGAGCATGCTCAAGAGCACCATTTTCATTAAGATCGCCACGGTTCTCACCATTGTTATAATCCCAAGACTCCACACCTCTTTCTAAAGAAGGCTGGTCTTGATAGGTTAAACCGAAGGCGACACCAAAAGTATCAGAGAACTGATCGATATAACCAAAGCTCAACTTATGTCCATTGCCATCAGTCCCCGGTAAGTCATCACCTAAACTGTTATGCATAAAGTCGCCACTAACAGAAAATTTTCGCTCATCTCTAGAAAGAGGGCTGACAAAATCCATATTGACTAAACCAGAAATACCACCCTCTGCACGGCTAGCAATTGGACTTTTATAAACTTGAACTGAATCAATTAATTCAGCGGGGAACTGTTCAAAACGGACATCTCGACTAGGCTCTGCTGAGACTATCTCTCGATTATTCATGGTGGCAGCATTCAAACGTGGTCCCATACCTCGAATCGAAATACGACTAGCATTACCACGATCTCTAGATGCTGCAACACCAGGTAAACGAACTAAAGAGTCGGTAATACTAACGTCAGGTAAAACACCTAAGTCATCTGATGAAATAACTTCAACCACAGAATCAGAAAAGCGCTTTTCTCTGAGTGCTTTTCCTAATGAAGCACCAAAGCCTCTAACTTCAATTACCTCAATTTGTTCTTCTTGTTCTTTATTGACCTCTTGCGCCCCTGATGTTGTAGTAAACAGTGCTGCAAAAATAGATGCTAATATTGTTTTTTGAGTTTTCAAATTTTTTTCCCCTTTCATACCTGTCTGAACGTTCTTTTCTGGTGCCAATATTGGCTTTACCATAAACGTTTTATTATCTGAAAGTTCACCCTGTAAGCCGGTTCCTGCTAGCAATAAATCTAATGCTTGCTGGACGGTATATAAGCCATAAAGGTGTTTGCTTTCTTTAGTTTCAACGAGGTCATAAGGGAATAAAAATAATCGTTCTGTCGTTTGGGAGATAGCCCCAAGCGATTTAACTAGCGATTGAGCAGGAATATCAAATCGATAAACTTTCTCAATATCAGTCGCATTAACTTGAATACTTACGAATAATAAACTTGTTCGTATAAGTACCCAAATTACATTTTTACGTCCTATAAACAAACTGATCACAAATTTAAATATGCAATCAATAACTCGTCTGTTCATAGGACGTTTACCGTTGGAAAATGTACAACTCAATTTAACCATTTTCCTGATTATTTTTTTTTGTTTTAACTTTGCTTCTTGAAAGTTGTTTAAATTTATTATATAAACTACATTATAATTTTGTATTGGTTGCAATAGTATTGTATCAAAGGGGAAAAGTTTTTCAATTTTTTGTATGTCATAGGTTAAAGGGAAAGCGGCAATTTGTAATGAGTATCTGTTTTTTTTTATAAAATCTTCATCGGCTATTTTTGCAAAAAGTACCGTAGTAATAAAAAACATAAGTATAAATTTCATATTAACTCCTATATATGGATATACAAGCTATAAGAAATTATAACACTAAAAAATTATAGGATTTTATTTTTTTTAAATTAGTAACAGGTATAACATTTGATTAAGCTAACAATTGAGTCACTATTAACCTTTGGTAGTATGAACAAAAACACCATTGAAATCTTTTGGTGGCTCTTCTATATAATGTTCACATCGTTCGATATACGTGTCATATATTTTTAAATTTCTTTTATCTTCCCAAGTATTAACCTCTTTAAATATTTCTAAAGCTTCTTTGAAAAATGAGGTTCTGTACAAATCAACAGCCTTGTTAAATAAGTCGATTTCTTCTTTTAATCTACCTTCAAGTTCACCAAAACTATACACTTCAAATATCTCAACAGGTTTTGTTTGACCTTTTACAGTAACCAAATCCAGATTTCTCATTTGATAAGTCTTTTTTAAAGCAGCTTTCACATATTCTGAAATAATAATTCGTGCCCCATAACTTTTACACAAAGATTCAAGTCGAGCTCCTAGGTTAATAGCATCCCCAATACACGTATAATCACTTCTTTGTTCGCTTCCCATTTCTCCAACAGTAGCAACCCCAGTATTTAATCCAATTCCAATATCAACATAAGGTAAGTTTTCAGCTGATAATTCTTCGTTTAAAGGTTTTAAATACTCTATTTGTCGAACGGTTGCAGTTAATGCACGATCAGCATGATCATCAACATCTCCAGGTGCATTCCAATACGCCATGATTGCATCACCAATATATTTATCAACGGTCCCTTTTTCATCTATAATAATATCAGTCATAGGAGTCATGTATCTATTTAAAAAATCAATAAGTGCCCGTGCACTTGGCATGGCTTCAGAAATATTAGTAAATCCTCTAACATCAGAGAACATGATAGTGATTTCTTTATCCATAGCATCAAAACCACCTTCATCCATATTTTTCAATAATGAATCCATAACCTCTTTAGATACCTTACTGGCAAATTTTTTCTTAATGGCTTCTTCTTGTTTTATCTCATAAAAATAGTCAAGTAAGGTTGCAGCAACAGTGGCAAGAGCTGTTGTCATTATAGGGAAAAATATATTCAATACCAGACCTTTAGTAAAGAGCATATAGTACAACAATACCAGTTCTATAATTATAAGAATGGCTGCAATAAAAGGATTCGCCCAAAAAGGAGAATAAGTTACAAGCAACACCGAAAAAATACTTAAAAATATAATGAGTACAACATTAACTCCATCAAGAAAAGCTGGTTTTTCTAAAAAATCTCCTGTTAAAATATTATCAATTACATTAGCATGCACTTCAACTCCAGGAAAAACAGACTCAAAAGGAGTGGCTCTTAAATCCAATAATCCAGCGGCACTTGTACCTACTAAGACAATTTTACCTTCAATATCTTTTTTATTAAAATCATTGTTGTACACGTCCACTGCTGAGATGTATTTAAACGTTTTTTCTTTCCCTCTAAAGTTAACTAAAATTTTTCCATGTCGGTCTGTAGGTATAAAAAAATCTCCAATAGAGATATCTTTTACACCAATTTCATCATAGTTTATATAGACCTTATTTTGCCCAGAAATTGCTCTGATAATTTCTAAGGCTAAAGCAGGATAGATTTGTTCTTCATAACGAATTATCAGAGGAACACTTCTAATGATTCCAGAGGGATCTGGTACATTATTAAAAAATCCACTTGAATAAGCATTATCTTGTAAAATAGGAATATTAAGAATCGTACCCTTGGCTTTAATTAACATTTCATCGGCAAGCTGTCTGTTTCTTTCAATAAAAATGGCTGAGAGTTCTGGTGATTTTGTTTTAATATATTTTTCATCTTCTAATTGAAAAGTATACCCAAGTATCGTGGGAGAATTTACAACTGCTTGAGCAAAAATTTCATCATAATTAGGAATATTTTCTTGTTTTATATTTAATTCTTTTAAGACTTTGTGAGGAGAACTGTTATCATATTCAGCAAAAACAATATCAAAACCAATAACTGCAACTTGCGCGGCATTTAAGTTATCTACTATTTGGGCCACTTTATTTCTGCTCCAAGGCCATTGCCCCAAACTTCCCAATGATTTTTCATCAATATCTAAAACAACAACTTGGTCTGATTGTGGTTTTTCACCTCGTACAATAAACATATAATCTCTAAGAGTACCATCAATACTCTCTAAAGATTTTGGAAGTTGCATATACGTACCAACAGATATAACTGCAATTGCTATGGATACAAAAAAATATAAAAAGAATTTTTTAAAATGTTTTTTTGTTTTTACAGTCATGTCTCTGTCTTTATATTTTAGTTGTTTTTACTTTTTTCATAGAAGTAATTTGTAGCTTCAACAAAACCATCAACACTTCCACAATCAAATCTTTGACCTTTAAATTTATATGCTAAAACCATTCCATTTTGTGCTTGTTGTAATAAAGCATCTGTAATTTGGATTTCTCCACCTTTTCCAGGTTTTGTCTCCCTAATTATATCAAAAATATCAGGAGTAAGAATATATCTTCCGATAATTGCTAAATTTGATGGTGCATCTTTTGGATCTGGTTTTTCTACCATATCTTCAATTTTATATAATCCATCTTCAATTTCACGACCAGCAATAACACCATATTTATTGGTATCTTCACGTGGCACTTCTTCAATAGCTACAATTGAACACTTATATTTTTCATATAATATAACCATTTGAGATAGTACACTTCCTGCCTCACAAGCATTGTCACATAAATCATCAGCTAATACGACAGCAAAAGCTTCATTACCGATCAATGTTTCACCAGATAAAATAGCATGGCCTAAGCCTTTCATCTCTATTTGTCTTGTATATGAAAAAGTACAGTTTGTTATAACATCTCTGATTTCTGTTAAGTAGTGTTCTTTACTGGTACCTTTGATTTGATGTTCTAACTCATACGAAATATCAAAATGATCTTCAATTGCTCTTTTACCACGTCCTGTTACAATTGCCATAGTGTTCATATTTGCTTCAAGTGCTTCTTCAACTCCATATTGAATCAAAGGTTTGGTTAACACAGGGAGCATTTCCTTTGGTGTTGCTTTAGTTGCAGGCAAAAATCGTGTACCATATCCTGCAGCTGGGAATAAACATTTTTTAATCATTAAGTTCTCCAAAGTTTATACAAAATTAAATATATTGCATTATTTAAGTATATAAGTTATTTAATTTAGCATTTATTATTAATTATATTGTATTATACCAAATCAAAATTAAATACTATAATGAAAATAATTTAAAGGAATCATCAATTATGTTACTTGGAGTAAATATTGACCATATTGCAGTTTTAAGAGAAGCCCGAAAGATAAATGACCCCAATCCACTTGATGCCATTGGTATTTGTAAACAAAGTGGTGCCAACCAAATTACCATTCACTTAAGAGAAGACAGACGACATATTCATGATAATGATGCGCAACAAATTATCAATCAATCGGCACTTCCAGTTAACTTAGAATGTTCTATTAACAGTGAAATTATTGATATTGTTTGTAAACTCAAACCTCACAGAGCAACACTTGTTCCTGAAAACAGAGCAGAAGTTACAACTGAAGGTGGATTAGATGTTAAAAACAATTATGAACAACTTCAAAAAGTCATAACCAAACTTCATGAAAATGAAATAGAAGTCTCTTTATTTATAGACCCCAATGAAGAAATCATCAATTTAAGTAACCAATTACAAGTAGAATGGATAGAGTTACATACAGGAAGCTTTGCTAATATATATGCCATGTTATACAGTGGGTTATCAAATACACATCACAGTATTGAAAGTTTGGAACTTCCACGAGCTAAACTGTTGGAACTCTTAGACAAGAGTGTTGATGAAATAAAAACATCAGCTAATCAGGCAAAAGAACTGGGATTAAGAGTTGCTGCTGGTCATGGATTAAATTATCAAAACACCCCATATATGACAGCAATTAATGCCATTGAAGAATTAAATATTGGGCAAAGTATTATTGCACGATCTGTATTTACTGGGCTTGAAAAAGCTATTTTAGATATGAAGGCACTTTGTAAGTGAAAAGTGCTAAATTAAAAATTGCCATCAGTATTGGTGATTTAAATGGTGTTGGGATTGAACTGGCTTTAAGGACACATAAAGAAGTTAAAAAGCTGTGCCAACCCATTTATTGTATCAATAAAAAGATGCTTAAAAAAGCTGCATCTGCTTTAGATATCACAATACCAAAAGATTTCAATACCAATGAGACAGCTGGGAATTTTAAAATCAAACCAGGAACAGTCAGCAAAAAAAGTGGTGCATTTTCTTATGACTCTTTTATGGATGCCATCAACTTAACTGTTGATAAAAAAACACATGCCGTTGTAACACTTCCTATCAATAAAGAAGCCTGGAATAAAGCAGATATACATTACAAGGGACATACTGAAGTATTAAGGGATTATTTTAATAAAAATGCCATTATGATGCTTGGATGTAAAAAAATGTTTGTTGCCCTTTTTACTGAACATATTGCACTAAAAGAGGTACCAAAAAAAATAACCATAAAAAAACTGTCAGAGTTTTTAGTTGACTTCTATACTTGCACCAAACCAAACTCAGCGGTTGCTGTTTTGGGTCTTAACCCACATGCCAGTGATAATGGCGTTTTAGGGAACGAAGAAACAAAAATAATCAGAGCAATCAATGAAGCCAATAAAATTATAAAATTTAAATTTAAAAAAACCAATGTTTTTATAGGACCTCAAGTTCCTGATACTGTATTTTGTAAATTTAATCGAAAAAAATACAAATATTTTGTTGCAATGTATCATGATCAAGGATTAGCTCCACTTAAGGCATTACATTTTGATGAGAGTATCAATGTGAGTCTCAATCTTCCTATTATTAGAACTTCAGTTGATCATGGAACTGCCTTTGACATTGCCTATAAAAAAGACAGAAAAAAAGCATTAAGCCAAAAAAGTTATATAAATGCAATTAAAGAAGCCATAACATTAAGGAGCAGTGACAATAAGTAAATGTGAGTGTGTTAATACCTCACTCCTTACTACTATTTGTCACTATTATAGATGAAAACATTAGAAGCTTGTTATGAATTGGATTTTAGTAAAACTATATTTCAAGAAAGAAAAATAAAAATTACTCATCCTAAAACTATTTTACAGGGACCTCCTAAATGTGGAAAAAGCTATTTAATTTATGATTACTTATGTAACTTTAAAACTGAAGATTATCTTTACTTAGACCTGTTTGATTTAAAAAATGAAAAAGAAGATATCCAATTAAATTTAAAAAAATTTATACAAGATAACAAAATCAAGGTTTTAGTCATTGAAAACTATAAATTTGACTTTGACTTACCAAAATGTGACAGTATTATAATTACAACACAAAACAATAACTGCCTTACTGGATTCAAAAGATTGTTTATTCACTCTTTGGATTTTGAAGAGTATTTGTTACATGATTCGAAACATCAAAATATAATCAACAGTTTCAATTCATTCTTGAAATATGGTAATTTACCTGAAGTAATATCCTATGATGGAGGGAATAAAGAAAGAAGAACTCAAGAAGTACTTAGACTTTTTTGCGAAGATCATACTCAGCTGGATATTTTACGATTACTGATATCAAACATCGATGAAAAAAAATCCATCTATCAACTTTTTACTATTTTAAAGAAAAAAACTAAAATTTCTAAAGATAAATTTTACAGTGTTTGTAAAAATTATGAAGAGAATAAAATCATATTTTTTGTTGAGAAATTCAACCAAAAAAAAGCAGTAAAAAAATTGTATTGTTATAATCACAGTTTTGTAAATGCCATTTCACATACAAAAAAATTCAAACATGAATTCACTAATATGGTTTTTCTAGAACTCAATAATAAATTTAACGAAATTTTTTATCTCGATAATATTGATTTTTATATACCAACAAACAGTTCAATAATTCTAAGCATTCCTTTTTTTAATGATTTACTATTAAATTCCATTACAAAAAAACTTCTCAATGCAGTAACAGAGCACGATATTTTGGATATTACCATTGTAACCATTTCCAATTCAAAATCTATTTTTCTTGAAAATGTAGAAGTACAAATATTACCATTTTATGAGTGGGCCTTGGGATAATTTTTAACAAAAACATCAATGATTTATCATTTTTCACTTTCTTTTTCTATCTATAACTTTCACTTATTATATTGATTCTTTCTTTTAACTGATTTTAATGATTTTTTAGATATAATCGCATAAATTAATAATAACAATTTATAATTCCAAAGGATGTCCATGAGAAATAGAGTACTTGTAAAATTTTCAGGTGAAGCTTTAGCTGGAGTTGATGGCTATGGTATAGACACACAAATTTTAGACTATATAGCAGAAGAAATTAAGGAATTGGTTGATAACAATATTGAAGTTGGTATTGTTATTGGTGGAGGTAACATCATTCGAGGCGTTACAGCTGCTGCTGATGGTGTTATAAAAAGAACAAGTGCAGATTACATGGGTATGTTAGCTACTGTGGTAAATGGTGTTGCGATGCAAGAAGCATTAGAGCATAAAGGGTTAAATGCAAGACTGCAAACAGCCATTAAAATGGAACAAATTGCAGAACCATTTATTGTAAGAAAAGCTATCAGACACCTTGAAAAAGGAAGAGTAGTTATATTTGGTGCGGGAACGGGAAATCCATTTTTCACAACAGACACTGCAGCAACTCTTAGAGCAACAGAAATTGGTGCTTCGATGTTAATCAAAGCCACTAAAGTTGATGGAGTTTATGACAGAGATCCAAATAAATTTAAAGATGCCGTAAGATTTGACACCTTAACTTATGACCAAGCTTTAGATGATAATGTAAAAGTTATGGATGATACAGCTATTGCTCTTGCAAAAGACAACTCACTTCCACTAGTAGTTGCTAACATGAATGAAAAAGGAAATTTACTTAATATCATCAATGGTGATTACAGTAAATGTTCAATCGTAAAGTAAATTAAAATAAATAATAAAAATAACAAAGGAATACAATGAGACTAGAAGAAAGAATTTCAAAAGCTTTAGAAAAAACAAATAATGACAGATATGTTTTAGCACTTGCAGTTGGTCAAAGAGCTGATGAATTAAGTAAAGGAGCTAAACCTCTTTTAGAAAAAAGTACATTAAACATGAAATATACTGATATCGCTATTGATGAGATTTCATCTGGTTTATTAACTATTGAAGGTTTTATTAATAAAGAATAAGAAAACAAGTAGTTCTTTACTACTTATTTTCTTATCTTATTTTAAATAAAAAATGGATCCGTTTTTAACCAAAATAAAAAAAATCAAAGACATTGATGACGCCTTACATGAGTTAGAATTACAAATAAAAATAAGTGATAAGTTAAAAAGTGTCATTGATTTTTCTATTATGGCACATGAGGGCCAATTCAGGAAAAGTGGTGAACCATATATCGTTCATCCCATTCTCGTAGCAACACTGACTGCTTATTTCAGTAAAGAAGAAGACATTGTTGCAGCAGCACTTCTACACGACGTCGTTGAAGACACCCACTATGATTTAGATTTTGTTAACAATGAATGGGGAGCTGAAGTTGCTCATATTGTTGATGGTTTAACTAAAATTGTAGAAATCAAAGAAAATAAACAAAAAAATCAAAACCCCCAAGACAACAAACTTTTAAACTCAGCTTTGACCTTTAGAAAAATGTTAATTGCTTCAATTGATGATGTAAGAGTTTTAGTAGTTAAACTGTGTGACAGACTTCATAATATGCTCACCCTTGAAGCTCTTTCAAGAGACAAACAAATGAGAATTGCTGAAGAAACCTTAGTTGTTTATGTTCCTATTGCTCATCGTTTAGGTATTTCTTCAATTAAAAATGCACTTGAAGACTTGGCATTTTTTTATATCTATCCAAAAGAGTATGAAAAAATTGATACATTTATTAAAGAGCATCAACATAAAATCCAACTCACTTTTAATAAATTTATTTCAAATACAAAAGTTTTACTTGAAAAAAATGGTTTTGATTTAAATAAAGTACAAATTTTCAGCCGAATTAAACACTACTATTCTATTTACATGAAAATGCAAAGAAAAGGTGTTAATATTGATGAAGTTCTTGATTTACTTGCAATTAGAATTCTTGTTGAAAATGAGATGGATTGTTATAAAGTTTTGGGTTTTATGCATTTAGACTACAAACCTTTAATCGCAAGATTTAAAGATTATGTAGCAACACCTAAAGAAAATGGTTATCAAACAATCCATACCACTGTTTTTTACAACTCAAAGATATATGAAATTCAAATCAGAACCTTTGATATGCATAAAATTGCGGAATATGGAGTTGCTGCACATTGGATGTATAAAAATGGAACAGCAGGACAATCGCCTAATCTTAATTGGTTAAAATCTTTAGAATTTAGTAACACCAATGTAGAAGAGTTTTATCATGAAGCCAAACAAGATCTTTTTTCTGAAGATATTGTTGTCTATTCACCCCAAGGAGATACTTTTACACTGCCACGGGGAGCTACGGCATATGATTTTGCTTTTGCAGTACACTCTGATGTGGGAAATAATGCCATAGAATCTTATGTTAATAAAGTTAAAAAGCCACTTTTAACTGAATTAAAAAGCAGTGATATTGTTTCAATTGGAACAGCAACATTCCCCATTCCTCGATGTTCATGGTTTGATATGGTTAAAACAAGTAAAGCAAAAAAACACATTAAGATTTTATGTTCTCACAGACAAAGAGAAATCAATGAATTAAGTGGTAAAAATATCATTGATACAGTCTTTTCAAGATATTCTGATCATATCACAGATTACTTTCCCCAAAAATCATTGCATAAAGTGCCTTTAGTTTTGGATTTATTAAAAAATAAAAAAAGACAATTGGAAAAACTGATACTTAAAAAACAAGGTATTGTTGCAAGATTTAAAGTAATCAATAGAAAGATAAAAGAGTACAAATTTGACAATATTTTAATATATTCAAATTTTAGTATAAATCAAGTATCATTTGACCATTGTTGTCATCCTAAGTTTGGGGATGAAATAGTTGCCTTTAAAACGAACAATATTGCTACAATTCATCATCAAATGTGTGACAAAGCATACAGTAGTATTAAAACACATCATCAAATGTTATTTTGTGAATGGGTAAAAAATACACTTTATCATTACAAAATGGTTGTTAGTCTACCAAGTACCAGAGGAGAATTGGCAAAACTGTTGTCATATATGGCACAATACGAGATATATATTTTATCGATAGAATATGGTAGAGAAAAACATTCTTATGTGCAATATTGCGATATAGAATTTGAAATAAACAATGGTAATTTAGACCAAGTCAAAAGACTTATTGAAAGAAAAGTAAAAGTGATTGACTTCTTTTTCAAAAGAGACGCATACAATAAATAAAATAAATTTTTAGAGGGTAACATGGAATCAAAAATTAAAGAAGCATTAGCAGAAATTCAAAGAGGAAGCTTTGAAATTATCGATATTGAAAGAATTGAAAAACTTTTAAGAAATTATTATGAAAATGGAAAAAATTTTTATGTCAAAGCTGGATTTGATCCTACAGCACCTGATTTACATTTAGGACATACAGTACTTATTCAAAAGTTAGCAACTTTTCAAAAGTGTGGAGGAATCGTACAATTTTTAATTGGTGATTTTACTGCAACCATTGGTGATCCAACAGGGAAAAGTGAGACACGAAAAGTATTAAGTGCCGATGATGTTATAGAAAATGCAAAATCATACAAAGAACAAGTTTTTAAAATTCTAGATGAAGAAAAAACAGAAGTAATGTTTAATTCAACTTGGTTAAATGAATTAGGAACGGCAGGAATGATTACACTGGCTTCTAACTTAACAGTTGCCAGAATGTTAGAGCGAGATGATTTTGCTAAACGATATGCATCTAATACACCAATTGCAGTTAGCGAGTTTACATACCCATTACTTCAAGGTTATGATTCAGTTGCTATGAATACAGATATAGAGCTCGGTGGGACAGATCAAAAGTTTAATCTTCTTATGGGAAGAACGTTACAAAAAGCGTATAATACAGGAAAACAACAAGCTGTATTAATGATGCCAATTTTAGAAGGTTTAGATGGTGTTCAAAAAATGTCTAAATCATTAGGAAACTACATTGGCGTAACAGATGAAGCAAATGATATGTTTGGTAAGATTTTATCAATCTCTGATGAATTGATGTGGAGATATTATGAACTGTTATCGACAAAATCATTAAAAGAAATAGAAGAAATTAAAGAAGGTGTTGAAAATAAAACTTTACATCCTAAAAAAGTCAAAGAATCATTAGCAATGGAAATTGTTGACAGATTTCATGGTGTTGGTCGTGGGGAACTTGCAAAAGCAGAATTTGAAAAAATATTTGCTAAAAAAGATATCCCAACAGATATGCCTGAATTTGAGATAGAAACTGGAACTTGGATTTGTCAAGCTTTAGTTAATACTAATCTTGTAAAATCTACTTCTCAAGCAAGACGTGATGTAAAAGCAAATGCAGTTTCTTTAAATCAAGAAAAAGTAACTGATGAAAAATTTAACTTAAGTGTTGGAGAATTCGTATTACAAAAAGGTAAAAAGAATTTTGCAAAGATAATAGTAAAGGGCTAATTTTGAAAATAGGTAAATATGAAATAAAACACCATATCATCCAAGGTGGAATGGGCGTAGGAATTAGCTGGGATCAATTAGCTGGAACTGTAAGTTTAGAAGGTGGTTTAGGAGTAGTTAGTGGTGTTGGAACGGGTTATTATCAAAATAAAGAGTTCTCACACAAATTGGCAAATGATAAACCTGTTGATGCAGCTAACTTTTATTCAAAAGATGGATTAACTGCGATCATTAACAATGCCAGAAAAATATGTGGAGATGCACCCTTAGCGTGTAATGTTTTATACGCAAGTAATGATTATGGAAGAATTGTTACAGATGCTTGTGAAGCTGGAGTTGATATGATAATCACAGGTGCTGGAATTCCAACAAATATGCCTGAGTTTACAAAAGATTTCCCTGATGTAGCATTAATACCAATTGTATCAAGTGCACGAGCTTTAAAACTTATTTGTAGAAAATGGAAAAGATACAATAAACTTCCTGATGCAGTGATTGTTGAAGGACCATTAAGTGGTGGACATCAAGGTTTTTCTTATGATGATTGTTTTAAAGATGAGTACCAATTAGAGAAGATTCTTCCTCCTGTTATTGAAGAAGCAAAAAACTGGGGAAACATGCCTATTATTGCTGCTGGTGGAATTTGGGATAAAAATGATATCGATAAATTCATGGAAATGGGTTGTTCAGGTGTTCAAATGGCAACCAGATTTATAGCTACTTATGAGTGTGATGCACATGCAAACTTGAAAAAAGTTTTATTGGATGCAAAAGAGGGAGATATTAAACTTTTGAAATCTCCTGTTGGTCTTCCAGCACGTGGTGTTATTACTAACCTACAAAAAATGATTGATGAAAAAACAGCTCCAAAAGTTGCATGTATTTCAAACTGTGTTGCTCCTTGTAACAAAGGTGAAGAAGCAAAACTTGTTGGATATTGTATTGCAGATAGATTAAGTGCAGCCTACGAAGGTGATACTGAAACAGGTCTATTTTTTACAGGAAGCAATGGATACAAAGTTGAAAAAATCATTACAGTGCATGAGCTAATGGAAAAATTAACAAAAGGAGAATAGAAATTTTTAAAAAATTTTTTATTCTCATCTTTTTATTAAACTCACTATTATATAGTGAGTCACTGAGTTCATTAAACAATAAATTTAAATCTGCAAAGATGAGTTACTTACGTGCAGTTTTAAACAATAATAAAAAAAATGAAATTAAGTATTTAAAAGAACTGGTGAACTACGGACAAAGTTTAAGACTTGACACCAGACGTTATGAAAAAGAACTGACTAAATATAAACAACCCATCATAAAAAAACAAATTAACAAAAAAAAGTATAAGCCAAAAAGTTTAAGCCGATACTCTATACAAAATGTCACAACAGATGAAAACAGTATAAGAATAGATTTTAACCGTTATGTTTCTAAAAAAGATTTAAAATTTTTTGAGTTAAAATATAAAAATATTAATAAAGATGTATTTGATATTAAAGGAAGATTCAAGGATGCAAAACCTACAAAACTTAAAATTAATGGAATCAATAAAATCTCAATATCTCAATACAAATACAACACTCTTAGAATTTCACTCTCCCATAACACAGATTTAAATACTTATTATATCATCAATAGAAAAAGTATCATAATAAAAATTAAAAATATTCCTAAAACAAAGTCAAGAAAAAAAGCTACAATAATCAAATCAGTTGCACAAACAACACTGCCTTCAATTAAATACCTAAATAAAAAAAGAGTTATAGTAATTGATGCTGGACATGGAGGGAAAGATGTTGGTGCAGTTGGACCCAATAGACGATATGAAAAAAATGCCGTTCTAAAAGTCAGTAAATACCTGTACCAAACATTAAGACAAAGGGGATATAAAGTTTATCTCACACGTACAAAAGACAGATTTATAAAAGTACATAACAGAACCAAACTAAGTAATGCCAAACAAGCAGATATATTTATTTCAGTACATGCCAATGCAGCAATGAAACACAGAGTAAAAAAAGCCAAAGGAATTGAAACATTCTTTTTAAGTCCAGCCAGAAGTAAGCGAGCAAAAAGAGTTGCAGCTTCTGAAAATAGAAGTGATATGAGAAAAATGAGCTATTCAAGTAAGAATTCGCTTCTGACTATTCTAAATCAAAGTAAAATAACACAATCCAATAAATTGGCAATTGATATACAACAAAACATTTTACATTCTGTAAGATCAAAGCATAAGGGAGTTGTTGATGGAGGAGTGAGAGAAGGTCCCTTCTGGGTCTTAGTTGGAGCTCAAATGCCTGCAATCTTGGTTGAGCTTGGATATATTTCACATCCAGTAGAGAGTAAAAGACTTTACTCTACAAAATACCAAAAACTTTTAGCAAAAGGTATTGCTAACGGGGTTGATTCTTACTTTTCAAAAAATCAGTAATATACCCAATCAGTGAGTTTTGTTTCTTTTTAATTTGAGGCAATTTATTAATATTAAAAAATTTAATTTTTGAATTTTCCCAAGATAAATAATTGTCAAGTAATTTACCTTCAAAAAAATAATTGTTTATGTCTTTAACTTTGTTTGCATTAACCAACCAAATTCCAATATCTTTTTCATCATTGATTTGTTCAAAATACTCTTCGAAATATTTGGTTTCAACTTTAATACTTGATTCTTCAAAAAATTCTCTTTGAGCACACGCTTGATTGGTTTCATTTTTTTCAATTAAACCTTTTACCGTACCCCATTTATTGAGACTAGATACAGATTTGCATAATAAGATTTCAATATTTTTTGAATTGATTCTATAAATACAAATACCAAATGCTTTAATTTTTGATGAATCCAATTTTGTCATTTTATTGTTATACAACTTTATTTTTAAAACTGTTTTTAATAATATATGGAGTTGCGGCATACAATAAAATTATTGGAATAAGTAGCGCGAATTCTGGCAATAAGACGCCTCCATAGGAAAACTTATGCAGCATAAAAAACACTCCCCAGACAACAATGGTTCCAAATATTCCAAAATTCACAAACTGTCCCAGATTAAAAAACCGGCTATTAATTGCAGAGTTTTTATAAATGAGTACAAGCATAGGAAGGATAAAAAAAGGCACCAATACTTGATAGTATAATGAAGCTCGAATACTATCGGTATTAACTCCTTGTTTGCTTAACAATGCAAGTGCATAAAAGGCATCTACAATAGAATAACTCGATTTTGTACCGTATACATTATCTAATATTTTAGGCTTAAACCCCTCAAGTATATGTAAAAACTTTTCGTAGCTTATTTCTAACTTGCTGCTTTCCCATTTGATATCAGCAGGTTTTTTCACTATTTTTGCATCAATAACATACCATCTGTTATTTTGAAAATATGCCTTTGGTGCGGTAATACTTTCTATAATATCACCCTTGTCTATTTTAAAAATATGAATATTTTCAGCTCTTTTTTCTAAAGGATAAAGTTTTTTGATATAGACAAAATTATCATTATATTTTAAAAAGATATCTTCTTTTAAATTCGTAAAATATTCAGAATGAATAATCTTTCTTTTTTGTTCATATGAATAGGCTAATGGTGTTGCCTGCAGACCAATCAGACACATCAAAAGAGCTAATGAGACGATGACTATAGGTGAATATATTTTGCTTGATCTAATACCTAATGATAAAAAAGCAACAAGCTCATTATTTCTTATAAAGACGGCAAGTGTTAATACCCAACCAAATACCAAAGACAATGGCAAGGTTAATGTGAGTGTGAAAAAACTATTATAAAACAGATACAGTAATTGTAAATTGGCTGAGGGTGGTAATTGTTTGAAGACTTGTAAAAAATCAATTCCTACAAAAAAAAGTTCTAAAGAAGCTAGAACGATAAAAAAATTTATAAAATATCTTTTTAAAATGTATTTAGTTAATACGCTCATAATCTACTTTAATGTGAATTTTGATTTTACTTCATTTATTGATTGAGTTTTTAAAGACTCAATGGCTTTTAAAGTATGAGCTATTATATCTTCTAATTTATTTAATTCTTCTTTTGAAAAGTTAGATAAGACATGTTTTACAACATCACTCTTATCAATAGGTTTACCAATACCAATTCGAATTCTAATATACTCTTTTCCAATATGAGAATCCAAGGATTTTAAACCATTATGACCACCATGGCTTCCCCCTATTTTGAACTTTACAGTTCCAAAGGGTAAATCCAAGTCATCGTGTATAACAATTATATCTTCATTTTCGATTTTATAATAATCTTTGATAGCAACAATGCTTTGTCCGCTTAAATTCATATAAGTTTTTGGTTTTACAAAAAGGTTATATCCTGATTTTAAAACATCTGCATTGAAATTTGATTTGTTGATGATTGAAGTAGTTAGGTTTTTGGTCATAGAATCTATGACCATAAAACCTATATTGTGACGAGTATATTCATACTCTTTCCCAATATTGCCAAGTCCGGCGATTAAGAACATAAGTAATTACTTAGCTTTAATGATACCTACAACTGGAACTCTTGGGTCTAAGTAACATTGAACAGTTTCTGGAAGTTCAAGGTCTCTTACTAAGATATTATTACCTATATCTAATTTAGTTATATCTAATGAAATATTTTGTGGTAAATCTTCAATTGTACATTTTACTGGAACTCTTTTAGTTTGAGCAAATAAAAGACCTTTGTTTTTAACACCAATTGCTTCACCAGTAAGTTCAACTGGAATAAAGTATTGTGCTCTAACACCTGGTTGTGCAACCATTAAATCAACATGCACTAAGTTACCTGTAACTGGGTGTACTTGATATTCTTGAATAACAACTCTATGTACAGCTCCATCAACTTTTACATCAAATGCAATAGAATCTTTTGTTTTTGCAGCTTTAATGTAAGCATTCATTTTGAATGCTGCATTAATATTTCCTAATCCCTTACCATAGATGTTAGCAATTAGATAACCATCTCGTCTTAATTGTTTTGTACTTTGTTTTACGATACTATCTCTAACGATACCTTCTAACATATTTCTTCCTTGTGTTTAATTTAAGTTGGCGATTATACTTAAAATTTTATAAAAGATAGTTTAAATAGGTAAGAATTCGCAATAAAACCTATTTTTCAAGATTAGTAATGTAGAAATGAATAGAAGTCAATTCATCGATTGTAAGAAAATATGTTGGCATACTTAACGATCTATTTCTTTTTTTCGTCAGTAGTTCTTTAAAAGTTTCAAAACTTACCTTGTTAATTGCGGGTGCAATTATACTTTTTTCAATAATTTTATTCGTTTTTTTATCTTTGTCTTTATAGGTTGCAATTAACATTCCTTGCCCTTTGGAACCATGACACTTATGACATCCAATTCCTCTTGGATTTTTATAAAGCATTGCACCATACTCTTTTTTTGTAATAAAAGAATTGTCAATTATTTGAGCATTTGCAAAATTACAAACTATAAAAATACATATAAATATTAACCTGTTTTTCAACTATACAGCTCCGTTATAAAATCATAATTTTCTTTATGGTATTATATCTACCTAAAATTAATATAAACTATAATACAAGGCAATAAACAATGACAATACTTGATGGTAAAGCATTATCAAATAAAATAAAAGAAGAAGTTAAAATTGAAGTTGAAGAACTTCAAAAAATAAGAAACATCACTCCAGGACTAGCTGTAATTTTAGTAGGAAACGATCCTGCAAGTGCAACATATGTTGGTAGTAAAGCAAAATCTTGCAAAAATGCAGGTATCTACTCAGTAGTTCATGAAATGCCAGATACAATTCCACAGGATGAAATATTAGACATTATTGATAGAATGAACAAAAATCCCAACCTAGATGGTATTTTAGTACAACTACCACTTCCAAAACATATAGATACAACTTTAATACTTGAAGCAATTGATCCTGCAAAAGATGTTGATGGTTTCCACCCATACAATGTTGGAAGAATGGTATCAAATCTTGATGCATTTTTACCTGCAACTCCATATGGAATAATGAGAATTTTTGAAGAATATAAAATTGATGTAGTTGGGAAAAATGTTTGTGTTGTTGGTGCTTCTGATATAGTTGGTAAACCAATGGCATCACTTTTAATCAATGCAAAAGCAACCGTTGAAGTGTGTAACAGTAAAACAAAAGATTTAAAAGCACATACACTTGTGGCTGATATTATTTGTGTGGGTACGGGCGTTGTTAATCTTATCACTGCTGATATGGTTAAAGAAGATGCTATTATTATTGATATTGGTATTAACAGATTAGATACAGGAAAATTAGTGGGTGATGTAGATTTCCATAATGTAAAAGACAAATGTTCATACATCACTCCAGTTCCAGGTGGAGTTGGACCAATGACAATTGCTATGCTTTTAAAAAATACAGTAAAAGCAGCATCTAATAGAAAACAATCGTAGACTAGGGATATAAATGTTAAAAAAAGTTTATCACTGGTCAAGTTCTTGGACAGGAACGATTGTTATTGTTCTTTCTATTATATTTTTTGTTGCTCAAGCATTTGTTATTCCAAGTGGAAGTATGAAAAATTCACTTCTTATTGGAGACATGTTATTTGTTAAAAAATTTGCATATGGTATTCCCACTCCAACTATTCCTTGGATTGAGTTAAAAGTACTTCCTGATTTTAATGATAATGGGCATTTAATTGAAGGTCCTAAACCACAACGTGGAGATATCGTTGTATTTAGATACCCTAAAAATGAAGCCATTCATTATGTTAAAAGATTAGTAGCCACTGGTGGGGATATTATCGCACTTCAAGACAAACATCTTTTATTACACCCAAAAGGTGGCAATGAATATATCAAAAAAAATTACGATAAAGAGCAAATCGTTGAAGCAGCTGGAAGATTATGGGTGGTAGATCCTTATAAAAAAGATCATCCTGGAATTCATCAAGATCCAAGTGTAGTTGCAAATGGGTTAGCCCCAATGCAACTGTTTAACATGATGCCAATTCAAATCCCTGAAGGTGAATATTTCATGATGGGTGACAACAGAGACCACTCAAATGACAGTCGGTTTTGGGGAACAGTTCAATACAAACACATTGTAGGAACACCTTGGTTTATCTA
>ENA-ORXI01001326-ORXI01001326.1-sediment-metagenome-genome-assembly--contig:-NODE-1326-length-19330-cov-11.946813_pt1 | contig 19330 bp, 21 predicted proteins | sample MGYA00237861_ERZ511468 | MGnify/ENA primary metagenome ERZ511468 (study PRJEB26299, sample SAMN06266213) | sediment metagenome | isolation source: Hudson Canyon methane seep mesocosm | place...
CTTGGTCAGGCGCGGGGTGCAGCGATATGTGCCTCTATGGTGGCTGGCTTACCCGTTTCAGAATATGCTGCCAGACAAGTCAAACAGGCTTTGGTGGGTAAGGGGGGGGCTGATAAAGCTCAAGTTCAACATATGGTAAAAATATTGTTGTGTATTCAGGGTGAATTACAGATGGATGCTAGTGATGCTTTAGGTATTAGCCTTTGTCACTCGCATTATCAACAAACGGAACAACGATTAAAACAAGGTAGTCAATGATAGGCTTTATCCGCGGTAAACTGGTTTCAAAAACACCTCCTCAATTAGTGGTTGATGTGCAAGGTGTTGGCTATGAAGTGGAAGCACCGATGACCACTTTTTATGACCTGCCTGCATTAGGCAGCGAAATACAGCTATATACCCACTTGGTGGTTAGAGAAGATGCACATATTTTATTTGCATTTTCAACCGAATCTGACCGCATGATGTTTCGCATGTTAATTAAGGTCAATGGCGTGGGGCCTAAGCTGGCTTTAACCATTTTGTCAGGACAAAGTGCAGAAGAATTTCACCGCTGTATTCAAGATAATGATGTACAGGCATTGGTTCGTTTGCCTGGAATAGGCAAAAAAACAGCGGAACGTTTGATTATTGAAATGAGAGACAGGTTGCCTGATATGGGGGGCACATCAGAATCTGGGCAAAGTATTTCTTCTAATCAGGCCGTTAATAACCCTAAGCAGGAGGCCATCAGTGCTTTATGTGCTTTAGGTTATAAGCCGCAAGATGCCAGTAAAATGGTGCAGAATATTCCGCAAGAAGATAACAGTTGTGAAGATATCATCAAATTGGCATTACAAGGAGCGGCTGGTCGATGATTGAAAGTGATCGACTGATATCGGCTAATAGCGCTTTAGATGAAGAGCGACAAGACCGGGCTATTCGGCCTAAGCGTCTGGAAGATTATGTTGGTCAAGAAGAATTACGCGAGCAAATGGAAATTTTCATTAAAGCCGCCACAGCAAGAAGTGAAGCTTTAGATCATGTATTGATTTTTGGACCACCAGGCTTAGGAAAAACCACTTTATCCAATATTATCGCCACCGAAATGGGGGTTAATATTCGTCAAACCTCTGGCCCCGTTTTAGATAAAGCAGGCGACTTAGCCGCATTATTAACCAATCTTGAAGCGCATGATGTGTTGTTTATAGATGAGATTCATCGATTAAGTCCTGCTGTAGAAGAAATTCTTTATCCGGCTATGGAAGATTACCAGATTGATATTATGATTGGTGAAGGTCCAGCAGCAAGATCAATTAAATTAGATTTGCCGCCTTTTACCTTGGTGGGGGCAACTACGCGAGCGGGTTTGTTAACCTCGCCATTAAGAGATCGTTTTGGCATTGTTCAACGCTTAGAATTTTACTCGGTAGAAGAGTTATCAACTATTGTTGAACGTTCGGCTAAAGTATTGAGAATTAAAATTGAGCAAACTGGCGCGAATGAAATAGCTAAACGCTCCAGAGGAACTCCGCGTATTGCTAACCGCTTGTTACGACGTGTACGTGATTATGCAGAAGTAAAAGCTGATGGTGTTGTTTCCAGTGATATTGCAGCGCAGGCCTTAAAAATGTTAAAAATTGATCAGAATGGCTTTGATTCTTTAGATAGAAAATTGCTTATGTCGATGATTGAAAATTTTGAAGGTGGCCCTGTTGGACTGGATACTTTGGCGGCAGCCATTAGTGAAGAACGTGGCACAATTGAAGATGTACTGGAGCCCTATTTACTGCAACAAGGTTTTCTAATGCGTACACCGAGAGGGCGTATTGTGACTCAAAAAGCTTATCTTCATTTTGGTTTAAAAGCACCACAGAAAGACCCCGTAAGTGATGATCTTTTTCAGTGAAAGAGCAGTGTTTTGAACCAAGGAAGTGTACGAATTAACTTAAGCAATTATTCGGGGCGCAGGTCTTCAGCCTGCATATTAAAAGTAGCCTAAAGGACTGCGCCCCAACGTTGTCTGTTTTATTTTATGTACATTCCTAAGTCAACAGCATTGGGGGGTAGAAATGTTATTATGTTCTTTTCGCCAATGTTAACCCAAGCAGCATAGATATAAAAAATATATGACTATTTTCCATTGGCCCGTCAGGGTCTACTACGAAGATACTGACGCTGGTGGCGTGGTATTTTATGCTAATTACCTGAAATTCTTTGAGCGTGCAAGAACAGAAATGCTGCGTGATATGGGGTTTGAGCAAGATCAGCTAATTGCTGAACAAAATATCATTTTTGTGGTCAGAGCTGTTCAAGTTGATTATTTAACGCCAGCTCGTTTTAATGAATTGCTTGATGTAACAGCTGAAGTGACGTTAGCAAAAAAAGTAAGTCTGAATTTTGAGCAAACCATTGCACGGGACGGAGATGTGCTGTGTAAAGGAAATATACGTATAGCCTGTTTGGATGCTGAAACCATGAAACCGAAAGCTATTCCTGATAATTTATTACAAAAGTTAATATGAGCAACGATTTATCCATTTTCCATTTAATTGCAAATGCCAGCTTTGTTGTGCAATTTGTGATGTTTATTCTATTAGCAGCTTCGGTTGTTTCATGGACATTTATTTTTTCTAAACGTAAGGATCTTAAACAGGCGTTTGAGATAACGGAAGATTTTGAGCAAGCCTTCTGGTCGGGCCAAGAGTTGTCTGATTTATACAAAAAATTATCGGCAAGTGAATTTAAGCCAGAAGGAATAGAAAAAATATTTTTGTCTGGTTATAAAGAATTCTCCAGAATGCAACAAAATGAAGGCGTGAATCCCGCTGTTCAAGTAGAAAGCGCACAACTAGCAATGCGCATAGAATTGACACGGGAATTAGACCGGCTGGATGAAACCTTACCCTTCCTTGCAACCGTTGGTTCAATAAGCCCTTATATTGGATTGTTTGGTACTGTCTGGGGGATTATGAACTCCTTTCGCGCTTTGGGGGATATTAAACAGGCTACTTTGGCTCATGTTGCGCCAGGCATTGCTGAAGCCTTGATTGCAACCGCTATTGGTCTGTTTGCAGCTATTCCCGCTGTTGTTGCTTACAATCGCTTTTCAACAAGGCTGGATAAATTAGCTGGGCGCTACGAGCTGTTTGTTGATGAATTTGTAGTTCTGCTACAAAGACAGGCACACACTAAATGAATCGCCGGACTAAGCGTAGGAAGCCAATGGCTGAGATTAATGTAGTGCCATACATTGATGTTACTCTGGTTTTATTAATTATTTTTATGATTACCGCACCCTTGGTTCAAACGGGGGTAGATGTCGATTTGCCGCAAGCAGTTACAGCCCCTGTAGAGCAAAAGAATGAACCTCCAGTGATTGTGTCTGTTGATAAACAAGGACAGTTCTTTATTGATATTGGCGAACAGGTTGATGAGCCTGTCAGTGCTGAAGTTCTGTTATATAGAGTTGCTGCTGTATTAAGAAATAAACCGAAAACGCAGGTCTATATAAGAGGTGATCATACGGTTGCTTATGGAAAAGTAGTGACAGTTATGGCCGCTTTAAAAAATGCAGGCGTACCAAGCGTTGGCTTAATGACTAGCTCATTTGATGAATAAGATGAATATTTTCCAGAAATTTAGCGTGTCTTTTGCGCTTGCTTTAACACTACATATAACAATTTTAGCGTTATTTGGAATAAGTTTTGTTAGTGACTCAGACAATGAGACGGTTAAGCAAAAACTACTGCCAGAAATTATTCAGGCCTCTATGTTAGATGATGAAAAAATTCAGCAAGAAGCCGAGCGATTAAAATTTAATGAAAATAATAAACGGCTTAAAGATCATAAAAAGCAAAAAGCACTAGAAAATAAATTACAAAAAGAACAAAAACGTTTAGAGCTTGCTAAGAACAAACGCCTACAGGAAGAAAAAAAGACCAAAGTTTTAGAAAAGAAACGTAAAGACCTTGCTCTAAAAGAAAAACAAAAACGTCTTCAGCTTGAAAGGTTACAAGTTGAAGAAGCTGCACAGCGAGCTAATATTAAAAAGCAACACGCGGCAGAAAAGCAGCGAACTGAAAAGTTACGCAAGAAAAAACAAGAAAAACTTAAGCAAGATCGATTGGCGGAAGAAAAACAACAACAAGCAATATTAGCAAAACAAGAAGCACTTGCTGAAAAACAAAAAGCACAAGCAGCAGAAAAGGCTGCCCAGGTTAAGCAGCAAGCTGCGAATGCCAAAGCAAGATCAGCAAAGAATAAGAAGGCTATTATTTCTTCAACGCTTGCTATTCAGCGAAAAGTGAATCAACGTTGGATAAAGCCCATTTCTTCGGCTAAAGGCCTGAGATGCACTATACGTGTTAAATTATTGCCTAGCGGGGATGTGATGGATGCAACAATAATTAAAGGCAGTGGAAATAGTATTTTTGATCGTTCTGCAGAAAATGCTGTGTTAAAAGCATCACCTTTACCCGTACCAAAAGATAGGACTTTGTTTGCGCAGAAGTTTAGAACCTTTACGTTTGTATTTAAACCTGAGTAATTCATGATATGAAAGAAATGACTTTGTTTTGTAAAAGATTAATATTGTGTGTAATAGTTGGCTTATATATGCCAGGTGTTATGGCACAATCTGGTGGCCTTACCATTGAAATTACAAAAGGTGTGGAAACCGCCTTGCCAATTGCTATTGTCCCATTTGGCTGGCATGGCAGAACAAAATTTGCGCCTATTAATATGACCGCTATTGTGAAAGCTGATTTAACACGTAGCGGTGTATTTAAAGCATTAATGGAAAGAGATATGCTTAGTAAGCCAACCAGAGCTGATAAAGTCAGGTATAGAAATTGGGAGGTTTTGGGGCAGGAATACTTGGTTATTGGTCAGGTTAATGAAGAGGCAGGGCGATATAGGATAGAGTTTCAGTTGTTTGATGTTTATAAGCATAAGCAGTTGTTGGGGTATCGTTTAACGGTTGCAAAGCATGAATTACGTCGAACAGCGCATCATATAAGTGACCTGGTTTATGAAAAGTTAACTGGTAAGTCAGGTGTTTTTAGTAGCCGAATTGCTTATATCACCACAACTCATGGTAAGTTGAAAAAAAATAAACGTTATAAATTATTAGTTGCTGATGCTGATGGCTATAACCCAAGAACAATAGCCTCATCATTGGAGCCTATTATGTCTCCTAACTGGTCTCCTGATGGAAAAAAGATTGCTTATGTTTCATTTGAAAATAAACGATCAGCAATCTATATACAGACATTAGCAAATGGTAGAAGAACTAAAGTTTCGGCATTTAAAGGTATTAATGGTGCGCCTGCATTTTCTCCTGATGGAACTCGATTGGCATTGACCTTATCGAAAGATGGTAGTCCAGATATTTATATTTTAAACTTAAAAAATAGATTACTAATGAAGGTGACCAAAAGTTTTGCGATTGATACAGAGCCCGCCTGGTCGCCTGATGGTGAAACAATTGTATATACTTCCGACCGCGGTGGTAAACCTCAGTTATATACAATCTCCAGTCTTGGGGGGCAAGCCAAACGATTAACTTTTGATGGTGACTATAATGCGAGAGGCCAGTTTTCATCAGATGGGAAAAGTATTGCCATGGTGCATGCTAACAGAGGGGACTATAGAATAGCGGTAATGGATATGGCTACACGGACAGTTAATGTATTAACCGCAGGAAGGCAAGATGAATCCCCCAGTTTTTCAGCTAATGGTGACATGGTCTTGTATGCTTCAAAAAAAGGCAAACGAAGTGTTTTATCTGCTGTATCAGTGGATGGTAGAATGCAACAAAGTTTCACTTTTGATAGTGGTGATGTGCGTGAGCCGGCTTGGTCACATTAAATTCATTCTGTATTTTTAGGAATAAACTATACTTTTGTAGTTATTAAGTAGATAAATATTTAGTCGTTTTTAATTTGATGTATTTTCAGTAGAGAGATAAATAATGAAAATCAATAAAATAGTATTAGCTTTTGCAGTCAGTGCTGCAATCATGTCAGGTTGTACTTCAACTGATGAAAAACAGGGCAGCTTGATAGACGGTGAGTTAAATGCAGATAATAATGCATTAACCCGTGGTGTTTCCGATGGTTCTTCTGTTTCTGGAGAGCAATTTGGTGCAAATGGTTTAAATGATGGAGGACATGGTTTGAGTCGTTTGGGACCAGAGTTCACTGATCCTGCAAATCCATTATCTAAATTGACTGTTTATTTTATGTATGACAGTAGTCAAATTCAGCAAGATTTCATTCCTGTTTTGGCAGCTCATGCGCAATATTTAATGAGTCATCCAGGACAGAGAGTGATTCTAGAAGGGCATGCGGATGAAAGAGGATCTCGTGAATATAATATAGCTTTGGGCGAACAACGAGCAAAATCTGTCTATAGAATGATGAAAGTTCAAGGGGTTTCTGGTAATCAGTTAGAAATTGTTAGTTATGGAGAAGAGAAGCCTGCTACTGACGGAATGGGTGAAGCTGCATGGCAGTTAAATCGTCGAGTCGAAATTGCTTATCAGGTGCAATAAATGAAAAAGTCGTTGTTTTTGATGCTTTGCGCTTGTTCAAGTGTTTATGCTGAATCCAGAGCATTACCGCCTGTCGTTGATAATTCAATTTATCCTGGTGGCTCTGGCTTTAGTTCGCCAGCGCCTTCTGCTAATGCCATGTTTGAGGTGTTGGGAAGGTTAGAGCAATTACAGCATGAAGTTCAGCAGCTTCGGGGTGTCGTTGAAGAGCAGTCACAAACAATTATTGATTTAAAGAAGCGGCAAGGTAATATTTATTCTGATTTGGATTTGCGCTTACAAGAATTATCCGGTGTAAAAGCCGTGACTAAAGAAGTAATAGGTTTTGAAGAAAGTATTCAGACTACAGACTCTTCAAGTGCTAGTTTACAGGTTGAACCGAAACAAGCAGTAAAACAAGTGGCGACGGAAAGTACTCCTTCAGTTGAAACAGTCGCTGTTGTTAAACCGCCAGTAGTGACTGAAAAAACACGTTATCAGGCTGCTTATGAATTGCTAAGAAATGGACATAATAGTCGAGCAATTACAGAGTTTAAGGCATTGTTAGCTAGTTCGCCTAAAGGAGAGTTTGCTGATAATTCTCAATATTGGTTAGGTGAAGCTTTCAAGGTAAATCAAAACATGGAGGCTGCTAAAGAAGCTTTTCTTAAAGTAGTGATGGAACATGCAGGGAGCCCGAAGGTTGCTGATGCCTTATTAAAACTTGGTTATATTGAATTTGAACAGAAAAATATGGTTAAAGCACGCGATTATTTATCTCAAATAACAGTGGCTCATCCTGATACAACAGCAGCGCATCTTGCGACAAAAAAATTGATGCAAATTGAGGCTATGCAGCTTTAATGGAAAAGACCTTACGAATTACTGAAATTTTCTACTCACTTCAAGGCGAAAGTAATACGGTGGGGTTACCCACGGTTTTTATACGCTTAACGGGGTGTCCGCTCAGATGTAATTATTGTGATACTGCCTATGCTTTTAGTGGTGGTAAAAAACAAACGATATCAGCCATTGTTGAGCAAGTAGATCAATATAATGCTAAATATATTACGGTGACGGGAGGAGAGCCTTTAGCGCAATCAGCCTGTCACCAGTTAATGACTGTGCTTTTAGATAAGGGATATATTGTTTCTTTGGAAACCAGTGGCGCTCTTGATGTTTCGGCTGTTGATGATAGAGCTGTTAAGGTCATGGATCTAAAAACACCTGCTTCAGCAGAGATGGATAAAAACTTATATCAGAATATTGAATATTTATCTGAAAAAGATCAGGTGAAATTTGTTATTGCTGATGACAAAGATTACCAATGGTCTAAATCCATTCTGCAACAATATGACTTGGTTAATCGCTGTGAAATTCTATTTTCACCCGTGATGGGGGAAATGAGTCCAAGGGTTTTGGCTGAGAATATTATTCAAGATAATCTGCCAGTACGATTTCAAATTCAACTACATAAGTACCTTTGGGATGATGCTCAAGGTAAGTGACATTAATACATGCAAAAAAAAGCAATAATCCTGTTATCAGGGGGTCTAGATTCAATTACCGTGTTGGCTAGAGCAAAACAACAAGGTTTCCAGTGTTACGCTTTAAGTTTTGATTATGGGCAGAAACATAATGCCGAACTAAATGCTGCAAAAATTATTGCAAAAGACTATCAGGTTGAAATGCATAAGGTGATTAATCTTGGTTTGGGGGCTATTGGTGGGTCAGCTTTAACAGATGAGCATATTGCAGTGCCAAATACACCTCAACAAGGTATCCCAGTCACTTATGTACCTGCTAGAAACACTGTTTTTTTATCCTTTGCATTGGGCTGGGCAGAGGTTCTAGATGCACACGATATTTTTATTGGTGTTAATGCTGTTGACTATTCGGGGTATCCTGATTGTCGACCTGCTTTTATTGAAGCGTTTCAGACATTGGCCAACTTGGCTACAAAGGCAGGCGTTGAAGGGCATGAGATTAGAGTGCATGCTCCACTGATACATTTGAGTAAGGCCGATATCATTACAGAAGGTGTGTCCTTGGGAGTGGAATACGCAAAAACAGTATCCTGTTATTCTGCTGATAAATCTGGTAAGGCTTGCGGTGTTTGTGATGCGTGTAGATTAAGGATTATCGGATTTAAAGAGGCTAATATAGAAGACCCTACGAGTTATCAATAGAGATGTATAATTGTCTCGATTTGTGATCTAATCTATATATAGGGCACTTCTATTAATTCATGACAGGCATCTATACGCTTAAAAAATTCGATAACATCGTTGAAAACCTTGTTAATAGCTTGCTATTAACTGCGATCTTCGCCTTGTTCTCAAACATTTTAAACGCATACCTGCTCAGACAGAATTAATAGAGGTACCCTGATAAACTAATTATTACTTATTAGTGGTTAATTTAACATTTATTTTTCAGTCTTATTTGCTATGGATAAAATAGTGCTTGATATAGAAACAAGTTGTCTTTGTGGTAGCGGCCAGGAATACTCTATATGTTGCCAGCCATTTCATAACAAGGTTAAAGTACCTGTAACTGCAGAGGCTTTGATGCGTTCGCGATTTACCGCCTATGCACAGAAAAATGACAGCTATTTGTTAGAGACATGGGATTCTGCTAAAAAACCTAAATCGATTGATTTTTCAAAAGAAGAAGTAATTTGGACTAAACTTAGTATTGTAAAGCTAAAAAAAGGAAGTGAAAAAGACAGTAAGGGAATCGTTGAATTTAAGGCTTATTATTCACTGGATAATGAACTTTATGTGATGAATGAAATCAGTCGTTTTATAAAAGTAGCTGGTCGATGGTTGTATTTAGATGGTGTGGTAAAGTCTGTAGCTAAAGCTGATCAACAATCTAATCAGGGAAAAAATGCATTGTGCTCTTGTGGCAGTGGTAAAAAATTTAAACGGTGTTGTGGTAAAAAATTATGATTTTAATTTTAAGAAGAATTCCTGAGAATACCAAAAAACATGAAATTATTGATTTTTTGGCACCTGTTTTAAAAGGCAGTCTTTTAAAAAAAGAAGGTCGAATAGAGTCTGTTAAGATATTGATTTTAAAGGATGTTGTGAATGATTCTATTGAATATCATGGTTTAGTAACTATTGATTCTGATGCAGCTGCTAAAAGAGTGATTAAGCAACTGAATAGAAAACCTTTTAAAAATAAAAATATTGCAGTCAGAGAATATTTTTTTCGTTCTTGGCATAATGACCCAAGAATCAATATGGGTCAGTGGAATGAAGAACTAGAAAATAAGCGTCAAGGAAATCGGCGACGTACCAGACTCGAAGTAATAACTGAAGAGGAATCTATAAAATTTAGCAGCAAGCGGAGTGATCATCGGATGCTCTAAGTTTTTCAAGTAATGGTGTCAGTGTAATGAGTTGGCGCTGTTTTTCCAGACGATGACAACGGATGATACTCTTCAGCTCTGTAAGAGCTATATTGAAGTCATCATTGACGATTAAGTAATTAAATTCATCACAATGGCTCATTTCTTTTACTGCATCTTGCATTCTACGATCTATAATTTCTTTGCTATCCTGTCCCCTGTTTTCTAAACGCTGTTGTAATATCTCTATTGAGGGTGGCAATATGAAAATTGAAAGACAATCTGGAAGCCTTTTCCTTACTTGCTGAGCACCTTGCCAGTCGATTTCTAAAATAACATCGACTCCATTGTCTAAAAGTTGCTCAACAGAGTGTTGTGCTGTTCCATAAAAATTATCAAACACTTGAGCATGTTCTAAAAAAGCATGATCAGCTATCATTTGTGTAAATTCAGCTACAGTAGAAAAATAATAATCTTTTCTATGAATCTCACCTGCTCGCATTTGTCGAGTTGTATGGGATACAGAAACCGTTAATTGCTCTAAATCAGCGGTTAATTGTTTGACCAGGCTGGTTTTCCCTGCACCTGAGGGAGCAGAAATGATATAGAGTTTACCTTTGTTCATCGTATTTCCTTATTCAATGTTTTGAACTTGTTCGCGCATTTGTTCAATCAGGACTTTAAGGTCGATTGAAATTTGTGTCATTTCTTTATCTGCAGATTTGGAGCCCAGGGTATTAGCCTCTCTATTCATCTCTTGCATTAAGAAATCGAGACGTCTGCCAATGGGTTCTTGCTTGCTTAATACATTGAGCACTTCATTAACGTGAGTATTTAAACGATCCAGTTCTTCCGCGACATCAAGTTTTTGAGCAAGAAAGACCATTTCTTGTTCAAGTCTGTCAAAGTCAGGCTCTTTAGCTAACTCAGTCAAGCGGGCTGTAATTCTGGAGCGAATACGCTCTAATACCTCGGGCAGTTTTTTATTAGCGGCATCAACTAATAGCAGAATGTTATTACAACGTTGTTCAATCAGTATGGCAAGTTGTGCACCTTCTCGCTCCCTTGCTTCAATAAGTTGTTTAAGTGATTGTTCAACTAAAAGATGAATGCTCGATGATAAGCTTTCTTTGTCAATTTCGGGTTGTTGCTGAATACCTGGATAATTTAAAACATCAAATGCTGTAAAAGGCTGGCCAGTATGCATGAGTTCTTCTATTTGGCTGGTTGCATCTAATAAGGCTTTAACGGCTTCTTCATTGATGCTAATACTTTGTTTCTGAGTTGTTTGTTTTTTAAAACTCAATGAACATTCAATTTTACCTCGATTAATAAACCCAGTAATTGATGATCTAATATCAGCTTCTGAAAAACGCAACATTTCAGGTAATTTAAGTGAAATATCGCAATATCGGTGATTGACTGAGCGCAACTCACAGTTAACAGTTAAGTTATCAAGCTCTATTTCACTACTGGCAAAAGCAGTCATACTTTTTATCATTATTTAACCTATACTAAAACTATTTAAGCAGTAATATTAAAATTATCTATGGCAGAATATTACGATCCTGATACCTACCCAAAAAAATGGAATTACCTTCAATCGGGCACTATTATAGACCACTATATGATTGAACGGGAATTAGCTCATGGTGGCTTCAGTTCTGTTTACCTTGCAAGGCAGATGGATGACCAGCTGCAAGTTGCAATCAAAGAATACTTACCGCGTAAATTTGCACATCGAACATGGAATAATGTTGTTATTCCCCATAGTGACGAAACTAAAACTTTATTTTTAAAAGGAAGGGCTCTTTTTTTTGAGGAGGCAAAGGTTTTAGCCGATTTAAAACATCATAATATTGTGGATGTTATCAACTTTTTTCAAGCCAACGAAACTGTTTATATGGTGATGACTTATGATTATGGTGTGACATTAGATAAAGTGATTGCAGATAAAAGTATTCAAAAAGATGAAGATTTTCTTCTTTTGATTTTTACACAATTATTAAGAGGAATCGAGGTTATTCATCAGCACAATATGGTTCACCTGGATATTAAGCCTTCCAATATTTTAGTGCGACCTGAATTTGATCCTTTATTACTCGATTTTGGTGCGATTAGAACCTATAAAAAGAGCAATAAGGCACAGCAGACTAAAGTTTTAACAAAAGGTTTTTCCCCAGCAGAACAATACTCATCACAGGGGAAGTTAGGTCCATGGACAGATATTTACGCTGTTGGAGCAAGTATGCGTTGCTGTTTAGATGGAAAAATACCTATGCCAGCACCAGACAGGGTCAGCAAAGATACAATGATACCGGCAATAAAAGCATATAAACGGAAGGTTCCTGAATATTTATTAAAAGCGATTGATTGGGCAATGGACCTCGATCCAGAGAAAAGGCCTCAATCGATTAAGGAATTACAGTATGCTTTATTAAATAATGATTAAATTAAATTTTTTGAGGTTTCAGGAACCTTCTGATCAAGCCCAATTATTTTTAGCAAGCTAAATTCTAACCAACTTAATCAGAGGTTCCTTAAAGAACTAGGGGAATAGCTTAGAAAAAAGGTATACTGTGCCGTTTTTTTAATAGAGTGACACCATGAGACCAAGTGGACGTAATCCTGATCAATTAAGAGATGTTAAATTTATCTGCAACTATACTAAACATGCGGAAGGTTCAGTTATGGTTGAGTTTGGCGATACTCGGGTGCTTTGTACCGCCAGTGTTGAAAGGCGGGTTCCTCGTTTTTTAAAAGGGAAAGGTGAAGGATGGGTAACGGCTGAATATGGCATGTTGCCAAGATCAACACATGACCGCATGGGGCGTGAAGCAAGTAGAGGTAAGCAAGGTGGACGCACATTAGAAATTCAGCGATTAATTGGTCGATCTCTACGGGCGTCCCTAGATTTAAAGGCATTAGGTGAAAACACCATTACAATTGATTGTGATGTGATTCAAGCTGATGGTGGAACAAGAACCGCATCAATTACGGGTGGGTTTGTTGCTCTGTCAATTGCTATTAAACACATGATGGCAAAGAAACTGATAAAGAAGAACCCTCTGCATGGTCAAATTGCTTCAGTTTCTGTTGGTATATTCAATGGTGCACCTGTTTTAGATCTGGATTATGCTGAAGACAGTAATGCTGAAACTGATATGAACGTGGTGATGAATGATGCCGCTGCTTTTATTGAAGTGCAAGGGACAGCAGAAGGCCATGCTTTTAGAAAAGATGAGTTAAATTCTATGCTTGAATTAGCTGAGCATGGCATTAACCAGTTGTTAGAAAAGCAGCGTGAAGCTTTGGAATCAGTTGATTAATAAGCCCTTCCAATTGTCTGAGTTAGTTTTTTTACTATAAAAAACTAACTCAGCTTACAAAATTATTTGCGAGTTTGATATGCCCTTTTCTGATTTTAAAAAAATTGTTTTAGCGAGTGGTAATGCTGGAAAAATAACAGAAATTCAAGCAATTCTTAAAGATCACCCCGTTGTTCCACAATCACAATTCAATGTTGAAGAGGCTGAAGAAACCGGCTCAACATTTGTTGAAAATGCCATTATCAAAGCGAGAAATGCAGCGCAACATTGTCATTCAGCAGCAATAGCAGATGATTCTGGGTTGGTTGTTGATGCCTTAAATGGCGCGCCAGGCGTTATTTCTGCACGCTATGCAGGTGTTGGCGCATCAGATGAAGGCAATTTGCTAAAGTTATTAGCAGATTTAGAAAATATTCCAACTGAACAACGAAGTGCTCGGTTTGTTTGTGTGATTGTACTGATGCGTCATGCCAATGATCCATTGCCTTTAATTGCTCAAGGTACATGGGAAGGGACTATTCTAAAACAATCAATAGGTGAAAATGGTTTTGGATATGATCCAGTGTTTTGGGTTCCAACACACCAAAAAGCATCTGCTGAACTCACTCCGGAAGAAAAAAATGCAATGAGTCATAGAGGGCAGGCATTAAGCAAGTTAACTCAATTGATTAAACGTTTATAAACCGTGAAAACACTCGCACTACATGTTTGTAAACAGTTTACTAGTGAGAGTATTAGCGAAATAACTGCATTAGGAAACGGATTAATCAACGATACCTTTCTGGTTAAAGCAGAGACAGCCATTTTTGTTCTTCAACGTATTAATACTCAAGTTTTTCCTAAGCCAGATCAAATTATGGAAAATTTGAGATTGTTAAATGAACAGTCTAAGAAAAAAAGTAATAAATCGGGTGACTTGATCATTCCTGATTTTATAAGAACACTTGATCAACAGGCTTGTTATTTAGATGAGTGTGGTCGTTATTGGCGTGCTTTAGCGTTTGTTGAAAATACCATAACTAAAGAGCAAATAAGCCATCAAAAAGAAGCCGAGCAAGTCGGTTTTGCCTTAGGCCGTTTTCATTGCTTACTCAGTGATGTTGATATTGCTTTATTTCATGATACTTTGCCTGGTTTTCATATTACTCCAGAGTATTATCTGCACTATCAAACTGTTGAAAAACAGCTGCCAGAGCCAAAATATTCGATAAAATCTCAGCAATGTAAAGATTTTATTACAAATTTTTATCCAAAAATAAATGTCCTGGAAGATGCAAAAAATAAGGGCTTATTAGTTCAGCGTATGATTCATGGAGACCCTAAGCTGAATAATTTCTTATTTGATAAAGACTCAAATAAAATAGTCAGTCTGATTGATTTGGATACAGTTAAACCAGGTCTGGTGCATTATGATATTGCTGATTGTTTGCGATCTTGTTGTCATAAAGTTCCAGAAAATACATTCGATATTGGTTTGTGCAAAATTATTTTAAATAGTTATTTACAACAAACTTCAGCCTTTTTTACCGAACATGACTATGATTTTTTATATCCTGCTATAGAACTGATCCCTTTTGAATTAGGCCTGCGTTTTTTTACTGATTATTTGCAAGGTAATCGGTATTTTAAAGTGGATTCAAAGGAACAAAACCTGGATAGAGCACTCGCCCAATTTCAATTATGTGACAATATTGGAAAGCAAGAGCAAGAAATTAGACAGTTGATCTATGGCGCGTCTTGTTAAGGAGCCTCTGATTAAGTTGGTTAGAATTTAGCGCAGAAAAACTGTCGCTATTTTTCATGAAGTGAGCAGTAATAGCACTTCTATTGCGCCGATCTTCGTGGAAAATATCGGCTGTTTTAGCAAGCTAAAAATAATTGGACTTGATCAGAGGTTCCTTAATCTAGCAAGCCTTCAAGCCCTGACTCTAAAGCCATTATATCGGCTAGGTTTTCATTAAAAAATGTTTCAGGAAATCCCAGCTGTTCAATAATATCAGGAGATAGCAAGGCTAAAGTGTCATCCTCTGTCATCTGTGTCGCCTTGCAGTTGCTGATGATTCTGGCAATAAAAACAGAGCATGCAATTTTTGAAACAGGGTCAGCAAGTAAAGGCTCGGCACACTGTGCTACAGGGGTTATAAGCTCATCAGAAAACTTCCAGACTCTGCATAATTCGGCAGATACATCCATGCTGGTATAGCCTAAGCGCATTTTTTCTACAAAAGACCGAGGATTCCCCAGTTTAATCCTATCCTCAATTTCTAAAGCCTCTTTTTCGTGAGCCAAATGAATTAAAATAGTCCCCAAGCTGCTTAACAGTCCAGCAGTAAAGGCTATATCAGTATTACAACCACTTGCATTTGCCAGCCATTTTGCATAAGTTGCAGTGGAGAAGCTATCGGTCCAGAATTGATTGATATCAAAATTATCAATTTTAGAAACAGAGCTAACAATGCCAGAGGCAATAACAAGTGTTTTTAATTTCCCCATTCCTAATAAAATAACAGCTTCTTCAATGGATCCCACTTTCTTAGGCAGAGCAAAACTGGCAGAGTTAACAAGGCGTAATACTTTTACCGAAATGACTTGTTCTTTTTCAACATTTCTAGCGATTTCTTTTAAATCGATATCAGGGTCATTTAATTGATTGATAAGAATTCGAATGACTTCAGAGATCTGAGGAATATTTTGGATCTGAGAAAATAATTTATCGATTTTTGATTTCATGGCAAATCACCTGATGTTTGTTATTCATTATTTTAGCTGTTTTTTTGTCATATGAATGGAGCTCATTAAAAAAATATCTTAATGAATACATATTAGGGTTACTTACAGTGAATTTACTACTCAGTTGATGGTAGAATAATTAGATTTAATTACTATACCGATTCATGCGATTAATTAGGGGATTGACTCACCTTGAACCATTAGAACAAGGCTGTGTTCTGACTGTTGGGAACTTTGATGGTGTGCATGCTGGGCATAAAAAGGTAATAGAAAAACTGGCTGTGCAAGGCAAAGCGATGAATTTACCCGTTGTTGTGATGATGTTTGAACCACAACCATTGGAGTTTTTTCTTGGCCAAAATGCACCATCCAGATTAACGCGGTTGCGGGAAAAGGTTATTCAATTTAAACCTTTACCTGTTGATAACTTAGTTATTATTAAGTTTAATCAGGCAATAGCTGATTATAAAGCTGAACATTTTATTGCTGATTTGTTGGTTGCTAAACTAAACGTAAAACATTTAGTGGTGGGGGATGACTTTCACTTTGGTAAAGCGCGTCGAGGAAATTTTGCGATGCTTAAAGAAAAAGGTCAGCAGTTTGGTTTTAAAGTTGAAGACACCCATTCTTTTTTTGTCAGTCAGCATCGAGTGAGCAGTACCTTAATTAGAGACGCTTTAGGTCGAGGTGAATTACTTAAAGCAAAACAGATGTTAGGCCGAGATTACTCAGTGTGTGGAAGAGTGGCTCATGGTAACAAACGTGGCCGAACCATTGGTTTTCCCACCGCTAATATTCAGATGTTTAGAAGAAATACACCGATTACAGGCGTGTATGCCGTTACCATGGAAGGCGTTGATGGTAAAGAGTTACAGGGTGTTGCTAATGTTGGAACTCGACCGACTGTTGATGGTGGAAAAAAAGTTATTTTAGAAACGCATTTGTTTGATTTTGATAAAGAAATCTACGGATACTATGTAGAAGTTCTTTTTAAGAAAAAGATTAGAGACGAAGCTCGGTTTAACTCATTAAACGAGCTTAAAGTACAAATAGAAAAAGATATTATTGTTGCGAAACAGATTTTTAGTGCGATAACCGAAAATTAATAAAAGAGTGTTTTAGGGTAAGCCTAAATAACTCTAGCATGGAAAGCATTTTAATTTTATAACGCATGTTACCCTTTTGAATAATTGAAGCTAGAAAGATGGAATACAAAAAGACACTGAATTTACCTAAGACCGCTTTTCCAATGAAAGGCAATTTGGCTCAGCGCGAGCCAGAGCGTTTAAAAAAGTGGAATGAAGCGGGTTTATACAAACAAATTAGGGAAGAATTTGCAGGTCGCCCTCCTTTTATTTTGCATGATGGTCCTCCTTATGCAAATGGTGCCATTCATATCGGCCATGCAGTTAATAAAGTGTTAAAAGATATTATTCTTAAATCAAAATCACTGAATGGTTTTGACGCACCTTATGTGCCTGGCTGGGATTGTCATGGCCTGCCTATTGAATTAATGGTGGAAAAGAAAATAGGTAAGGCGGGTGTCAAAGTCTCCCCTGCTGTTTTTCGTAAAGAATGTCGAGCTTATGCAGCCAAACAAGTAAAAATTCAGAAAGAAGAATTTATACGCTTAGGCATTCTAGGGGAATGGGACAATCCATATTTAACCATGGACTTTGCTTTTGAAGCCGATATCGTACGTTCTTTAGGCAAAATTGCTGCTAAAGGGCATCTAACGAAAGGTTCAAAACCTGTGCATTGGTGTACTGATTGTGGATCTGCTCTGGCTGAAGCTGAAGTCGAATATGAAGATAAACATTCTCCAGCGATAGATGTACGTTTCCAGGTAATTGATGAAGCAGCCTTTATGGCAAGTTGTCATAATGTTCCAGATCATCACGGTGAAGGTGATTTATCTATTGTTATCTGGACCACAACACCCTGGACATTACCTGCTAACCAAGGGGTAGCGGTTAACCCTGAACTGGAATATGCGGTTGTTCAATGCGAAATTGATGGTAAAAAAGAACGCATAGTCGTTGCAGAAGTATTAATGAAAGATGCCATGCTTAGATATGGCGCAGGTGAGCATCATGTGCTTGCCTACTGTAAAGGGGATGCTTTAAATAAACAGCTATTACAACACCCTTTTTATGACCGTCAGGTTCCTATTATTTTAGGCGACCATGTAACGACTGATGCTGGAACAGGTGCTGTTCATACTGCGCCTGGTCATGGGCAAGACGATTATGTGGTGGGAATGAGAAATGGCCTACCTGTTGATAACCCAGTCGATAGTAATGGTGTCTTTTTACCCAATACTGAATTTTTTGCGGGGGAGCATGTATTCAGTGCAAACGAACATGTACTTGAAGTCTTAAAAGAAAAAGGTAAATTAGCCCATCACGAAGCGATACTTCATAGTTATCCTCATTGTTGGCGACATAAAACCCCGATTATTTTTAGAGCAACACCGCAGTGGTTTATTTCTATGAATCAGAATAAATTACGTGAGCAAACTTTAGCGGAAGTCAAGCAAGTACAGTGGATTCCTGATTGGGGACAAGCGCGTATAGAAGGGATGATTGATGGTCGCCCAGACTGGTGTATTTCTCGTCAACGTACCTGGGGTGTGCCTATTGCATTTTTTGTCAATAAAGAGACCGGTGAGCTTCACCCTCGTACCGCAGAGTTGATTGAAGACGTTGCAAAAAGAATTGAAGAAAAAGGCATTGAAGCCTGGTTTGAGTTAGAAGCTTCTGAATTAATTGGTGACGATGCCGAACATTACGACAAAATGCAGGATACTTTAGATGTCTGGTTTGATTCGGGTGTCACGCATGCGGCAGTTCTGGATCGACGTGAACAGCTAAAATTTCCTGCTGATTTATATTTGGAAGGTTCAGACCAACATAGGGGCTGGTTTCAGTCGTCGCTTTTGACCTCATCTGCGATGAATGACGTTGCACCCTACAAAGCCGTTTTAACTCATGGTTTTACAGTTGATGCTGACGGCAAAAAAATGTCTAAATCAAAAGGCAATGTGGTTGCACCGCAAAGCATTATGAAAAACTTAGGGGCAGATGTATTGCGTCTATGGGTTGCAGCCACTGATTACCGTGGTGAAATGAATGTTTCCGATGAAATTTTAAAACGTACATCAGATGGTTATCGTCGACTAAGAAACACCGCTCGTTTTTTATTATCTAACCTGGATGGTTTTGACCCTGCTACTGATTTAGTTGAAGCTAAAGACATGTTGCCTTTAGACCGTTGGGTCGTTGATAGAGCGGCTGTATTACAACAAGATGTTATTGCTGCATACGAAGCCTATCATTTTCAGTCAGTTTATCAAAAAGTGCATCATTTCTGTGCCATGGACTTAGGTGGCTTTTATCT
>ENA-ORXI01001328-ORXI01001328.1-sediment-metagenome-genome-assembly--contig:-NODE-1328-length-19326-cov-7.224064_pt1 | contig 19326 bp, 18 predicted proteins | sample MGYA00237861_ERZ511468 | MGnify/ENA primary metagenome ERZ511468 (study PRJEB26299, sample SAMN06266213) | sediment metagenome | isolation source: Hudson Canyon methane seep mesocosm | place...
TTTTCATAATTGAGTTTTTTGCAAAACAGAGAGAGAATTATACCTAAGTCATATGATTTTTTTTGTTCTTAATTCAGTGTCTTAGAAAGGTTAATATTACTTCGAGTCAGCGAAAATTGAACTAATTGATTGCTCTTCGCTAATTCCTCTGATAACTTCTGCGAGTGTGGACGCAATTGACAGTTGTCTAATTTTAGGGCAGGTCATCGCTTTGTCTGTTAAGGGGATTGTGTTTGTGATTACGACTTCATCTAAAGTAGAGTTGGTTATATTTTTTATAGCCGCGCCAGAAAGAACTGCATGTGTTGCATAAGCAACAACTTTATTGGCTCCTTTCTCTTTTAAGATATCGGACGCTTGGCAAAGTGTACCAGCGGTATCAACCATGTCATCTACAATAATACAAGTACGTCCTGAAACATCACCGATTACATTCATCACCTTAACTAAATTAGGCTCTGGGCGTCTTTTATCAATGATAGCAAGGTCAGCGTCATTAATTCTTTTTGCTGCAGCTCTCGCTCTAGCAACGCCACCTACATCTGGAGAAACAACTACTACATCATTGTAGTTGCAATCCAAAATATCTTTAACTAGAACGGGTTGTGCGTATATGTTATCTATAGGGATATTAAAGAATCCTTGTATTTGGTCGGCATGTAAATCCATCGTCAAGATGCGATCAACACCTGATGTTTCAATCATTTGAGCAACCAGTTTAGCTGTAATTGGCACTCGGGTCATTCGAGATCGCCTATCTTGTCGTGAGTAGCCTAGATAAGGAACTACAGCAGTAATTCTTCCAGCTGAAGAACGCTTCAGTGCATCTACCATCACTAACAATTCCATGAGTGTTTCAGCTGGAGATGGACCACAGGTTGGTTGAATAACAAAGACATCACAGCCACGAACGTTATCTAGTATTTCAATCTGTGATTCACCATCACTAAATTGACCAACAAAAGCCTTACTTTGGGTAATTTCTAGATTATCAATAATTTCGGAAGAAAGATTTGGGTTGGCATTTCCGCTAAAGATTTTGATTCTTTCTAAAGACATCCGGCTGCGCTCTTATTGATGTAGCTGACAATTATACAAAAAAATTACCTAATTAATCATAATAGTTTTTTTTGCTTAGTGATTTTATTGATGATTTATAACAGTTCATTAATAAATGGTGCTATATCTTCAGGCTCAACTGTTGAACTAAAACGTTTAAAAGGGGTGCCGTTACGATCAATTAGGAATTTAGTAAAATTCCATTTAATACTGTCATTTAACTTGCCCTTTAATTCGCTTTTTAAATATTTATAAAGCGGGTGGGTATCTGCGCCATTAACTTTAATCTTTTTTGACATAGGGAAGGTAACATCATAATTGAGGCTACAAAAATCTACTATTTCTTCTGAAGATCCAGGCTCTTGTTTACCAAATTGGTTGCATGGAAATCCAATTATTACAAGCCCATTGTCTTTGTATTCTTGGTAAAGCTTTTCTAGTCCAGTGTAGTGATAGGTTAGGCCACAATAACTTGCTGTATTAACAATTAGAATTACCTTTCCTTTGAATTTACTCAAAGAAATTTCTTCACCATTAAGTTGATTAATATTGAATTGATAAAATTCTTCACTCATTAGCTGCTCCTAATAGAGAAAAATGGCTGGGATGGCAGGATTTGAACCTGCGCATGACGGGATCAAAACCCGTTGCCTTACCACTTGGCGACATCCCAATTGTTTGTTGGTGATCTATCTATCGCTTGCGCGACAAAACCAGACCACTGTGATGGCAATTTTTCATTTGCTAACACTGCATCTTCTTTATTTTCAAAGGCTATAAAAACACAACATCCACTACCCGTCATTCTAGCAATACCAAGATGGTTTTCGGTTGAGTCTAGATGGTTTAAAGCTTGTTGTATCTCACCTTCCAGTTCAATTGCAGCATCTAAGCAGTCGTTATGTGGATTTGAAACCAATGAAAAGTCTGATATTTTCCTTTGTACCGGTGACATTGTCAATGCTTTGTGAGTGAAAATTTCTTGAGTGGATATATGCTTATTGATTGAAACAACTAAATAAAAAAATCTTGGCAAATTGATGGGAGTTAGAATATCTCCTTTGCCTTCAGCCCATGCACTGTGACCATTGACAAATACTGGGACATCGGCACCCAGAGTTTGACCTATATCGAGGAGTTCGCTTTTAGGTAGCTTTAGATTCCATAAATCATTAAGCGCTATTAAAACTGTTGCCGCATTTGAGCTTCCTCCTCCAAGACCGCCCCCGCTGGGTATTTTTTTAATGACACCTATATCGACTCCAGCTTTCGTTTTAGAGTATTTTTTTAAGGTATGTGCGCTACGTAAAATTAAGTCTTTGTCAGGCGATATTGTCTCGTTACCATAAATACGCTTTATTTCTCCATCATTCCTTAAGCTGAAAGTAACTTCATCGCTAAAATTAAGAAGCTGAAAAATGGTTTGAAGATTATGGTAGCCATCTGCTCTTTTTGAAGTAATATGCAAAAATAGGTTAATTTTTGCGGGAGCAAGATAGGTGGCTTCAGGCATCAATAAAGTGTTCTCGATAGTGCTTCAATTCATTGATAGAATCGTATATGTCTGACAAAGCTAAATGCTTTGATTGTTTGAATGAAGTGCTAACAACATCAGGTTTCCAGCGAACTGCCAGCTCTTTTAGTGTTGAAACGTCTATATGACGGTAATGGAAAAACTTCTCAAGCTTTGGCATGTAGTTGTAAAGAAATCTTCGATCTTGGCAGATTGAATTACCGCACATCGGCGAAGTGTCTGGATCGACATACTTCATTACGAAATCTAAAGTCTGTTTTTCGGCTTCATTTACAGAGATTTCACTTTCTTTTACTCGCTGGACTAGACCAGACTTAGTGTGTTGACGAGTATTCCATTCATCCATACTTTCAAGATATTTGTTGTCTTGGTGGATTGCTAAGGAAGGTCCTTCTGCTAAAACATTGAGGTCAGCATCGGTAACAACAGTGGCGATTTCAATAATGATATCTTTTTCTGGGACCAATCCTGTCATTTCCAGATCTATCCAAATAAGGTTTGTTTTTTTATTCATTGCAGGCCTAACCGTTACTGGCCTTAACGTAATCATCAAGTTTTTGTTGTGCGCTACCGTTCGACAATGCTTGGTTCGCTCTGTCAACACCTGATTGCAGTGAAGTGGTTAGTCCGCTAACATAAATCGCTGCACCTGCATTTAGAGAGATAATGTCTTTTGCGGTTCCATTTTGACCTGAGAAAGCCTCTTTAATGAGTGAAAGAGAGCCTTCAGCATCGTCAGCTTTAATATCATTTAAATTACCTAAACCAAAACCTAATTCTTCAGGATGAATTGAGTATGTAGTGACAACCCCACCTTTTAATTCAGCGATAAATGTTTTATCGGCAATAGATAGTTCGTCGAGACCATCGGCAGAGTGAACAACCATCACGTGTCGAGATCCAAGACCTTTAAGCACATTAGCAATAGGCTCAATTAAGCTTTGATCATAAACACCCATCACCTGGTTGGGAGCCTTAGCTGGGTTGGTAAGAGGACCCAAAACATTAAATATCGTTCGAACTGCAAGCTCTTTTCGTGGGCCAATGGCATGTTTCATGGCGCTATGATGGGCTGGTGCAAACATAAATCCGACGCCAATCTTTTCAACACATTGACTAATAAAATTCGGACTTAAATCAAGGTTAACTCCTGCAGACTCTAAGACGTCAGCGCTTCCTGATTTTGAAGAGATTGATCGATTACCATGCTTGGCGACCTTTCCGCCGGCTGCGGCAACAACAAAGGCAGAAGCGGTAGAGATATTAAACAATCCCAAGCCGTCTCCGCCAGTTCCACACGTATCAACCAGATAATCAGAGCTACTAATTTCTACAGGTGTAGCCAGAGATCGCATAACTTTGGCACTGGCAGTAATTTCTTCAATAGTTTCTCCTTTCATTGAAAGTCCGACTAAAAAGGCGCCAATTTGTGCATCAGTTGTCTGACCCGTCATGATGCTGTTCATTACATCATGCATTTGATCTTCATTTAAATTTTTTTTAGCAATGACCGCTTTGATAGCTTGTTGTATGTTCATGTTATATTTTGACTCATTAAGTATTCAATATCTTTTACTTCTTTGACAGCAGACTTTGATAAAACATGATTGCCATCCTTGGTTACCAAGACATCATCTTCAATTCTAATACCAATATTCCAGTACTTGGGGTCAATTTTATCATTCTTGCGAATATAGATTCCTGGTTCCACAGTTGTTACCATGCCTTCTTCAAAATCTCTAAAATCGTTATCAATTTCATATTCACCGACATCGTGCACATCCAGTCCTAGCCAATGCCCCGTTTTATGCATATAAAACTCACTTAAATTATTCAGCTCTTTCATAATGCCAAGTTTGATGAGTTCACGAGAGATAATATCACAGGCGATTTCGTGTGGAGTATTTACTTTTTCACCAGGTTTGATGGATGCGATGGCAGATTTTTGTGCACTCAAAACAATTTGATATATCTGTTTTTGAGCTTTACTAAAGCGTCCATTAATTGGAAAGGTGCGTGTAATATCTGAGGCGTAGCCTAATGACTCACAACCTGCATCAATCAGCAGTAGATCACCATCATTTAAAATTTTGTTGTTTTCTGTGTAATGCAGGATACAGCTGTTTTTTCCGCTAGCAACAATCGGTGGGTAGGCGTGATCAGAATTTCCGGTTCGAAATTCTGCGTCAATCTCTGCTGCAACGTGGTATTCATATAATCCAGGCGAGACTTTTGTCATTGCTGTCATGTGTGCTTTTGCAGCAAGATTGGCTGCAGTTTGCATATTTTGTATTTCAGTAGAGTCTTTTATGAGACGCATTTCAGATATTACAGGTTTCAGTGATTTAGTGACATTTGCAAGAATTGAAGTGATATTTTCATTAAGTTTGTTTGTACTAAAATCATCGAAATAAACAATATTATTTTTATCAATGAATTTATGAATTGTTTTTAAAAAGTCATCAATTGAATAGGCATTGTCTGCTAATAAGACTTTCGGAGCTGACTTTACACCAAGCCGTTTACCGTTCCAAATCTCTTTTGTTTTATCTTTCGGTCGAAGAAAGATGCTGTAGTTTTTTTTAGAGAAAACCGCAATGGCATCAGGTTCAGTAAAACCAGTAAGGTACCAAAAACTACTGTCTGGACGAAATGGGTAATTGACATCACTATTTCTCTTTTGTTCGCTATTACTGCTAACAATAACTACAGCGTTGCCACTCAATTTGCTTAATAACTCTTGTCGTCTTTTTTGATGTATCATTTTCTTAATAGTATTTAGCACTCTGTTAACTAATTCCAAAACGATACCATGAAAAGGATACGACTTTATCAAAATACTGTGTTCAAAGTAGGTGATAAGATTAGCTTAGAAAAAAATAATGAACATCACCTTCTTAAGGTATTACGCTTCCCTGTTGGAAATACTATTACTCTGTTTAACGGGGATGGCTTTGATTACCAAGCAATAGTCATCAGTACAAAAAAAACTTATATAGTTGAAGTTCTTTCGCAACAAAAAAACGAGAGTGAGTCTAGTCTAGATTTAACGCTTGCACAAGGCATTGCCAAAGGTGAAAAAATGGATTTTTTAATCCAAAAAGCAGTTGAACTTGGTGTCTCACGCATTATTCCAATACAAACTGAGCGCTGTGTTGTTAGACTGAAAGCGGATAAAGTGGCTAAACGAATTGATCATTGGCAAAAAATAGCAAACCATGCTTGCGGACAATCTGGGCGTTCTGTAATCGTGGATATCTCATTACCACAAACACTTACTGAGTTATTAAATAAACCCAATCATAATGGTTTTGTGCTTCATCATCGAGCTACTGAAAACCTCCAAACTATGGAAAAACCATCAAAAGCAACGATTCTAATTGGTCCAGAGGGTGGCTTGAGTGATGCAGAAATTAAACAAGCCACTAATGCAGGATTTCAACCACTTTTATTAGGAAAAAGGATTTTAAGAACTGAGACTGCTTCGCTTGTGGCGATTGCTAATATGCAGCTTTTATGGGGTAGTTAAAGCTAATTTAAGGTTCTCAAAGAGACGTTTAATAATTTACTCAACATTGCCTAGTTCATTACTGAGCTCACGAGCACGATCAAAGGCTGCTCTCGTTGCGCTGGCGACAATCCCTTCAAAATTTTGGTCTTGAAAGCACTCGATAGCGGCCTGTGTTGTGCCATTAGGTGAAGTGACATTGGTGCGAAGTGTTTTCGGATCCTTGCCGCTCTTAGTTGCCATCAGACTAGCACCAAAACCAGTTTGAACGCTTAATTCTTTGGCTGTTTTTTCGTCTAAACCGAGTGCCATTCCTGCTTGAGTCATGGATTGCATTAGCAAGAAAAAATAAGCAGGGCCGCTACCAGAAATTGCTGTAATGGCATCAATGAGTTTCTCTTCATTAACCCAGAAGCAATCCCCGACAGATGACAGTATGGTAGTCACTAAAGCTTTCTGTTCGTCGTTAACAAGATCGTTTTGAAATAAGCCTGTAACGCCATGTTGCATAAGAGCTGGTGTATTAGGCATTGTTCGAACTAGAGGGTAATTACCTCCAAGCCAACGATTAATGTCGTTTACTCTAATACCGGCTACAATGGAGATGAAAAGATGGTTTGGTTTAATTTTCTCTCTCAGCTCAAGGCATACCTCTGAGAGTACTTGAGGCTTAACAGCGAATACTATGATGTCACAAACTTCTACGAGCGATGAGTTATTTTCGAAAGTAGTGATATTGAGTTCTGCCTCTCTTTTTCGTAATAACTCATCATTAGGGTCGCTTACCTTAATATTTTTCGAGTCATAACCGTTATTCAATAAGCCGTTAATCAGTGCGTAAGCCATGTTGCCAGCACCAATAAATCCAATGTCTGTTGCGTTTTCCATATAAAATATTCCACTTGTTAAAACTTAAGTTAATTCTACAGAAATTGGTGTAAATATAGAACAATAATGAAAACATTCCAACCAAAATTAATAATGATTGATGTTGACGGAACTTTAGTCGACAGTGTTCCTGACCTTGCATATTGTATAGATGAAATGATGCAGAAACTTGGTCTACAAAAATGGGGTGAAGACAAAGTTCGTCATTGGGTCGGTAATGGAGTTCCTAAGCTAGTAGAGAGGGCGTTGAGTGGGGAGCTTGAAGGACGACCAATAAAAGAAGTCTTTGATGTCGCTTATCCAATTTTTTTAGATCTTTATGAAGATAATAATGCTCAAAGATCTTATTTGTATGATGGTGTTCGAGAAGGCTTAGATTATTTAAAATCTCAGGGGTATCAATTAGGCTGTGTCACCAATAAATCGGAGCAATTTACTCACCCATTGCTTAAAGCCCTAGGTATTTTTAATGATTTTAAAATAATAATTTCGGGTGATACTTTGGCTAAAAGAAAGCCGGATCCTATGCCATTGCTATATTGTGCTGAGCACTTTAATCTGAAGCCAGAAGAGTGCCTAATGTTGGGTGATTCTGTTAGTGATGTTAAAGCAGCTCGGGCTGCTGGTTTTGATATTATTTGCATGTCTTACGGTTATAATCATGGCAACGATATTGGGGATGAAAACCCTGATCTAGTAATAGATTCAATGAGCCAACTGAGTGACCATTTATAGTGAATTTTGATGACCAACATATTTGGCATCCTTATGCCAAAATTCCCAATGCAGTACCTACATATTTAGTAGAATCTGCCGACAACGTCTACCTTAATCTTGAAGGAGGTAAGAAAGTCATTGACGGCATGAGTTCATGGTGGTCGATGATTCACGGTTACAACAATCCGGCTCTTAACCAAGCAATAAAAGATCAGATTGATAGTGTTTCTCATGTGATGTTTGGGGGTTTAACTCATCAGCCTGCAATTGATCTGTGTCAGCTTCTTATTCAAATAACGCCTCCAGGCCTCGACAAGGTATTTTTGGCGGATTCAGGTTCTGTTTCCGTAGAAATTTCCCTCAAAATGGCGTTGCAATACTGGTACAACAAGGGTCGAATAGATAAGACACATTTCGTTACACCAAGGGGCGGTTATCATGGCGACACTTTTGGAGCGATGAGTGTTTGCGATCCAGAAAACGGTATGCATCACTTATTCCAGGGTGTATTACCTAAACATTATTTTGTCACAAAACCGAGCCTTGGAAACACCTCTAAAGCTCTCGCTGATCTTAACAAAGTTTTGAAGGAAAGTCACAATAAAATTGCCGCAATGATTCTTGAGCCAATTGTGCAAGGCGCGGGCGGTATGAATATTTATGAGCCAGAATATCTTGCAGGAGTTAGGTCACTTTGTGATACCTTTGATGTACTCTTAATTGTGGATGAGATTGCTACAGGTTTTGGTCGCACTGGAAAACTATTTGGTTGCGAACATGCTAATATTTCACCAGACATACTTTGCTTGGGTAAGGCTTTGACTGGTGGTTATATGACTATGGCAGCGACACTGTCAACTGCCGAAGTTTCTGAAACTGTTGGTGTGCTAATGCATGGGCCTACTTTTATGGGCAACCCTTTGTCTTGTGCGGTTGCAAATAGAAGTATTGATTTGTTGTTGAGTAGTGATTGGGAAAACAGGATATTGCAAATAGAAAACATACTGAAGTCAGAATTATTCCCATTAAAAAAACAAAAATCAGTATCGGATGTTCGAATAATTGGTGCTATAGGTGTGATTGAATTTGAAAGTCCACTTGATATGAAAGTCGTCCAGGAAGAGTTGATTGAAAATGGAGTTTGGTTGCGGCCTTACGGTAAATTACTCTATACCATGCCACCTTATGTCATAAACGACGAAGAATTATTGACTATCACTAAGGCAATGAGCGTAATCGCTCACAGTTATTAATCTATTCATTCTCAAAGTATCCGCAAGAACTTTATTTAAGGTTTAAGTTTGGGTAAATCTGACTTAATCTATAGGGTCAACATCTAAAAACCAGCGTACCGACGAGTTAATTTTTATTGTTTCTAGGTGTTTGTAAAAAGTTTTAATGACTCGGTGAAGTTGATTTCTATTTATTGATTGTAAGTAAAGATTAAAGTAGTAGTAATTGGCTTTTTTTTCAATAATAGCGGGAACTGGTCCCCAAACTTCAACAGAATCTATATCGATATTATTAAGAAGGTCTGCAACTTTATTTAAGAATTTTTCTGCGTTGTTTTTGTTTTTAGAGTTGGCACAAATTAAAGCTTGGTGTGAATAAGGTGGTAACTGAGTCTTTTCACGCTCTTTTAATAATGTGCTGGCGTATTTTGTGTATTGTGAAGATCTAATAAAGTTAAATATTGGGTGATTTGGGTAGCGAGTTTGAATTGATACCTCGCCCTTATAGTCGCTTCTTCCAGCTCTACCAGAGACTTGAGTTAAGAGCTGTGCTAAATGTTCCGTGGCCCTGAAATCCAATGATAATAATCCAACATCTACGTCCAGAATACCCACAAATGCCAAGTTAGAAAAATCATGACCTTTGGCTAGCATTTGAGTGCCAATTATGATACATGGTTCGCCTGAATTGATTTTTTCTAAGTGAATAGCAAAAGCTCTTTTTCTGCGCGTGGTATCTCTATCAATTCTAATAATAGTTGTATCGGGGAAATAAGACTCAAGGTTTTCCTCCAATCTTTCTGTCCCATAACCTAGAATCCTTAGAGTTTGTTGATGACAAGAGGGGCAAGTGGGTTCTGGTATTTTTTCAATGCCACAATGATGACACTTAAGGCGATTAATGTGGCGATGATAGATAAGAGCAGAGTCGCAACGATCGCATTCAGCTTTCCAATCACAATCTGTACAGTAAAACACGGGAGCATAACCACGACGATTGATAAACAACATAACTTGTTTATTGTCTTCGAGGTAATGCTTCATTTTTGCAACCAAAGGTACTGATAACGCTTCTGCTGTCTGATTTCGCATATCAATTAAATTAACTTCTGGCATTATCGCTTGACCAGGACGAGAACTCAAAACAAGCCGAGTAAGTTTCTTATCGACCACATTTTTCAAGGTTTCAAGTGATGGCGTGGCAGTACCTAAAATTAAAGGAACACTTGCCAGCTTTGCACGCATAAAGCTGAGATCCCGTGCAGAATAGCGGAAACTGGATTGTTGTTTGAAGGAACCATCATGCTCCTCATCAACAATCACTAAGCCGAGGTTGGGCATGGGAGTAAAAATTGCCGAACGTGTGCCAAGCACCACTCCAGCCTCACCAGTTTTTGCCATTAGATAGGCGTCCATTTTTTGTGTTTCATTTAATTGTGAGTGGACTGCAACGACCTTTGCTTCAATCCTCTCTTCGAAGCGAGCAATCATTTGTGGTGTTAGTCCAATTTCAGGAACCAAAACAAGGACCTGTCCTCCTTTCATGAGTATGGCTTGAGTGATTCTTAGGTACACTTCAGTTTTGCCACTGCCAGTGACACCATGAAGTAAAAAACCATGAAAATTGTTTTCTGATTTTAAAACTTCTTTAATCGCTTTGTTCTGCTCGGTCGTTGTATCAAAGGTAGATGGAGATGTTGTATTATTATGTGTACTTATTTTTTTGATAACCGCTGGCTTACCTTGTCTAAGATTTTTGGGTAGGGCACTAGACAAGACTTCACCGAGTGGATGGTGGTAATAGTTTGATGACCAAAATAAAAAATCAAGTATCTCTTTTGACAGAAGAGCTTCCTGGTCGAGTATTTCTTCAACTGATCGCAGTTTATCGAAGTCACTTTTCTTTTTATGTGACAACACAATAGCAGTTACTTTTTTTTGCCCAAACGGAACTTTGACTCTGGCACCAATACTAACTTTTTGATCACACAAATAGTCAAATGTGTTGTGCAAAGGGACGGGTATAGCTACTTCTATGATCGATGACAAAGTAAAATGTTTTAGGGATAAAATAACTATTTTATCAATATTATCAAGTCATGGTCGTTATTCAAAATATCATTAATGATGCAACCGTAGATGAGGAGAAACTCAAACTTACCTGTCAGCAATTTATGCAAGAGTTTGATGTGGGTGATAGTGAGTTAGTGGTTCGTCTTGTATCTCCTGTTGAAATTCAGGTTCTTAATAAAGAGTATCGATCGAAAAATCAGGTAACTAATGTCCTTTCTTTTTCAAGCGACATACCGTTGGAAATTGGAGAAACTATTTTAGGAGATGTGGTTATTTGTGTGGATGTGGTTCGAGAGGAGGCTGTATTAGGGGGTAAAGCTTTTTCAGATCATTTAAGCCACATGGCCATTCATGGCATTCTTCACTTGTTGGGTTATGACCATGACGATTTACCGTCTGCAAATAAGATGGAAGGAATTGAAATTGAGTTTTTGAAAAAAATTGGGGTTAATAACCCTTATCAATGATTCAACCATCAACCATCTCACCTAAATTTTCCATAGCCCGTAACTTACCATCGATGTAGTACATTCTTAGGTGATCCCTTTCCCACGGTGGGATGTTCGCTTCTTGCAAAATTTTTTTCAGAGATTGTGAGTGCTGTTTACCTTTGAACTTGATGCGTTGACCATCTTGACGAAAGCGCACCTCGAAATTAGGTAAATCTTTTAATGAGTCATAATAACGGCATGGCCTAGTTGAATTGGTATAGTTTTCGTCAAAAAAGTAGAGCTCGTTATGATATCGTCTAACCTGATAATGATGCCAGCTAACGATAGATTTTGCATCTGCCTTGGCATGAATTAGAGTAATAATTTCTTGTAGCACTTTATCAGAAGGTGAGAGTAATTCGTGCTGACTAATATAATGACGAATAACATTAACCATTCTTCTTTTTGGTAATTCAACTAAAGGAGTGACTTGTAATTTATCCTCAATAATGAGGTTGTGATTAGCAATATCTAGTATAGCCAAATCATGCATTAATTTTAGTGCTTCAGCTTGATGTTTAGCGCTTCTCGCTATATTTTTTGTGAGGTTAGTAAATACAGCTGACAGTTTAGGTAAAAATTCAAGCCTCAAAAGATTTCGTCTAAAGTTGATGTTTTTATTACTATCATCTTCAATCCAGTCAAGATGGTTTTCTATCGCATAGTCAGTTATCTGTTGTCTTGAGATTGTCAAAAGAGGTCGATATAGTTGAGAGCCATGAATGGTTTTATTTTTAGGCATGGCGGATAAACCGGCAACACCGCTACCTCTGAACAGTTGTAATAAAAGTGTTTCAGCTTGGTCGTCTTGGTGATGGCCTGTGCAAAGTATTTCATCAGCATTCAATTCAGAGGTCAATGAAAGATAGCGCTTTTTACGAGAAATTTCTTCGATGTTAGATGTATTTTCGATGAATATATCAATACTTTTAAGATTAATATCTTCTTTTTGGCAGAGATTTTTGCAGAAAGATTGCCACTGATGGCAATAGTCTGAGAGATTGTGGTTGATATGTATAGCTCTAACTTTGCCTGGATAGTGTTTGTTCAAGAAATGTAGAAGGACAACCGAATCGATGCCACCACTGAGGGCAACGACAATTTTTTTGTCGATTAAAAATTCGTCTTTATTCGCTAAATCTACCAAAGCCTAAAAGTTTTTTGTGCCTTTCTCTAAGAAGTTCTTCAATAGAAACATCTTGTAACGACTTTAACTCTTTGATAAGAGCTTTTTTAAGGAAATTACAAGACTTTTCTGGATCTCTGTGAATTCCACCTAGTGGTTCTGGAATGACTTTATCAATAAGCTTGTTCTTTTTTAGGTGTTTGCTAGTCATTTTAAGAGACTCTGCTGCAATATTTGCTTTAGAAGCATCTTTATAAAGAATAGATGCACAGCCTTCAGGCGAGATGACCGAATAAATACTATATTCAAACATCATCGTTATATCAGAAAGTCCAATTGCGAGTGCTCCACCAGAACCACCTTCACCAATAACGACTGCTATGATGGGTGTTTTCAAAGTAGACATTTCAAATAAATTTCTTGCAATCGCTTCACTCTGACCACGCTCCTCAGCACCAATTCCTGGGTAGGCACCCGGAGTGTCAATAAAAGAAATGACTGGGAGTGAAAATTTTTCAGCCAGCTTCATTAGCCTTAGTGCTTTACGATAACCTTCGGGTCTGGTCATACCGAAGTTATGAAAAATTTTTTCTTTTGTAGAACGACCTTTTTGTTGTCCTATAAACATGAAATCGAAATCATCTATTTTAGCGATGCCACCTACTAAAGAATGGTCATTCGAAAACGCACGATCACCATGAAGTTCAATAAATTCATCAAAAATATTTTCTATGTAATCTAATGTGTAAAGTCTTTGAGGATGTCTTGCAAGTTGAGAAATTTGCCAATCTGAGAGAGAAGTAAATATTTTTTTTGTTAGTAACTCACTTTTTAATTTAAGTGAGTCCATTTCTTTGGCGATATCAGCGTCATCTTTGACGCTCTCGAGGGCATCAATCTTATCTTCCAGTTCAGCAATGGGTTGTTCAAAATCAAGATAATTTAAGTTCATTTAATAACCAAAATGGTAGCGAATAATTATTTGTGATTATAGCAGATGCTATGGCTATAATCTGTGAATGGACTTGCTAACACTGCTCTCACTAACCATTGCAACTTTCGTTTATGCGATTTCACCTGGGCCAGGTTTATTTGCAGTTTTAGCAATTTCAACAAGATACGGTGCGATGCCAGCAATGTGGCTTTCATTTGGACACACTGTTGGCGATATTATTTATGTTACAGTAGCCATGTTGGCTCTCAGTGCATTGGCTGAGATAATTAGTAATAGTATGCTATATGTCAAAATTTTTGGAGCCTCTTATTTGATATATATTGGCTATCAGCAGTGGCGCTCAAAAGGTGTAAGCTTTGAACAATCGAATAAAAAAGAGTCAATATTGAAGTTGTTATTAGCGGGATTTATTGTTGGTGTAACTAACCCAAAAACCATTATTTTTTATTTATCATTTCTTCCCATATTTGTTGATCTTAATAATTTAACAATTACAACTGAAGTTCAGGTAATTGGCGTTATAGGGTTTACCGTTTTCTTTGTGCTGAGTTTAGCCAACGTATTGGGCCTTAAGCTTAGAAGACATATTGAAAATCCGGCAGTCATTAAGCGGGTCAACGAAGTAACGGGTGTAACGATGATTTTGGTTGGTATTTTTGTGGCACTATATTAATTATATGAGTTGAAGAATGATTGAGTCTAAAAATACAATGTCTTTGTTAATGGTGCTTGTTACTTTTACTTGGGCTCTATCAGGAATTGCAACAAAATATTTATCGTTTTATATTAGCGAGAATGAGATTGTTGTGTATAGATATTTTTTTGCAGTTCTGTCGACTTTTCCGGTACTTTTGTGGATGAAAATTTCGTTCAACATTAATAAAAGAAATCTCTTATTATCGCTACTACTGGCGATATTTTTAATTGGAAATACGCGCTTTTATTTTATGGGAATGCAGCATGGCGCCGCAGGATTGGGGGCCGCACTTGTGACCGTTTTAATTCCAATATTTGTCTACATATTTATGGTTTTTTCTAAGAAATCTCAGCCAACATTAAGGGATTGGTTTGCATTGCTATTTGGAATAATAGGTGTATCGTTTATGATGAATTTTGAACAATTAAGCCTTTCAGAGTGGATGCGTGGCGGCAACCTTTATTTTGTTTTGGCCGCCTTCTTTTATGCGTTGATAACGGTTTTTGGTGCATTTATGAGAGGCATGCATGTTATGGCGTTTAATTTTTATATCTGCATTTTTGCGTTAACGATTGATTGGTTTTTGTCGTTCGATGGATCATTCCTTTCTGAGGTCAATATGGATAAAGTATTTTGGATTAATATATTTATTCTTTCAGTTTTGAGTACTACGATTGCGGCTACTCTTTACTATATTGGACTCAAAGTTTTAGGCTCTAAAAAGTGCTCTGAGTTTAGTTTGTTGACACCATTTTTTGCAATAGCATTGGGTGCTCTATTTTTTGGTGAAACACTAACGATAAAAAATGCATTAGGCACAATTATGGCCGTATCAGCACTTGTTGTGTTAAATAATGTCAAGTTTAAAGACTTAACAAACTTTAGATAAGGTGTTGACTGTTATTATGGGAAGTATGCTTGATTTTTGTAATTTTTATTTACTACTCAATAACAACTAAGCGGTAGCTTCAATGTCGCGTTCTGTTAGGTCATTCATTATTGCTGTGCGCATTTCGTCAGTAAAATCAAACCAGTCAAATATTTCATGCATATGTCTTTTGCAGCCAACACAGTAGTTATTGTGATTGTATTTACAAATACTGACACATGGACTTTTGATCTGCCTTAATTTGTTTTGCTCATTCATAGTGGTGGATTATAAATTACAATCAGTTTTAAACAGAAAAATTCACGTATTTCTTTTCTTTATTCAAGTTGCAACTAAACTTAAACGCGTAGCCTCTCATTATCCTTATCGTAAGATGCACTCATCGATACGTGGCACTTTCTAGTTCCTATTGAGGTATCAACGGTGAGGTTGGTTCCTTCTTTACAATGCTCTGGCTTAAGATAGGCAAAGGCAATACTGTGACCTACCCGATAACCATAAGCGCCACTAGTAATGATCCCACTCAGTTTGTCAGCAAAAAAGACGGCTTCATTGCCAAAACATTCTGCAGGCAATTGGTCGTCAAATACTAGGTATGCTAGTTTTGTCTTGACACCATTAGTTTTTCGTTCACGTATATTCTCCGAACCGATAAAGTCTCTACTAAGGTCAAGGAATCGATCCATTCCAGCTTCTAGGGCAGAAATCTCTTCTGTAAACTCTGCTCCATAAGCGCGATACATTTTTTCCAATCGCATACTATTAAACGCCTGACCACCAAAGTCCTGTAATCCATGCTGTTCACCCGTTTCCATTAGTGATTCATAGATAGAGATGAGTTGCCAGCTTGGCATATGTAGCTCCCAACCCAACTCACCCGCGTAGGATACACGCATCGTAAAAACAGAAGCTGAGTCAATTGTGATGTTTTTACAACTCAGCCAAGAAAATCCGTTATTGCTGAGATCTTCTTGTGTGCATTGTTCTAGTATTTGACGAGCATTTGGTCCAGTTAAAAGTAACCCTCCCCAACTCTCTGTCAAATCTTCGATTTCAACTTCATATCCATCAGAGTGCAACTCAAGCCAATGATAATCTTTTACTTGGGAGCCTATAGCACCCATTAAAATAAAGTGTTCTTGGTTAATACGGCTGATAGTCTGTTCAGCCATAATGCCACCATTTGGAGCATGAAAAAGAGTCAAACCAATTCGCCCATCTTTCGCAGGTAGTTTATTGCAAGACAGTTGATCTAAAAATGCAAAAGCATCTTTTCCTGTTATTTTAAATTTTGCAGTTCCGCTAATATCGGTAACGCCGCAGTAGTTTTCGACAGCAGAACACTCCAGAGCAACAGCCTCATGAGCCTCACTATGAGACCAAGTATGACTTTCTTTTCTGATGGTTTCTGTTGTAAACCAAGCGGGTTTTTCAAATCCTGTATTGACAATATGAATTGCACCCTTCTGTGCCAGTACTGTATGTAGCGCACTGACCCTGATTGGTCTGCCATGTGGTCTGTTTTCATTAGGAACAGCCATGGCATACATTCTTTCATAAGACTCGATTGCGCGAGTAATACAGTATTTCTTATCCGCCCAACGATCAAATCGGCGAGAATCTAATGAAGCCATATTGAGTTCAGTTTGTCCATGCACCATCCATTGTGCTAGGTATTTTCCTATACCACCTTGAGCAATACCGATACTTGCACCGCATAAATTCCAAAAGTTTCTTAACCCTTTGGCTGGTCCAACAAGCAGGTTATCATCTGGTGTATGGGTAATAAGCCCATTGATGACACTGCTAATACCAACCTCCTTGAATAAAGGCACAATCTCCATACAGCGCTCTAAGTAGGGCATAAGTCTCTCTAGATCTCCTTCAAATAACTCTCTATCAAATGACCAATCTACTCCTTCTAATGCCCAGGGCTTAGACCCTCTTGTTTCATATGGACCAATCAAAATTCCGTTACCCTCTTGACGAATATATGAGGCAGCTATAGAGTCACGCGTGACAGGCAGTTCTTTTGTTAGTGCAGCAATATCTGGGTGATTATCAGTAATCAAGTACTGATGTTGCAGGTTGACTAAGGGCACATAAGAACCAACCATTTCACCAACCTGGGGTGAGAAGCAACCACCAGCATTAACAACATGCTGAGCGATAATATTTCCCAATTCAGTGACAACTTCGTACTCACCGCTAGATAGAATATTGATATCAATCACTCGGTTAAAGTTACTTACCTGGGCTCCAGCTTTTTTACCCAGTTGTGCTAACTGTGTAACTACAGTTGTTGGGTCGACGTGTCCGTCATTAGGAGTGTATAAGATGTTACGTGCATTATCAAAGTTCATCATCGGATTAATGGTTGAAGCTTCTTCCTTCGAGACAAAATACATTTCGCAGCCAATATGGTTTGCTTTACTTATAACGTTACGAAACCAATGCTCCTCAACTTCGGTATGTCCTACCCTTAAAGAACCAGTTTTGTGAAATGATGAAGGAAGTCCAGTTTTTTCTGGAAGAATTTCATCGTAAAGTTTTATTGTATATTCATGAATATGGGAGAGTGTGTGGTTGCCATTAAAATTTGGACATAGACCTGCTGCATGCCATGTAGAGCCACTCGTAAGTTCGCCTTTTTCAACTAACACAATATCAGTCCAGCCCTCTTGCGTTAGATGGTACATAAGGTTCACACCTAGAGAGCCACCACCAATAATTACTACTTGAGCATGTGTTTTCATATTAGATGTTTTTTATAGTGGTTTTCGTCCAATAGCTTTACGACTTAATTGAATCTTAAATTTTTTTCGCAACTCTTCGTCTGTACTATCGCTAATATGGTTAGGGAAGTGAGTTGCAAGTATCTCTTTTTTCCTTACGATTGCACCATCCAAGATAAGCCGCTTACCTTTATCTTTCCAGTCATTTGGGCTGTCTCGGTCACTCAGTTCTGGGTAAATATATTCGCTCTGCATAACATTGATTGTTTGTTCAGAGCCTAGGTAGTGGCCCCGATTATTTAGGCAAACATCTTTGATAGCTTCGAAGCATAATGATTCTTTGCTGTCATCACTGAAACCTTTTGTCATTCTCATAGAAGCCCCTAAAAAATCATTGTCTAATAATAAGCTTTCAGGGCAGGTGCCTAAAAGGCTTGCATACATTCCTGCTGATTCATAAATAATATTAGCACCAGCTATAGCAGTCACCACATGCGTTGAGGCGCGCTCCGTTCCTGCCTGGTAGTCAGGAAACTTTGCATCTGTCATGCCTGCGGCAGTGCCTGTTGGCAAATCAAAATAAATTCCCATTTGGGCACAAGCAGCAGAGATTAAACCTTGTTCAGGTGACCCTCCACACATCGCTCCAGTTCGAAGATCTGAGACAAATGGCCAAGTTCCTAGAATTGCAGGTGCGCCAGGTTTAATCGCATTAACGTAAACTAGGCCCCCTAGACATTCCGCCCAAGCTTGAGAGACAACACCTGGTAAAAGTGGCGGTGCAGTGGCGCCAGCCTGAGCAGCTGATAAAAGTAGGATAGGCATGCCACCTTCAACACCTACACGCAGGCATTCCGAAGACTCCTCCGCAAATTTCATTGGTGGTACAACAAAGCAGTTGCTCATACTAACAAAAGGACGCTGCCGCCATTTATCCTCACTGCCAGCAATAATATGCAACATCTCAAGACCATCAGTGACATAATCTGATTCAGTAAAACTCACTCCAATGTGTTTTTGCGTGCCCATCACTGCACAATAAACTGAGTTTTGATCCATCACCCGTGGGTCTGCTATATCACGAAGCACACAGGTTCTTTGAAACATATGGATATGTTCACATTTATCAGTAATTCGAGCCATGTCATAAAGATCTTGACTGAATGATTCTCTATATTCATTGTTCTCAGGATCGGCAATCATAACTGCAGCACCCGCAGTAGAGAAGTGCACTTTTGACCCACTCAAATCTAAATCATATTTAGGAGATTGGCCGTGAAGAGTCAAACTATGTTGCGCTAAGTCCATAGCTTTTTTAACCACTTCTTTTGGCATTCTAAGTCTGCCATCATCACCCATGACTGCACCAAACGCAACACAGGTTTCAATACAATGCGGAGTTGCGTCAGCAAAGCCAATTTC
>ENA-ORXI01001329-ORXI01001329.1-sediment-metagenome-genome-assembly--contig:-NODE-1329-length-19288-cov-2.734475_pt1 | contig 19288 bp, 16 predicted proteins | sample MGYA00237861_ERZ511468 | MGnify/ENA primary metagenome ERZ511468 (study PRJEB26299, sample SAMN06266213) | sediment metagenome | isolation source: Hudson Canyon methane seep mesocosm | place...
TGTACTCTTCCTTGTGTTTCGGTATCTGGAACTCTTTGCACTCGATGCACTCCACTTTCGTATTTTAATGTTGAATAAATATTTCTGCCTTTAATTGAAGCTATGACTTCTTTTAATCCACCAGCATCACTTTTGGATATGCTTATTAATTCCAATTGCCATTTTTTTTTATGACTTACTTTTTCATACATTTTAAAAAGATCTGATGCAAATAAACTTGCTTCGAGACCACCTGTGCCAGCTCTTATTTCAAGAATTGCATTTTTTTTGTCGGCCTCATCTTTTGGCAATAAAAATAATTTTAATATTTTTTCATTTATTTCATGCTGTTTCTTTAACTCTTCTAGTTCATCAGAGGCCATTGTAATTAAATCATTGCCACTATTTGTATCATTAATAATTTTTTCTAATTCATTTTTTTCTTTTTCGAAAGAAATGTACTTTTTAGCCTGCTTAATAATATCATTAAGATCTGAGTACTCCTTTGATTTCTCAGCAAATTGTTTTTTTTCAGTTTTTCCTGATGACAGTTCTTTTTCTAACAAAGAGTGCTTAGATATTAATTCTTCTATTTTATTTGTAGGAACCATTAATTGTTATTTTGAATTTCTTTTATTTTTTCCTCTACTTGATTTACAACTTTTGAGATTAGATCTTTTGTTAATACCTTCTCTCTTTGTATGCCTGATAAATAAAGCATATTATTGCCTTTTCCACCTCCAGTAATCCCAATATCTGTCATAGCTGCTTCACCCGGACCATTTACTACACAGCCTATTATAGACAAAGTTATTGGAGTTTTTATGTGTGAAAGTTTTTCCTCTAAAATTTTAACAGTATTGATAACTGGAAAAGCTTGTCTGGCACATGATGGACATGAAATTATTTTTACACCCCTATTTCTTAAATTTAAAGATTTTAATACTTCATTTCCAATTTTAATCTCTTTAATTGGATCGTCAGATAATGATATTCTTATTGTATCGCCTATGCCTTCTAGTAGCAAAGTTCCCAGCCCAATAGAAGATTTTATACTTCCAGGAATAAAGCTACCCGCTTCAGTAATCCCTAAATGTAGAGGATAATTACATTTTTTTGATAATTGGCGATAAGATGCAACTGACAAAAATACATCTGAAGATTTTACACTTATTTTAAAATTGAAAAAATCTTGATCTTCTAAAATTTTAATATTTCTCAAAGCGCTATCAACTAAAGCTTCTGGACATGGTTCTTTATATTTTTCTAGAATATCTTTTTCTAAAGATCCAGCGTTCACTCCTATTCTTATTGAACAATTATTATTTTTGGCTGCACTTAATACTTCATGTATTTTTAACTTATCTCCAATATTACCTGGATTAATTCTTAAACACTTTGCTCCATTTTCTGCTGCTTCAATTGCTCTTTTATAATGAAAATGAATATCAGCAATTATAGGTACCTGAGCATGCTTAGTAATTTCTTTTAACGCAAAAGTAGAGTCTTTATCTGGACATGAAACTCTCACTAAATCTGCTCCTTCTTCACAAATATCATTTATTTGTTTAATCGTTGCTTTAACATCAGTAGTTAAAGTATTGGTCATTGATTGAACAGAGATTGGATTATCTCCACCAATTTTTACATTTCCAACATTTATGACTTTAGTTTTTTTTCTATTGATATCCCTGAAGGGTCTTAGACTCATAATTTATTTAATCTAATTTAAATTCTTTATGAAGAGCTGAAATAGCTTTTTTTACAAATTTTTTTCCTATTAATACTGAAATTTTAATTTCTGATGTAGAAATAACTATAATATTAATTCCTTTTTTAGCTAATGTTTGAAACATTCTGTACGTTACACCAGGTGTGGTTATCATTCCAACGCCAATAATTGATACTTTTGATACATTTTTATTCACTATTAAATCTCTATATTTTATTTTTTTGTTTTGTTTTATAAGTCTTAACGTTTTTAATAAATCATCTGATTTAATAGTAAAAGTTATATCAGTTTCTTTTTTATTACCTGACGAAGTTTGAACAACCATATCTACATTAATATAATTTTGATAAAATGGTTTAAATACAGAAGCTGCTACTCCAGGTTTATCTTTAACTCCAACAAGAGTTACTTTCGCATCATTTTTGGTAAATGAAACACCTCTAATATTTTTATTACTATATATGTTTTTTTTCTTTGTGATTAATGTTCCTTCTTTATTTGTAAATGAAGATTTTACATCAATATCAATTCTATTTAATCTTGCATCTTGTAAAGAAGCTGGTTGCATAATTTTTGCTCCTAACGATGCCATTTCTAGCATTTCTTCATAAGAAATAACTTTTATTTTTTTTGCCTTTTTTAAAGTATTTGGATCAGTTGTATAAACACCATCAACATCTGTATAGATTATACATTTTTGTGCCTTAAAAAATTTTGCACACATAATTGCACTTGCATCTGACCCACCTCTTCCTAAAGTAGTTATTCTATTATTTAAATTAACACCTTGAAAACCGGCAATTATGGGAATGCCTCCAGATTGCAAAAATTTATGAATTTTTTTCGTGTTAATTTGATTAATTCTTGATGAACTATGATTGCCTTCAGTTAATATTGGAATCTGCCAACCCATCCAGGATTGTGACCTATATCCTAGATGATTTAATCTACCGGCGATTAATGCACAGGACATTTGTTCTCCAGACGAAACAAGAACATCATATTCAGAAGAAATGAAATTATTACTTATTTTTTTTGATTTTTTTGCTAAATCATTTGTTATTCCACTCATAGCAGATGAAACGACAATTACTTTATACCCTTTTTTAGCATAACTAATAATTATATTAGCTACTTTCTTAATTCTATCTACTGTACCTACCGAGGTACCACCAAATTTTAAAACAACGATTTTCATTGATAATAATTTTTTATAAAAATTAAAATATATTGATAAAATACATCTTGATTGTAATGTCAACTAACAATGGAAAGTAACACAATAAATAAACTAGAAATTGCAAAATTTTCAAAAATTGCAGCCGAATGGTGGAGTCCTAATGGCAAATTCAAACCCTTGCATAAATTTAATCCTATTAGAATAAAATATTTAAAAGAAAATATTATTGAACATTTTAAACTTAAACAAACCAATTCTCCTCTTAAAGGTCTTAATATTTTAGATATTGGTTGTGGTGGAGGCTTGTTATCAGAACCAATAACTAGATTGGGAGCTAAAGTTACTGCTATTGATGCTTCTAAAAAAAACATTCAAGTAGCTAAATTTCATGCAAAAAAAAACAATCTTAAGATAAATTATTTATGCTCTTCTCCAGAAAAATTAAATCTTAATAAAAAATTTGATGTAGTTTTAAATATGGAAATTGTAGAACATGTTGAAGATTTAAATTTTTTTATTAAAAAAAGTTCAAATTTATTAAAAAAAAATGGTCTTATGTTCATTGCTACTTTAAATAAAACTTTTAAATCATATATGTTTGCTATTATTGGAGCTGAGTATGTTCTTAGATGGCTTCCAATAGGAACACATGATTGGGAAAAATTTGTTAAGCCTGATAATTTAGTTAGCTTAGCCATTAATTCTAATCTGAAGTTAAAAAAACTAAGTGGAATGAAATTTAATCCAATTATAGATAAATGGAGTTTAAGTAATGATAAGTCTGTTAACTACATAGCTAAATTTAAAAAAATTTAGTTTTCATTATCATTAAACCAAGGAATTACATCCGTTTCAATTCCTTCGTCTTTAAGTTCAGAAATTTCATTAGATGTGGCATTGCCATAAATACCTTTTGATTTTTTTTTATTGTTATAGTGAATAGATCTTGCTTCATGAACAAAATTATCTCCTACATAATTAAAGTTCTTTTTAATAAATTTTTGATATTCTTTAATTTTATTTTTAATTTTATAAAATTTTTTATCTTTTGAAATTGATGCAATTGTATCTTTTGTATTTAAAACACTTGGTGCCATTAAAGTTTTTTCAACTTTAATTGAATTGCAATGATGACAATTTAAATGTTTTAATTTTTTTAGTTTTTCATATTCTCTAGATGATGCAAACCAACTATCAAATGAACTATTGCAATTTTTACATGTTAGCCTGTATTTAATCATTCTATATTACTTAACTTCTATAATCGGCATTAATTTCAATATATTTTTTTGTAAGATCCATAGTGTAAGCTGTAAAACTCTTGTTACCAATATTCAAGTCTATTGTTAGATCTATTTTTTCTCCTCTCATATATTCTGCAACTTCGACCTCTTCATAGTTTGAAAATAGTTGTCCTTTTTCAATTACTTTTATGTTTCCAAAATTAATTGCTAATTTGTTTAAATTTAAATCAACATTAGCTTTACCAATTGCCATGATGATTCTTCCCCAGTTTGGATCTTCGCCAGCTATTGCGGTTTTTACTAGAGGAGAGTTAGCAATTGAGAATGCAACTTTTTTAGCATCATAAAAAGTTTTTGCATTAAACACATTTACTGTAATAAATTTTGAAGAACCTTCACCATCTGCTGCTACTCTTTTTGCCAAGTTTAACAAAACTGAATGAAGGCTTTTATCAAAATCTTTAAGTTTATCATCATTAACATTTGTAATTATTGAATGTTTTATTTTTTTTGTAGCAAAAAATGAAACCATGTCATTAGTGCTTGTATCTCCATCACAACTAATAGCATTAAATGTTGTTTCAATGTTTTTTTTCAATAGTTTTTTTAAAATTCCTGATGAAAGATTGGCATCTGTAAAAATATATCCTAAGGTTGTAGCCATATTTGGAAAGATCATACCTGAACCTTTTGCTATTCCATAAATTTTAACTTCAGAGTTTCCAATTTTGCATTCTTCCATTGCTAACTTTGGAAGAAGATCAGTTGTCATAATGCCTAATGCAGCTTTCATCCATAAGTATTTAGTTTGTGTATATTTAATTTTTTCTATCAAGCTTGGTATAGATCGTTTAATTTTATCGGTAGGAAATGTCTCTCCAATCGTGCCTGTAGATCCAAATAAAATTTCATTTGGCTTAACAAAATTTTCTACTTCTTCATCTTCGGCCATTTTAATTGTAAGTTCCTTAGATAATTCTTCTGCTATTTGAGTTATTCCTTTAAAACCTAATTTTCCTGTGAATGCATTGGCATTTCTAGTATTTACTAGTAAAGCTTTTATTGAATTACCTCTTAGGTTCAAATTCCATTTAATATTTTCAGAAATAATTTTTGACTGTGTATAAACTGAAGCATAATTTGCAGCATCTCTAAAATAAAAAAGAACTAAATCATCTCTAGTATCTTTGTAAAGATTTGCAGATATTGCTGAAATTGCAACACCATCTATATGATCCAAGTCTTGAAAGTCCCCAATTTTTGACTTTTTGCTTTGAGACAAAAGAAAATTTTTTATGTTAATTGTCATAGAGTTTAAATAAATTATTTAATACCTATATTAAAACATAGATATAATTAATATATAAAAAAAATTACAAAATGCTGAATCCATTAAATTTAATATCTAAATTTATAAAATCTCCCAATCAAAAAGAGCTAGATCGTTTAGGAAAAACTATTATAAAAATTAATGAATTTGAGCCAAAATTTAAGGCTCTTGATGACGGAGATTTTCCTGGAAAAACTAACGAATTTAAAGAAAGAGTAAAAAAAGGAGAAAACTTAGACGATCTACTAATAGAAGTTTTTGCTTGTGCTAGAGAAGCAGCAAAAAGAACTATAAATGAACGTCCATATGATGTTCAATTAATTGGGAGCCTAGTTCTTCATAAAGGTAAAATAGCTGAAATGAAAACTGGCGAAGGTAAAACTTTAAGCATTGTCTTGACAGCATACCTAAATGCCCTCTCTGGTGAGGGAGTACATGTCGTAACAGTAAATGACTACCTTGCAAAAAGGGATTGTTTAAATATGGGCAAAATATACAGCTTCTTAGGCTTAAAATCAGGATACATCAACAATGACCAAGATGACTTTGAAAGAAAGAAAAATTATGATTGCGATATTACCTACGCAACAAATAGCGAATTAGGTTTTGATTATTTAAGAGATAATATGAAATTTTCTAAAGATCAAATTGTGCAAAGAAACCATAGTTTTTGTATAGTTGATGAAATTGATTCATGCCTAATTGATGAAGCTAGAACTCCATTAATTATATCTGGAGCTTCGAAAGATAAAACAGATCAATACTTAGCAGTTGATAAACTGGTTAACCAACTTTCTAAAGATGACTACGAAATAGACGAGAAAGATAAAAATATTCTTTTAACAAATAAAGGTATAGACAGTGTTGAAAAAATTTTTTCATCTGCTGGTGTTTTAAAAAATAATAATTTCTATGACCCTCAAAATTTAGAATTAGTTCATCATGTAACACAAGCCCTTAGAGCAAATCATCTTTTTGAAAAAGGAAGAGACTATATAGTTAAAGATGAAACATTAAAAATTATAGATGAATTAACTGGTAGAATTTTAGAAGGAAGAAGATATGGAGACGGGTTACATCAAGCTCTAGAAGCAAAAGAAAGAATTAAAGTTCAACAAGAAAACCAAACACTAGCCTCAACAACTTATCAAAATTATTTTAAACTATATAAAAAAATTTCAGGATGTACTGGAACTGCAGCTACTGAAGCAGAAGAGTTTTTTGAAATATATAATCTTGCAATTGTTAGTGTTCCTACAAATAAAAAAATGATCCGGAAAGACTGGAATGATCAAATTTTTAGAACTGAAACTGAAAAAAATAAAGCAATTGTATCAAAAATTTCTGAATGCAATAAAACAGGACAACCAGTTCTTGTTTTCACATCAAGTATTAATAAATCAGAACAATATTCAAAACTTCTAAGAGCTGAAGGAATTGTTCATACAATATTAAATGCAAAAAATCATGAAAAGGAAGCAGAAATAATAGCAAACGCTGGAAAAGTTAGTTCTGTAATAATTACAACAAGTATATCAGGAAGAGGTGTTGACATACAACTTGGTGGAAAAAAAGAAAGTATTCCACAAGAAGAACTAAATAAAGAAAAAGAAAAAATTAAATCATTGGGTGGTCTATTTGTAATAGGAACGGAGAGAATGGAATCTCGAAGAGTTGATAATCAGGCTAGAGGAAGATCTGGTAGACAAGGTGATGAGGGAAATTCAATTTTCTACGTAAGTCTGGAAGATGATTTAATGAGAATATTTGGTTCTGAATCCATGAGTAATATGCTAGAAAAACTTGGTCTAAAAGATGGTGAAAGCATTGATCACCCTTGGATTAATAAAGCACTGGAAAGAGCTCAGCAAAAAGTAGAGGCAAGAAATTTTGACATTAGGAAAACACTTCTAAAATTTGACAATGTTTTGTCTGATCAAAGACAAGTGATTTTTTCTGAGAGAAATAACGTAATGAATAACAAGGAAGTTTTTTCTTATTCAGATAGTTTTTTAAATGAAATTATTGAAAATCTTGTAAATAACAAAAAAAAATATTTACTTAATCCAAAAAGCAATGAATTTAATAGTAAATTAATTTCTATTTTTGGTAAAAGTTTTAATGACCAAGAAGTATATGATTTAATTAAATTAAATGACAATGATTTTACTTTAAAAATTAATAATAAATTTAAAGAAAAAAGAAATGAAAGAATTAAATTTTTAGGAGAAGATCAAGCCCAAGAAATAGAAAAAAGGATTTTTTTACAAACAGTTGATTTAAGTTGGAAATCCCATATTCAATATTTGGAGCAACTAAGACAAGTTATAGGATTGAGGTCTTATGGACAAAGAGATCCTTTAATAGAATATAAAAAAGAAGCTTTTGATTTATTTGAAAATTTATTAGAAAAGATGAAAACAGATTTAGTCACAATATTAATCAACCTTAGTTTCGTAGAAAAACCAATTGAAAATCAAGAAAAAGCGGAAATTCCAGCTATATCTAAAAAAAAAATGAAAAGAAATGAACCTTGTTATTGTGGTTCAGGAAAAAAATATAAACATTGCCATGGTTCTTTATAAAAAATAATACATTAATCCAAAGATTAATAAACAAAACGTAATTATAATTTGATATTGAAATTTCTTAAAATTTATAAATATTTTTTGTAAAAAATTCTCCTTCATTATCAAATTTTCATCAGAATCTATTTTGCTCACAAAACCTTTTTTTCTACCAATAGATAAAAATTTATTTTTTCTATGAGAAAAAATTTCATCTCTATTCATAGAATTTAGTTCATCTAGATTTTTCTTAATTGAATCCCTAACGTTTTTAATACTTAAATCTTTATCTCTATGAGCCCCACCTAACGGTTCAGGTATTACTTCATCTATAATACCTAAGTCTAAAAGATCTTTTGAAGATAATTTCATTGCTTCTGCTGCTTCTAGTGTTTTTTTTGGATCTCTCCAAAGTATTGTTGCACACCCTTCTGGTGAAATTACTGAATAAATTGCGTTTTCAAACATTAAAACTTTATTTGAAGATGCTAATGCTATTGCTCCCCCTGATCCTCCTTCACCAATAATAACAGATATTGTAGGAACTTTTAATTCCATACAACATTCAATGGATTTGGCTATAGCTTCGGCTTGGCCTCTTTCTTCAGCACCAACTCCAGGATAAGCGCCAGGCGTATCTATAAATAAAATAATTGGAATATTAAATTTATCAGCTAGCTTCATTAAACGAATTGTTTTTCTATATCCTTCGGGTCTCATCATTCCAAAATTTCTTTCAATTCTTGAGTCTAAATCCTCCCCTTTTTCTTGACCAATAACCAGTACTGAAGTTTGATTAAATTTAGCAAATCCTGTTAATACTGATTTATCTTCTCCATAAAATCGATCTCCAGCTAGAAGTATAAATTCTTCAAATAGATTCTCTATAAAAAATTTTGCTTTAGGTCTATCTTCATGTCTTGCAACTTGTGTTTTTTGCCAAGAATCCAAATTTGAATATACATCATTAAGCTTACTATCAATTTCTGATTGGATTTTAGATATTCTGTCAGTATCAACTTCTGACAAACCTTCCTGATTATAGGGATCTTTTAGTTTGTCTAATTCAACTTCAAGATTTTTTATATCTTGTTCAAAATTTAAATAGTTTTTCATTTTTAAATAAAATTAATCATTGATTAATATCAAAAAAAGGCAATAAAATGTTAAAATATTTAATTGGATTATTATGAGTTATCATAATAAAATTAAGTTTGTTTTAAGGGAGAGACTACATTATGTAGCGCCGAAGGAGCAACCACCCGGAAACTCTCAGGCAAAAGGACCTTGAACATGTTAACTCTGGAAAGAAGATTAGATCTCACCGAAGGGGTAAATCTCTCAGGTAAAAAGACAGATTGGGTTATGGAGTTAATATGAAAGAAAAATATATAAAAGTTAAAAATCTATCTATATCAGAAGAGTTATTAAATTTTGTAAATAACGAGTTATTGCTAAATACAAAGTTTAAAAAAGAAAATTTTTGGAACGGATTTGATAAAGCCGTTCATGAATTGGCAACTAAAAATAAAGAACTTTTAGAAAAAAGAGATGAATTACAAAAAAAAATAGATGAGTGGCATAAAAAGCATAAAGGAAATAAATTTAATATTAAAAAATATGCTAATTTTTTAAAAAAAATTGGTTATTTAAAAAAACCTGGTCAAGATTTTAAAATAAAAACAAAAAATGTAGATACTGAAATAGCAAAAATTTGTGGTCCTCAATTAGTAGTGCCAATTTCAAATGCCCGATATGCATTAAATGCCGCTAATGCAAGATGGGTCAGCTTATACGATTCTTTGTATGGTACGGATGTTATTCCTGAAACAAAAGGAGCTTTACGTGGAAAAACTTATAATCCTCTTAGAGGTGAAAGAGTAATTTATTATGTCCGTAATTTCTTAGATAAATTTGTGCCTTTAAAAGACAAAAGTTGGAAAGATCTTAAAAAAATTCCTAAGGTAAATAATAATAAACTAGATTTAAATTTAAAAAATCCTAAACAATTTGTTGGATATACAAAAAAATCCAAACTCTTATCTTCGCTTTTATTTGTAAATAATAATCTTCATATTGATATTTTATTTGATCAGGATGGAACACTTGAAGTTAATAATCCTGATGGTAATCAAGATATTATTGAAATACATGATGTATTTTTGGAATCTGCAATTTCAACTATTTGTGATCATGAAGATAGTGTTGCTGCAGTAGACGCGCAAGATAAAGTTATTGGTTATAGAAATTGGTTAGGCTTGATGAAAGGCAATCTAAAAATAGAATTTAAAAAGAAGGGAAAAGAGCTTTTAAGAAAATTGAATTCAGATCGAAGTTATATATCTCCTAAAGGCAAAAAATTTAAATTACACGGTAGAGCATTATTATTAAATAGAAACGTCGGTCATCTTATGACTAATCCTGCTATTCTTTTAAAAGATGGTTCAGAATGTCCTGAAGGAATTCTTGATGCTTTTATTACATCTGCTGCCAGTCTTCATGATTTTAAAAAAAAAGGAAATTCTAAATTTAACTCTATTTACATAGTTAAACCTAAAATGCATGGACCTTATGAATGTGCATTCACAGACTTAATTTTTGAAAAAGTCGAAAAGTTATTAAATTTAAAAAAATACTCAATTAAATGTGGAATAATGGATGAAGAAAGAAGAACTTCTGCAAATCTAAAAGAATGTATTAGGGCTTTAAAAAATAGAGTTTTTTTCATAAACACAGGATTTTTAGATAGAACTGGGGACGAAATGCATACATCAATGGAAGCCGGTCCAATGATTAAAAAAGGTGATATGAAATCATCAATTTGGATTGCCGCTTATGAAAATAATAACGTAGATGTTGGACTCGCTTGTGGATTTTCAGGCAAAGCGCAAATAGGAAAAGGCATGTACGCTGCCCCAGACTTGATGGCTGATATGATTAAACAAAAAATTTCTCATCCTTTAGCGGGAGCTAACTGTGCTTGGGTGCCAAGCCCTACAGCAGCAGCTCTACATGCTATGCATTATCATGAAGTTGATGTATTTTTTGAACAAAAAAAATTATTAAATAGAAAACCAGCAAAACTTTCAGAACTTCTAACTATTCCAATTGCGGATAGACCTAATTGGTCAATGGAAGAAATTACTAAGGAGTTAAAAAATAATGCCCAAGGTATATTAGGATATGTGGTACGTTGGATAGATCAATCTGTAGGATGTTCTAAGGTTCCTGATATTAATGGAGTAGGATTGATGGAAGATAGAGCTACCCTTAGAATATCCTCACAACATATTGCCAATTGGCTACATCACGGTATTTGCAGTAAAAAACAAGTTTTAGAAATTATGAAAAAAATGGCAAAAATTGTAGATAATCAAAATATTAAAGACCCAGCATTAAAGGGTCATGCTCCTTATCAAGCTATGTCAGGTAATTTCGATAAATCTATTGCCTTTAAAGCGGCTTGCGAACTTGTGTTTCATGGCAGAGCACAACCCTCTGGCTATACCGAACCAATTCTTCATCTTAATAGACTTCTAAAAAAAGATTAGTCATAAATATTTTCAACCTAACTTCTATTTTTAAAAGCAGAAAATAAAGTGCCATCGTCTAAACTTTCTATTTCTCCTCCAACGGGTAGACCTTGAGCTAATTTTGAAACTTTAGCTTTTGTTTCTTTAAGACTATTTTTTATATAATGTGCTGTTGTTTGTCCTTCAACAGTTGCACTTGTTGCAATTATTACTTCTTCAATTGAATCCTTTTTAACTCTATCAACTAAAGATGTAATCAGAAGATCTTCTTTTCTTTGATTTGAAGAAGAAGAAAGAGTTCCTCCTAAAATATGAAAATAACCCTGATAAATACTTGAATTTTCAATGCTCCATTGATCGGCAATATTTTCAACAACACAAATCTTGTTAAATTTTTTATCTTTACTCTCACAATTATTACAACCAACAGAATTAGATTTGAGAGTTCCACATACTTTACATCTTGACACATTTTTATAAACTTCAGTCAAAGTATTTGCCATTGGCTTCATGAGTTCGTCTCTGCTATTCATTAACTTCAATACTATTCTTTTTGCAGACTTTGGTCCCAAACCTGGTAGTTTAGAAATCAATTTTATTAATTCTTCAATTTCATTTATATTTTGCATTAAACTAAATTGGCCACTTAAAGCCTGGAATCCCAAAACCACCTGTGGCTTTTGAAATTTCTTCAGCAGTCTTAGATTTTAATTGAACTTTAGCATTATTATGTGCTGCAACTATAAGATCTTCAATAATAGATTTTTCTTCTCTCATTGTTTCTGGTGATATTTTTAGTTCAATCATTTCTCCTTCTCCATTAAGTTTTACTTTTACAGAATTTGTTCCAGAAGTGCCCTCAACCTCAATATTTTTTATTTTTTCTTGGCTTTCTTTCATTTTGGTCTCTAATTCTTTTGCCTTATTTAAAATTTTACTAAAATCAGTCATCATTTTTCTCTTTAATTATATCTATATCAATTAATTCTGCGTCAGGAAAAATTTTCAAAACTTTTTGATAAACTTCACTTTTTTTGGCATTATCTAAAAACTCTTTTTTTAAAATAATATTTTTTTCTTTTTTTGAAGGTTTGCCAGCTCTTTTTGATAAAGAAATAATCCATCTATTTTTTGTCCATTCATATAATTTTAAGGACAAATTTTTTATAAATTCTTTATCTAGTTTTTCGTTAAATGAAATTTCGATTCTTTGATTTTCAAAGCTTACAAGATTAACATTCGTTTCTAATTCATATTTCAATTTAATTTCTTTATAAATATTGCAAGCATTAATCAAATCATCAAAAGTTTTGATCTGTAAATTTGTATATTGTTCATTTTTTAAAATAGGTTTTTCTGTTAGTTTTTTTTCTTGGACTATATTTTTAATTTGTCCAATTGTTTTGCTCTTAGAGTCAAATAACTCTTCATCAATTTTTTTATCACTTTTATTATTATTTTCACTTTCATGATTAATGCTGGTTTCATTAATATTTTCATTATCAAGTTTTATTCCTGAAAAGTTTGATATTCCTTTTAAATGTATTAACCTTATAAGAAACATTTCCATTGCTATATGCTGATTTGATACAATTTCAATTTCTTCTAAAGTTTTTATAGTAAATTGCCAAAACAATAATAAAGTTTCATTTTTAATGTTATTTGCAATTTCTTTAATTTTGTTAAATTCCTCATCATTTAAAGTAAAATTTGTTCCATCAATATTTAAGGAAGAAATATTTTTAAAATAATACAAGATTTCCAAAAAATCATTTAAGAATATTTTAGGTTCAATACCTTGATCATAAATAGATTTATAAATTTGAAGTACTTTTTTTTCTTCTCCTTCAAACAAAAATCTAAATAGTTCAATTAAACTTGATTTATCAAAATATCCAAAAAAATTTTGGGCTGTACTTAAATCAAGTTCTGCATCTTTTTCTAGACTAATTAAAGCTCTGTCTAAAAGTGAAAGGGCATCTCTTACTGATCCCTCAGAAATTTTAACTATAAGCTTAAGCGCATCATCTGTAGCTTTGCCTTTTTCTTTTTCAGTAATTTTTTTAATAAAATTAAATAATTCTAAAGATTTTACTCTAGGTAAGTCAAATCTTTGACATCTTGACACAACAGTGATGGGTATTTTTTTTATTTCTGTTGTTGCAAATACAAATTTTAAATATTCTGGAGGTTCTTCAAGAGTTTTTAGCAATGCATTAAATGCCTGTTTACTTAACATGTGCACTTCATCAATTATAAATATTTTATACTTTGCTGAAGTCGGTCCATATCTTGAAAACTCAATTAAATCTCTAACGTCATCAACGCCTGTCTTGCTTGCTGCATCCATTTCAAGAACATCAATATGATTAGAATTAGCTATTGCTTCGCAATTTTTACATAAACTTTCTTTACAAACACTCTCTATTCCATTTAAGCAGTTCAGTGCTCTTGCAACAAGCCTTGCTATTGTTGTTTTTCCAACACCTCTAATTCCTGTAAACAAATATGCATTTGGAACTTTTTTTGCTTTTATTGAATTTGTAATTGTTTCCGCAACTACATCTTGACCAATTAAGTCTTTAAAAGTTTGTGGTCTATATTTTAAAGCTAAAACTTTTTTATTAGTAATCATGAATTAAAGGAGACCAACCAACCTGAATATTACTCATTACCCTTGCTCTCTTTCAAGCCTGGGGGAGTTCATGGTACTTTCACCTGACTGGCCTCCAAACTTATTATAACAGTAATGTTTTCTATTCTACAAGAAAAGTAAAAATAAATTTATTTTTCTCTAAATTTATCTGAATTAAAAACACCTAATACGTGAAAATCCTCACAATGTAATCCTAATTCCTCTAGTGATTTTTGAACTTTTAGGTCCTCTATATGCCCATCTAAATCGCAAAGAAAAAAATAAGATGTAAAGGAATTTTTTTCTGGATAGCTTTGTAATTTAGTTAAGTTAACTCCTTGAATAGCAAAACCTGCTAGCGCAGAATATAATGCAGCAGGCTTACTTTTTAATTTAAATAAAAAGGAAGTTATATATTTATCTTTTTTAAGTTCTGGTTGCATGACTGGTTTGCCCATTAATAAAAATCTAGTCACATTTTCTTTTTCATCTTCTATGTTGGATGCTAGTATATCTAAATTATAAATTTTAGCGCTCTGCTTTGATGCTATTGCAGCTTCATTTTTATTTTTACTCTCAGATACATATTTTGCACTGCCCGCTGTATCGGCACGAACATTCTCAACAAAATTATTTTTTTTAATAAAATTTGAACATTGGCTTAATCCTTGAGCATGAGAAAAAACACTTTTTACATCTTCATTTTTTGTTCCGGGCAAACCTAGTAGATGGTGATGGATGGGATAAAATTTTTCTTGATAAATATTTAAGCGATATTTAAAAATTAAGTATTCGACTCCGATGTTCCCGGTTGTTTTATTAGACTCTGGAATAATGGCTCTCACTTCTCCATCTTCATTAGCTTTATTAAAAACATCATCAAAAGTCTTACATGCAATAGTTTCACAGTCAGGATACATTTCCTGTGCACAGCTTTCACTATAACTGCCTTCAATTCCTTGATATGCTATCTTCATATTTTAAGATTTATATTCCATAATTTTTTTTAAAGCTAGATAATCTTCTTTAGTATCAACTCCAATAGGAGATGATTCAGCTAAAGCTACATTTATTTTTATATTATTATCTAATGCTCTTAATTGTTCTAAACGATTTTTAATTTCGTTTTTTGTTTGGTCTAAATTAATAAACTTTTCTAAAACTGAAACCTTATAGCAATAAATTCCTATATGATGGTAGATATTAGAATTTTCTTTTGTTAAACCTTTTCTTAAAAAATTTAAAGCTTTAACAAAATTATTATTTTCTAATTTTTTTTCTGTAATTACTTTTACAATATTCTCATTAGCTAATATTGCGTCTTTTTTAATTTCTGAGGCTAGAGTTCCTATATCTGAGTTATTTTTAATCATTAATTTATTTAAATTAATTATATCTTTTGGATCTATCATTGGTTCATCACCTTGCAAATTTAAAATATAATCTACATTTTCTACTTTTAACTTTTTAAAAGCTTCAAAAATTCTATCAGTTCCAGTTTTATGATTTCCTGTAAGGATAACTTTACCACCGCCATTTTGCTCAACCGCAGTCACAATTTCTTTATCCTCAGTAGCAACAATTGCTTCTAAGCCAGTTTCCATAGCTTTATTTAAAACGTGACAAATAATTGGTATGTTATTAATTTCTAATAAAGGTTTACCTTTTAAACGGCTAGCTGCCATCCTTGAAGGAATTATAATTATAGTTCTGTTCATTTTTAGTAGTTTATTTAAATCTATGCGTCTAACAGACGCAAATTAACAAATTAAAACCTTAAGTAATTTACAATTTATCATGTTATATGTGCATTTTAAAAAAATTAAAATGGATTCGTTTGAGATAAATAAAATAATTGCTGCTGTTTTAGTAACAGTTTTGTTGGTCTTTGGAATAGGTAAAATATCAGACCTCGTTTTTCATATAGAAAAACCTGATGTCCAAGGATACAAAGTTGAAATTAAAGTAGGCGATGCTACTGCTGTTCAAGCAAGTGCGGAAAGCCAAGTTGATATATCGGCGCTTTTAGCCCAAGGAAATATAGATTTAGGTAAAAAAGTATTTAAAAAATGTGCCGCTTGTCACTCCGTAGCAGAAGGTGGTAAAAATAAAATAGGTCCAAAACTTTGGAACGTAATGTTTAGACCTGTAGGTTCTATAACAGATTATAAATATTCAAAAGCATTGTCATCTTATGGTAAAGAATGGACTTGGGAAGAAATGAATAGTTTTTTAATAAAACCAGCTAAATGGATAAAAGGTAATAAAATGGGATTTGCTGGATTAAAAAAAGAAGAAGATAGAGCTTCAGTAATATTATATCTTAATGAAAATAGTGACAACCCAATACCTCTACCATAATTAAATTACTTAAAACAATATTCTATAACGCTTTTTACTGAACTAATTCTATTTTCAGCTTGGCTATAAACTCTGGATTGCTTACCATACAATACTTCTTTTGTAACTTCTCTGCCTATTGAAGCCGGCAAACAATGAAGAAATATTGCATTTTTTTTTGCTGACAACATCAATTTAGAATTAACTTGAAATTTTTTTAATTCTTTTAGTTTTTTATTTTTGTTCGATTCATGAAGTGAAATCCATTTGTCAGTTATAACAACATCGGAGTTTTTTACTGCTTCTCTAGCATTATAAAATAAATTTATTTTTCCACCATTCTTTCTTGCCCAGTTTAAAGATTCTTTTGGTGAATATTTTTTTGGGCAGCCAATATTTAATTTAAATTTTAACTTTGCTGAAATCTCAATCAGCGAATTTATTACATTGTTGTTTCCATCTCCAACCCAACTTACAATTATATTAGATATGTTTTTTTTTAAAGTTTCTTCTATAAATTGAACATCACTTACTGCTTGGAGTGCATGTGACTTGTTTGATAGCCCACAAATTAAGGGAATTGAAAGATATTTTTTAAATTCTATAATTTTTTTATCATCAGCTGTACGAAAAACGAATAAATCTCCTGAACGACTTAAAATCTCTGCTGTGTCTTTTATTGATTCTCCTTTTAAACCTAAGTGAATTTCATCTGATCTTAAAGTAATCGCTTTTCCACCTCCAGCATATGCAGCGTTTAATAATGACATTCGAGTCCGAAGAGAAGGTTTTTCCATTAAAATTATCATTAATTTATTTGTAAAAAAATTTTCTTTTTTATTATTTTTTTTTCTTTTTTTTGAACTCTCAATGATAGATCTTAAATCATTTGCAGGAATATCTTTAATATTGATAAAATGATTCATTAAACTTTAAACTTTATATTCCTTACAAACTTTTTTTATAATTTTAATTGCTAAATTAATTTCTTTTTTTTTAACTGTTAATGGAGGAAGTATTCTTATTACGTTTTCTCCAGCTCTAATAGTTAAAAGTTTATTATCCATTAATTTTTGAATAAATTTTGCTTGATCACTATGCAATTGTAATCCTATTAAGAGTCCAACTCCTCTCACTTCTTTAATAATATTTGAATATTGTTTCTGTATTTTTTTTAATTCAGAATGAAAATATTTAGAAATTTTTTGAACATTCTTTAAAAATCCTTTTTTAAATATTTGATCTAAAACTGCATTACCTACGCTCATTGCTAATGGGTTGCCGCCGAATGTTGAACCATGTGTTCCTGGAGTCATCCCAGATGCCGCCTTTTTAGTCATTAAAACGGCACCAATTGGAAAACCTCCACCAATTCCTTTTGCAATTGGCACTATATCTGGTTTCACTTTTGCATGTTCGAAAGCAAAAAAGTTACCAGATCTTCCAATTCCACATTGAACTTCATCTAAAATTAATAATATTTTTTTTTGATTACATATTTTTCTCAATTCTCTTAAGCACCAATCAGGAATTACTTTAATTCCCCCTTCTCCCAATACAGGCTCAACCATGATTGCTGCTGTTTTATTCGTAATAGCCTTTTTTAATGCTTTATGATTGCCAAATTCGAAATGATCAAACCCGTCAACTTTTGGACCAAATCCCTCGGTCATTTTTTTTGAGCCACTTGCAAAAATTGTTGCTAGTGTTCTTCCATGAAATGAATTTTTTATACAAAGAATTCTATTTTTTTTTGGCTGTCCAATTGAATAAAAATATCTTCTTGCAACTTTTATTGCTGCTTCTGTTGCTTCTGCCCCACTATTTTGAAACATAACGAGGTCTGCAAATGTTTTTTGAGTTAATCTTTTAGCTAGTCTTTCACCTTCTGGTATTATGAATGAATTTGATACATGCCAAAGTTTTTTTGATTGTTTATTAACTGCTTTTATTAAATATGCATTTGCATGCCCTAGGGAATTCACAGCTATTCCTTGAACAAAATCTAAATATTTTTTTCCATTATTAGCATAAATAAAACTTCCTTTTCCTTTTTTAAATGAAATTTTTCTTCTATTATAATTTTTAGCAAGTGCACTCATTTTTTAAGTTTTAATTTTATATCCCGTTTTAAATAGATGGTAAGATATAAACCACACTACAACTGAAAGAACGCTTAAATAAATTAATCCAAAATTAATTGAACCATCAGATATTCCTAAAAATCCAAATCTAAAACCGTCTATCATGTAAAAAAAAGGATTAACTTTGCTTATTGATTGAAAAAAAGAAGGAAGTCTATCTACAGAGTAAAAAACTCCACTTAAAAAAGAAAGTGGAGTTATAATAAAATTTGTTACAGTTGCCATATGATCAAATTTTTCTGCCCAAAGACCAGCTATAAAACCTACAGCTCCAAGAATAAAAGATCCTAAAAAAGCAAAAATAAAAATGTAAAAAATACTATAAATATGTATTTTAACGATTAATGAAAATACTATAATTGAAATTACAGTAATTATAATACTTCTTGTAATTGCAGCAAGTATTACTGCTAATGTTACTTCGGCAGGCGAAAGGGGCGCCATCAAAGTATCTATAATATTTCCTTGAATTTTACCTATCATAATTGACGAGGAAGAGTGTGAAAAAGCTTGTTGTATTACTTGCATAACAATAAGACCTGGTGCAAGAAAGGTTATAAAAGGAAAGCCTAAAACTTCACCTCTGTCGTTGCCAATTGCTAAC
>ENA-ORXI01001330-ORXI01001330.1-sediment-metagenome-genome-assembly--contig:-NODE-1330-length-19279-cov-4.962087_pt1 | contig 19279 bp, 15 predicted proteins | sample MGYA00237861_ERZ511468 | MGnify/ENA primary metagenome ERZ511468 (study PRJEB26299, sample SAMN06266213) | sediment metagenome | isolation source: Hudson Canyon methane seep mesocosm | place...
GGTTCTGTTAAGCGTGTTATCGGGCAGGCAACACCGCTTGCTAATGGTAATTATAGTCTTGTTCAGTTTCTTGATGAAATTACCTGGCGCTCGTCTTTGACAGATTATGATCCAAAAGTAGATCCAAACGTATTGTTCTACTTTAAGCAGGTTATTCAGTCTCCTGCGCGTTTAGCGGGTAACGTATTGATGGTGCATGAAACGATTGATCAGGTTAAAGAGCCTCGTCGTGCATGGGTTTACAATGCTGGTCAGCGTCGTGTACGTCGTGCTCCTCAGGTCGCTTATGATGGACCAGGTACTGCGTCAGACGGCCTGAGAACTTCTGATAACTTCGATATGTATAATGGCTCTCCTGACCGTTATACTTGGAATTTAGTGGGTAAGAAAGAGGTTTATATACCTTATAACTCATTTAAACTTGATTCTAAAGAGTTGACGTATGATGATATTGTCAAGGCAGGTCACATCAATCAGGATCATGCTCGCTATGAGTTGCACCGGGTTTGGGTTGTGGAAGCAACCTTAAAAGAAGGTCAGCGACATATCTACGCGAAGCGTACCTTCTATATTGATGAAGATACATGGCAAGCTACGGTTATTGACCACTATGATGGCCGTGGAGAGTTATGGCGTGTTGCCGAAGCACATAACATTATGTTTTATAATGAAGCTGTGCCCTGGTATACCCTTGAAACGCTTTATGACTTATTGTCAGGGCGCTACCTTGTGAATGGTTTAAATAATGAGCAGACTACAAGTTATGAATTTGGCCTTACAAAATCATCTAAAGACTATACTCCTGGTGCATTAAGACGAGCGGGTAAGCGTTAATAGCTTTTTGTGTTAACGAACTAAAATACCATTGTTTATTTAAAGGGGCTAGATACTATCTAGCCCCTTTTTTTGCTTTTCATACTCTATTTGTATTAAATTAGACGCAGATAAAAATTGTCTCGTTAATGGGGTTTGGGTGAAAGCAAGTTTAGACACAATATTGGCCGCTAATGATGAGTCCTGCAAGGGCGTTACTAAACTGTCATCTATGTCGGTTGGACGCTCGTTCCTTCGCAAAAAAATTACAACGCCACCCGTTAATCAAGATTACTTTCATAGAGAGAGACTTGATTACCTTGTCGACAAAATTTGCTCATCTCGTTTAAGTCTTTTTTGTGTGCCTGCCGGTTATGGTAAAACATCACTCTTAAGTTACTGGGCGAATAATGAGACCAAATTCCCCTCCAATATCGCCTGGTTGACGCTTGATAGCCGAGATAACGATATATTCAGGCTGAGTCATTATCTTATAGAAAGCCTTTCCAGTGTTTTAAACGAAAATGACAAATTAAGCTTATATGAGATTATCGATGACGCTGCGAGCTATTGGAGCGAGTCAGTATCAGAAAAGTTGGTGATAAAATTAGTAGAAATTATTGAGCCTTTAGGTTCAATAATGATTATTCTGGACAACTTCCAGTTTGTACAAAGTGATCAAATAAAAGTCTTCATTGATATCTTGTTGGCTCATGCCCCAGAGAATTTATCGTTGGTTGTATTGTCTAGTCAACCTATTGGTCTTGCTATAACAAAGCTTCGCCTAAACAGGGTATTAATTGAAGTTAATAAGCGGGACCTCCAGTTCACGGAGCCAGAAGCAAACTTATTACTAAACAAGCTGCTGCCAGAGTCGGTTGAGCAGGATATAAAAGAAGAGCTTGTTCAGCGAAGTGAAGGCTGGGGCGCTGGCTTGCATCTTTTTTCTATTGCTTTACACGATGAGGGTTTGCACTCTGAAGTTGTTTTACCGGCTTCTATTACCTATATCAAAGAATATTTTATTAATGAAGTAATTCCTGTTCTTTCTGAGCAAGATTTGCAGCGGTTATGTCGATTAAGTGTTGTTGAATATTGGTGTTCTGATTTATGTCGTTATTTATTAGATGATCTTGTTGATGATCACTGGCTTCAGGATATGGCGAATAAGTTAGGTTTTATTGAGTTTCTGAATGATAAAGGCTTATGGTGTCGCCCACATCCCATGTTTAGGCAGGTGTTAATCGGTCTGGGTAATTCTGGGTTGATTGCTCAATCTGAAGTTTATTCTGAAGCGTCTGTCTGGTTTGAAGAGCGTGAGATGATTTCTGATGCCATAGATTATGCTATTCGTTCTGGTAATACAGATCGCGCTTTATCATTAATTCTTAAATTATCTAATGTATCGTTGCTCGATCAGAATATGGCAACACTTCTGGAGATGCGAAAAGAAATACGGCAACAAGAAAAAGAAACAACCGGCAGGCTGTCGATTCTTTATTTGTGGGTTCTTATGGCCTGCTCACGTATTGATGAGGCAGAAACGAGCTTGGAACAATACTCTGCTGCTTTAGATATTCCTGGGAAAACAGTTCCTAAAGAATTACAGGCTGAAATTTTGGCTGTGAAGGCCTTTATTGCAAAAAACAAAGGGGATATTGAGCTTGCAGGGAATCTTGCAAAAGGTGCCTTGGATGGATTGAGCGCTGAGCGAGTTGCGGTAAAAATTATTTGTTACTTAATTATCTCTAATGGTCTGAGTTTGGTTGGGCGTTTCGATGATGCAAGAAAAATAAATCGAGAATTGATGCAGTTGTCTCGTGAACACAATGATATTAAATTAGAAATGTTAGGTTTTTATGATTCTGCTCGCATTGAACTAGGTCGAGGTTATCTTAATCGTGTCTCTACACTGGTGAAGCAAGGGCTTGAATTAGGTCGGGGGTCACTAAGTGAGCTGCATAACCTGGCCGAGAGTCGCCTTAGAGTGTATTGGGTATTAGTAAAAATGCACCAAGGAAAATTGATTGAAGCTGAGAGGCTTGCTAACTCAACGATTCGAGTGGCTGAACGAAGTGACGATATCAGTGCTTTTTTGTCTTATATTATTAAAGCTATTTTATATAAAGGCGCTGGTGATTTAGACCAGGCATTTGCCGTGCTTGGTCGTGCCGAGCGATTTCTTACGGTATGGAAAATAGACGATATTAGTTATCGTAGCGCCTTGGAAGCGGCTAAGGTAATGTTATGGATTGATCAAGGAAATCTAGAACGGGCATCTATTGTATTGTCTGAGCTTAAAAGTATGCGTCAGGAAAGAATTATTGCAGACTTGTTTCCACTGTTACCTGGTATGCTTGATTTGCTTGAAGTTCGATTGTTAATAAAAACAGGCGAGATGGTTGAAGCATTAGAGCGACTAACTGAGTTGCAGCGTATTGAAAATAATCAGGCGCCTAATAGCGTTACATCAATTTATATTCTTATTTATCAGTCTGTTATATATAGTCATGGGCGCAAGCCTGATAAAGCATTAAAGGCTATGCGCAGCGCTATTCAAAAGGCGGAAGTTGAACGCTGGTTAAGTCCTTTTTGGGACCTTTCTCAGGATATATCGCCGTTAATATCAGAGATGTTAACGGCCTCCGAGCCTGCAAAATTTCTGCTGGAACTGTCTGAACTTTGTGGCATTGGCCGCTTATCTGGTGATCAATCTACTGAATTGGCACTTGAGGAGCCTATCAGTAGTCGTGAAATGGGGGTGCTTGAGCTGATTGCGCAAGGGCTTTCTAATCAGGGAATTGCCGATAAACTATTTATTTCACTTCATACAGTTAAGACCCACGCACGAAGAATTAACAATAAACTAGGTGTTAAAAGTAGAACGCAAGCTATTGTTAAGGCTCGTCAACACGGCCTATTATAGATCCGGCCTTATAAACCTTGAGAGACTGGAAGTTTCATCTATTATTATGTTAATAGAAACTTTCGAGGGATGAATAACGATGTACAACGTTATTGTTTGGCAGGGAATGTCTGATGACGCCTTGGTTCAGCGCTTACAATCTTTTTTTAATATAACAGCAGTCAATCAGATTCAGCAGCTTATTGATGTTGTTGATGCGGCAACACATAAAATTATTATTGTTGGCGATAAATCTGCTTCTCAGCAGTTATCCTCTTTATTTTTAAGACTTAAAGAAACTGACCAGCTTATTCAAGAGATTCCTGTTGTATTACTTTCCGAAGACGATGCCCTAGATATGAAGTTGGAAGCGTTTGAATTAGGGGTTGACGATTATGTTGTGGGTAATGTTTCAGATGATGAGCTCATTGCGCGATTAAATAAATCTATTTTCCATAAAATTGCCAGTGAACAGCTACGTAGTCAGGTTGATGTTGCAAATAAAATGGCTTTTATGGCGATGTCTGACACGAGTGATTTAGGTGTCAATATTCATTTTTTATTAGATAGCATTAATTGTTCGAATGTAGATGAATTAGGGCAAATGCTTTTTCAATCACTTAATAGCTATGGGCTCAAGTGTAGCCTTCAGATAAGGGGGCGGTATGAAACCAAAAATATGGAACCCAGCGGCTTGGCAAAAGATCTCGAAGCTCATCTTCTGTCGGAGTTAAAAGATGCCGGTCGTTATTATGACTTTGGTAAGCGCACAGTGATGAACTATAACCGTGTTTCTTTATTGGTTAAAAACATGCCGATTGATGACGAAAAGAAATACGGCGCAATAAAAGATAATATTTTTTCTCTTTTGCAAGGTGTTGATGCCAGAATGGAGTCCTTAGACAATAATCGGACACTTCAGGAAGAGCGTGAGTTAATGGAAATGTTGACTCAAAGAATGCAGACTATATTTATTGATATTGATGACTCGTATCAAGAAATAATGAAGGAAATTGCTGGTGTAGTTGATGAAATGGCGGAGCGAGTCAGTGACTCCGTAATGGCTATGGCATTAACGGAGAATCAGGAGCGCATACTTGAAAGTATAGTAGAGAAGGGGATTACTGATACTAACCTGGTTTTTAATCGAGGTTTGAAAATGGATAGTGAGTTACAGCAATTGATAGATCGGATTAATGTTATTTTTGAATTTAAAGATAAGCCTGATTTTTATAGATATATGGAAAAAATTAAGAAAAATATTCTTAATCCAGAATAGCTGGTGAGCTACAGATGCTACTTTTTAAAAAGGTTATCTGCTTTTTCTTTCGCTTTATCTCTGATCTCAGGTGTTATATGGGTCGCTAATGCGGCCACAGCAGCTATCATGACGGATATGTCATCGGTATAGCCCAAGATAGGCGTCAGGTCAGGAATTGCATCAATCAGGCTTATAAAGTACCCCAGTGCACCTACAATGACCGTCTTGCACCACAATGGTGTCTCTTTTGCTCTTGCAGTGTAATAAAGGATTAGGGCATTGTGAATGGCTTCGTATCCTGCTGACAATGCACTATTTTTAACTTTTCTCCAGAATGATTTTTCAGAAATTTCTGTGTCTTCATGGGTGTTTTCTTGTATTTGATTCATGATAACCACTTGCCATTAAGCTTTTGTATCAAGAGATGAAAGATTATTAAATCTAATCATAGATTGTATCTCATTAACATACTCAAGACCTCTTTCTGAATAGCCTTCCAAGCCGTTGGCTAGTTTTTCTCCGCTAACAGGTTTATTTGTTGACCTTATTTCATGTCGAATAGCACGTAGCTGCTTATATTCAGTATGTCGGTTTAGGTTTAATACATAACTTTCTATTGAGTCAAAAACCGAGTCGAACTTAGACACCTCATGGCTCGCATCATCATTTCTTTGTTCTGGAACTACACCGCAGCCTTTAGAAAAGCACCATTGACCAAATAGGTTATTACCTTTAGTAGCAAATCGTGATGTACCCCAGGCAGACTCATTAGCGGCTTGGGCGAGCACAAGAGAAGGAGGTATACGGTCAATCTTTATGAGCATGTCTGTGAAAAATGCGGAATTAAAGCCTTTGCTTGTATTAACGCGGTACTTTTTTGCTATCGAGTGTAAGTAGGCTTCATCATTTGAGGATAGGTTGTTTGTATTTTGAAGGATAATTATTTTCTCTCTTTCATGAAGAACGGCTTCATTAATATGAACAACCATTGGATACAGAAAGCTAAAAAACTGTTGTTTCTTTTCTTGTGAGTTAGCGATTTTAGCAAAGTCTGGCAAAGGCACTTTCAATGCTTTTTCAGTTGTAAATATAACGGGGTTAAAATTTTTACCTTTACCCACCTTCTGAGTTTTCTTTTCCGTTACCTTGATGGTATCGTCTTTATCAATATGTATCTGAGTGCCTAGTAAGAAAAAAGAGCTTAGTGTGGCGAATAATAGAATGGGAAAAATGCGTGATTGTGCTGCTATCATAGTGTTTATTTCATAATGGATATGGTTTACGAACGGTATTATTTGATAGTAGCCTGAAGGTGAAAGATAGGCCATATTTTATTAATGTTAATGTTAATGTTTGGTGTGAAGCAATGAAACGATTTATTTTAATGGGTAAATTAATAACCTTATTTTTTTGGGTGGCGGTATTGCTAAGTCTTTTTGCTGTTTTTCCAAAAAGTGTCGGGGTCTTGTTAGGCTGGTTTGGTGTGGTAATTTTGCTTATACACTTTATCGAGGCTGCAATATTTACAAAGCGCTTTGGTGATGAATTGGTTGAACCAAAATATGAGAAGTTGATGGTGTTAGTATTTGGTATTTTTCATATTTTACCGTTTATGCTGAGGGCTAGAAAGTGACAGGTAACAAGGTGATAACAGTAGCCGTGATGGAGTGCAACCCCCTTGATTCCGTTGCACTGCATCACGGCTACGATAGTTCGATGTTATTTTATTCTTCTTCCCACACGGGTAAAGATTGCTCTTTAAAGGCGTGTACTAAACCAATAGTGGCATGATTGTTCCCAGCTGCATCATAGCCGTGAGTCATCAGTAAGGTCATTAAATTACCTGGCTGAGTGGTTTCAGTGTTAGCTTCGTCTAGTACTTTTGATACAAATCCTTTAAATATGAGTTCTTTTCCTGCCACATCTGAAAAGTGGATACGAACAGCCCCGTCAAGAATAGCAATCGTCCCACTCGCAGTAACTTCGGTTAATTCTGTTAAATCCGTTATGTTTTGATTGCTAACATTATGAGTAGATTCAATCGAATTTAAAGTGAGGCTTACTGAAGAACCTGTAATTGTCATTTTTGAACCACTGTAATTTCTTAAAATATTGCTGGCAGCATTGGCTCCAAAACTGTTACCTGCTAAGCGATAAGTAATGGGCGTGTCAGAAAGAAAAATAGGGGCTGTCTGCCGTAATTCCATTGCTTGAATAAGCCCTTGTCCTGCATTATCTTCATCGAGTGTGACAGTTAGCATACTGCCGTCAGGTGTTGATGATGCGGTACTTTTGTCTATATCCAGAGTGACATCTGGAGCGGATATTTCTAAACGACCTACATTGTTTGCGGCTATTCCATCAGGGTTTGAGTCTGTTACAGGTACTGACTTTACAGTAAGTATTGCTTTATAAGCTCTATTGGCAGGCGTTGAATTGATGTCAATAGTTGACACATTGAGTGACTGCAAATCATTTCTTGTAAAGTTGTAGGTCTGGTAGTGTTGTTCGCCTCCAGCGGGAACGAGTAGTGTCGGCTGGCTCTCTGCTATTGTTAAGCCATCGGTGGCCTCCCACTTAGCAAGCTTCCCTGTAGTCTCTAATATTGAGCCAGTATCATTAAGTTTGACTGAATAGCTAACAATGCCATAGTTTTTTTCAGAAATAATGGCGGTAGTAAATTCCCCGCTAATATCAATCTCATTATGAATGGTCCATGAAAACAGGCTTTGTTCTTCAAGCTTGGTTTGACGATCCCAGGTTGAACCATCCTCTGTTGTAATAATAAAGCTACTGCCGTTACTTACAAAAGAAGATAACAGGCTGTTTGGCTCGCCCCCGTCCGCAGAAGCCGAATAAAGCAAGTGCATGTAAGGGTCAAACTGCCACCCCATTCCGCTTGTTTCTGTTTTATCTGTAATCGTTTGAAAAGGGACTTTTCCAGACACATAAAACCCTTGCCGGGTAAGGTATGAGTTACCCGGAGCTGATGTAAACGCGTTATTCTGGGGAGGCACTAAGCTTATTTGATTATCTGCTGTTTGAACGAGTGATCTTCTTTCAAAAGGAAAGTCACCCGCTAGCGAGGTGATAGATACACTAAAGTTTTGAATGAATTCAGTGAGCTCGGGGTAGGTGAATACGGAGACATCGCCAAACACTTCTTCGAACGTAGTGGATATTGACGTACTGATAGAAGCATCAGGTGCCGCGGAATCAGGTGCAATTTTATTAAAAGCTAGTATGAACAGACTACTATTATAGCTTTTGCTGCTTATTAGGTTTTGTAATTCTTCATCACTAAGGTCTAGAAGTTCTAAATCGCGTGCTGTACCGCCTACAAAAGGTGTCTGGTCTCTCAGTATTTCGTTTATGCCTGTGTGAATATGTTTTTTAAATTCAGCGGTGCCATTAAGGAATTCAAAGGCTTGAGGGATGGTCATAGATGCTGGAATATCTATTTCATAATTTTGCACCAGGTGAGTTAGCCCCCCCCAGTTGTTTTGCTTGGCAATAGGTTGATTTATACAATCAAAATGATCAGCGTTATCAGGGCAGGGGAGTAAGTTTGCTAAATCTTCAGGTGTAGATAGTTTGTTATATAGCTGTTTTATCTGAAAATCAGATACAACATTTACAATCACCTCTGGGCTATTATTAATTTCTACATTGAGGGCTATAAAGGGAGCAAATAAAACCTGGCCGTTATCTAAAGTGACTCTGGCTACTACATCTAGCCTTCCTGGCGGTATATCATCAAATGATATTGAATAGGTACCCAGCGCACTATTTTCTTGTACTGTATAAGGAGGAATAATAGTTGATGTAATTTCTTCAAGATTTTCATTAACCTGAATTACTTCAACTGATTTAGCCTGAACAGTACTTAGCCCTCGAAAAGCATAAGCTTTTCCTGGTGTAAGTATATTGAATAAATCACTTTGCCAGCTGGCAATCATTGTATCGGTAGCTTCCACTGCAAGGCAGTAGGTAACTTGAGAGGTTTGAGTGCTTGAACAAGATGTCACACTGGAAGTCCCCCCTTCAACTATTTCTTCATCTGCTGTTACAGAATTTCTTGCGAATGAGTTAACGGTTTTTCCTGCCTCATCAACGGCTGAGCTGCCATCATTTCCACAACCGGAGAGGGCAATAAGAAAAACAATAGCAGAGCTGATAGTGAGATAATGTAATCGGTGTTTAGTCATAGAATGTAGCCATTTCAGGTCAAGATAGTATTGACGAAAACAAATTGAAGCAGGGAAGTTACACTTGTCTTGTTAGCTTACAAAACAAGTGTACTGGTAGGGTTAACTATAAGACAGTATGACTAAGTTATAAAGGTTTAGCAGGCTTGAATGTGATGGGTTGCCTAAAAGGAGGCCTAAAACATTAATTTCATACCAACAAATATGCCTTCATCTAGCGTGAAGTCAGAACCACCATCAACATCTGTGTTCAGGTAGTGGTAGCCAGCAAATACGTCTGCAGTTTGAATTAACCGGTAATTAGCTTGAATGCGAATACGTGTCATGTCTTCAGAGTCATTAAAAGATAAAATTGAAGGTGCATAGTGTAAAGCGCCTTCAAATGATAACCCAGGTACTTCTGGCATATTTAACCTTGCAAAACCTCCAAGACCAACAGCGCCACCTTCGAAATCATCGACATCATAACCTGTTAGTTGAACACCTACTCCTACTGTTGTTGGAAGGTTGCCAATTGCGGTTTGGCCTTTTGAGTGTAGATCAATGTTGATGATATGGCGGCTACCTTCGTGGTACATGTAACCGGCACCAAAATCCAAATTTGATGCATTGTTGCTTAAGTTAACTTGTCCGTGGACTGAGTCATCACTGAGTCTTAAGGTTGCGTCACTGGCCTGTGTTAATGTTGAAATGCTTATTAATGGAATAATGCTAACGGCTAGCAACAGTTTAGAAACGTTCATTGGTTGTCCTGTGTTGTATGTGCTTTTGTAAATCATAGGTGATCTTGTAGATCATATGTCTAAGGGGGAAGATTTTACGGCTAAAAGCCCCCGTTTGGCCACTACTTTGATTCGATTTTATTCGAAGAGAGCCGTTAATTTAGCTGTGAAGATAATATCTGGCGATGTATCGGTCATCATATCTTCAACACCAGAAAGTTCCAGACGGTAACGGGAAGAAAAATGAATATCACCGCCCAGGGTTAACATAACAGCAGGGTCTCCTAATTCTGGCGTGTCACTATCGTATACAGCTGAGTGTGCATCTAGCTGAGTTTTTAGTGTAATTGACTCGTTTACGAGCCAGCCCAAACCAGTTCTTGCTGAAAAAATAGCATTGTTTTGATTTTCAAAAATAGGGTTGTTGGTGTCTTCTAGGTAGCTTGCAGCTCCGCCATACCAAAAGCTAATACTCTGTGCTTTTAATGTTTTTGCATCATTAATCATAAACCCCATTGAAAAGTCGGTCCCTTCACTTCCTGTGAGGTCGTCAATATTACCGGTAGGTAGTTTTATTTCGCTTTGTATTATCATTTCTCGTTCATACAGGGGCAGGGAGTAAGCATATTTAATTCTAATATCCCCTATTCCTGAGGTGGTTTCTTGTTGAGATAGAATAGGCTCGTTATTTCTCAGGTAGTGAATGTCAATGTTATCGTTAGTCTCTTTTGTTCGGCCACCTTGAGGGAGCCCAAGGGCGTCGTGCCAGTTATATATTAAGCTATCTAAATAACCGGCCGAATGTCTTATATAGGGAATTGAAAGAGATACCTGAGAGCGTTTAGATATAACATAAGACGTATTCAGGCTTGTTCGCCATGTCTCACCATCTAGTTTTATGGACTCTGAGGGTAATATTGTTTGGCTGTGAAAATTGGCTACCTGTTGTTCCAATTCAAGTGCAATGGTTCCGTCTTTTCCGATTAATTGATTATTGAGTGAAGGAAGTCCAAAAATTTGAATCATGGGGTTTAAGTTGAGAGTGTTAAATGCGTGAACTTGAGTGTTTTTAGGTTCGGCACTGTTAGTTGCTTCTGCCAATAAAAACATTGAAATAAAGAGTGTTGTTTGTTTTAGGTATTTCATGACGTTACGTTAAGTAGGGGTACGTTAATAGGAGCAGGTTTGTTTTATTGAACGGATACGTAGGAAACTAATCAAAGCTACGTTGAAGTTGTTCTAGTTCTTGTGAAATACCGTTGCATACGATGTCACACAAATCAAAAATAAAAGGCGCAGCGATTGAAAAGAAAGCTTGATTACTTTCTTGGCGACGCTTAACCATACCTGTTGTTTTTAAAATATTTAGGTGTTTCGAAATGTTAGGTTGTGAGCTTCCAGTCATTTTTACCAGTTCGGTGACTGTTTTTTCACCATTCTGAAGAGAGTGAAGGATTTTAAGGCGCATAGGGTCACTAAGCAGTTTGAATCGTAATGCTACCTGTTCAAGTGCTTCACTACTTAGTTCTTTAGTTTGTTTAACGTCCTTCATATTCTCTCAATGTTTTTTATGGTCTTTATCTTAAGTATTGGGCTCAAGTTAGAATATACCATAAAGTTAATAATTACAGGGTGTGGGGGTATTAAAAAATAGTGGGTTTGTTGATCTGATTCATTGGAAAGCGAGCCAAGTCTGTTAGAATACATATTATGATATCACTGTCTTTGTATGTGTTCTTAACGAGGCGTTTCTCATTAAGAATTTATTAAATATATTCAAGTTAAAACCGCTGGCAACGCGGCTGCTTGCCTATATTCTTATTTTTAGTACTTCTGTCGCTGTAGTGTCTACAGGGGTTCAGCTGTATTTCGATTTTAGGAGTGAGGTCGACTCTATTGAAAACAGCCTTGATCAGGTTTCAGCTACATTCTCTGATAGCTTAAGTAATAGCCTATGGCACGTAGATCAAGACGAACTTCGCTTACACCTTAATGGCATCGCCAAGCTCCAAAATATTCATTTTGTTTCGGTGGCTACGGGTTATGGCGATGTCATTTCTGTTGGTGAAATGCCAAAAGATAAAAAGAAAATTTCACGGAACTATCCTTTGGTCTATAAACGGGCAAACGATAATGTAGAAGCGCATTGGTTAGGTGAATTAACCATAGTTTCTAGCCTTCAGCCTGTTTATCAGCGAATTAAAGGTAAATTCCTAATTATTTTGGTGAGTCAAAGTGTTAAGACGTTTTTTGTATCACTCTTTATTCTCTTAATTGTGCGCGCTTTATTAACAAGGCATCTTGAAACAATGGCGCGTTATGCCAGAAATCTTGATATGGAAAACCTTTCCGAAGCACTGAAATTAAAGCGTAAAGCACCTGATAAGAGTGATGAGTTAAGTGATGTTGTTCATGCGCTCAACCAGATGAGAATACGTTTATATCGTGATACCTCATTATTAAAAAAATCCGAAAGCCAGTCTATTGATGAAAGGGATCAGGCGATTCAGGCCAGTAAAGCCAAAAGCTTATTTTTAGCTAACATGAGTCATGAATTGCGAACCCCTATGAATGGCGTATTAGGGTTCTCTTCTCTCTTGCTGGATACAGGTCTGGATAATGAACAGCGAGAATATGTGCAAACAATTCAAGGTTCTGCGGAATCATTACTAGGGATTGTTAACGATATTTTGGATATTTCCCGCATTGAGTCTGGCAAGCTGATTATTGAACCTATCGCTTTTAGCTTGAGGAGTACGGTGGTTGATGTTATTAGTTTGCTGGGCAAAAAAGCAGAAGCAAAAGGGGTTGCTTTAGAAACGAGAATTGATCCTGAACTCCCTATGTTACTTGAGGGAGACCCTGTTCGTTTACGGCAAATACTTATTAATCTCACATCCAATGCCATAAAGTTTACTAGCCGTGGTCATGTTTTAATTAGCATTGAGTATATTAAGCAATTACATAATGATATTCAGCTTAGAATGACCGTTGAAGACACGGGTATTGGCATTAACCCAGAGCATCAATTAACGATATTTGAAGAATTTAAGCAGGCTGATCCGTCAACTACACGGAAATACGGCGGTTCTGGCTTAGGTTTGGCTATTTGCAAGCAATTAGTGGAGCTTATGGGGGGTGATATCGGCCTCGAAAGTGAAGTTGATAAAGGCGCAACGTTCTGGATTACCTTGTCGTTACCTATGGTTAAAGAACCATTGACTAACGTTCAGGAAGATATGAATGCGCTTGAGGGCTTAAGGGTTCTGGTACTTGATTCATATGAATTAAGTCAAAAAATAACATTAGAGTCACTTAGTCAGTGGGGCGTTCAGTTTGAGTCGGTTCACACAGCAGGCGAAGCATTAAAGTTGTTGGAGCTTGCATCAGATACGGGTCGGCCCTTCGACATGATACTGATGGATGATTTTATGCCTGACATGGACGGCATGGATTTTTGTGAAATTGTCAGATCATCCCCTTCTTGTCCTGATGTTAGTCTTTTAGTGCTTTCTTCCAACCCACAAAGGGGGGATGCAGCACGCTTTCGAGCGGCAGGTGTTGATGGTTTTCTTAGTAAACAGTTAAGAGATCAGTATTTACGATCAGCTATTCAGCAAGTTGTTATAGAGAAGCGCCTTTATGAAAACGGACAGCTTGAGAGAAAGTTGGTGACTCGTTTTACTATTCAAGGGCAGGAAGCACCAAAGGTTGATGAAGTTGTGAGTGACAGTCAGGTTCATGTTCTGCTTGTAGAAGATAATGTAGTTAACCAAAAACTTGCAGCACGTATGCTTGAAAAGGCAGGATGTAAAGTGGATGTTGCAGATAATGGCAAGGTTGCTATTGATCACTGGCAGGAAAATAACTACCAGATGGTTTTTATGGACTGTATGATGCCTGTCATGGATGGTTATGAAGCTACTAGGGAAATACGTCTTCAAGAGGCTTTGTCAGGGCTTGACCGTACACCTATTATTGCATTAACGGCTAATGCAATGGAGGGGGAGCGGGAGTATTGTCAAAGTGCAGGAATGGATGAGTTTATCACCAAGCCAGTAAAGGCTGAGCAACTTAGGTCGGTCGTTGAGCAATTTGTCGATTCCAGTATTGTTAGTACAAGTGATAAATGATCATTTCCTGAGGGTGTAAAATAAACTGTCTTAAGCTGTTGCTTGTTCAAGTAAGCTAATATTTAGAAGTGCTTCTTTGTTCGTTTCTCCGCAGGTTATTGGTTCTGCCTTAAACTCCCTACAAACTTTTGGCCTGCTTGGGTGGCCAAATAATTTGCACAGGTTATTCTCATCTAACTGAATACATCGATTTCCTGCGATTTTCCCCTCAGGCATGCCAGGGATTGGAGTGGAAATTGAAGGTGCAATACAACAAGCACCACATCCTAATCTACAGTCCATAATTATTCCTAGTAAGTAAATTCGATCAGCTAGTTTATCTGAAATTGTGCAAAAAGTTCGTAGTATTTTAATTGGACTATACTTATTACATATTACTTTGAGCCTACATCAATATGCGTTCCTACATACGTCACCCTACTGATGTCCCTATTGAACTGTCGCCGGCTGATCATGTGTTAGATAGTTCTTCTCGTATTAAAGATGTAAGTGTAGGGGGCTTGAGCCTTAAAAGTAGTATGGAATTGGAACTTAAAACGTTGATTAAAATAAAAATACCACTAGTAGAACCACCGTTTGAAACCGTGGCTGTGGTGGTTTGGTGTAGAAGAGCTCATAGTGATTATGAGGTGGGTGTAAGGTTTATTGATGAGCAAGATGCTTATGCCGCCAGAATGGTAGAACAAATATGCCATATTGAACATTACAGGGGCAGCGTATTAGAGCATGAAGGAAGAGACTTGAGCGCAGAGGAAGCGGCCAAAGAATGGATTGGGAAATTTGCCAGAGATTTTCCGAAATTTGACTCATAAGTCAATAATCGATAATACTTCAACACTATCACCCGTTACTCTCCATTTAATATCAAAGTCATATAACTTAATACCGTAAATTTTAGGGTCGCATTCTTGATTAAAATCTTGGGTTCTATAAGCGGGGCGAGGGTCAGCAGAAAGAATATCATTAATGATGAGTTTAAAATTAGGGTAGCGGCTGGCGTCTATTAACTTGAGTTGTTCAAGTGACTGTATTGAATAGATGACTTCAAGTGGTTTTCTTGGGGCTTCGCTGGCGTAGCCTGCTTTTGCATCAGGTATCGCATCGGTATAAGGGATATAGGGTTTAATATCTACTATAGGGGTGCCATCCACAAGGTCGGCGCCTCTTATCTTTATTCTTATTTCACCATCGATTTGTTTAACTTCTATTAGTTCGACAACCGATAAGCCCAAATCATTCGGCCTGAATGATGATCGGCTAGCAAATACGCCAATTTTTTTATTACCCCCTAATCGTGGGGGGCGAATACAGGGTTTCCATTCTGTACGGGTGTTTTGGTGAAATATAAAGCTTAGCCACAGGTGCGAGAAAACCTCTATCTCTTTAAATGCCTCAATCCTGTTATAAGGAGGAGTAATAATAATTTCACTGATAATGTTTTTAGCTAGAGCGGGTTGTCGAGGAATGCCGAATTTCTCTTTAAATGGCGAGGCAATGGTACCGATAGTGTTGAGTATAAAGGTGTTGGTAGGGCTTTTTTTATAGTGGTTAAGTTTTTTTATCATTCAGTAAAGTGGCCATTTATTCGATGCTTGAAAATACAACTTCTAAGCGGAATGTTAAAGACGGGTTAGGTTTAAATGCATCATCTCTTGGGAATAGAAGTTCGGGGATCATCTCATAAAACAGCCAGTCTTTGTAGAGTAGTCGCCGGTAAGCCGTGTTAATATAATAATCGGTAGTTCTTACAGAAGGTTGGCTTTCACCTAGTATGCCCAACTGATACCTTATTGCTCTTGTTGTGCTTAACTCTTTTTTCAATGAGAAAACTTGCGCATACTCCATTGTTCTTTCGCTATGCTCCCACTTAGCTTCACTTCTGGATCGAAAAAAGTAGTTGCTGAGTTGCTTCTCAAAAATTAAACGTGTGGTTTCACCCCATCCGTCTTCATGAAAATAGTACAAACTTTGCAATACTCTAAACGTCCAGTCATGGCTTATATCCCATTTACGCCTTGCCTTTGCTCTCCAAAATGGATCAGGAGGGTTTCTGAATCGAATGCCTACGGAGGTTGATGCTTTCCACTTGCGTTCGGGGGATGAAACTAATTGTAGTGCTCCAGTGGTATCCGTTGAGGATCTCTCATCTTTGGTCAGAGTACGATCTCTGTTGGCTTCACCTAATGACTTTTGCTCTAGCGAGTCGCTTTCTATAACTAGCTTAAGGCGCTCTTCGGTTGTTGGCAGGTCAAGTTTAAAGCGTAATATAGGGTCTAATTTAAGCTCGCCATTTTTTTCATATTTGGTTTCGAAGCCCAGCCTTAAGAAACTACCATTAGTTCTGATTTCGGCTGCTCGTCCTGCAAAAAAACCGTCTAGTTGAGCTCCTGTATCACCAATTATTCCAGACCATTCATTACGTTTGTTTATTAGCCAGTCTGCGGAATTTGAAGTCTCCTCAGCACTAACAGTTTCAGCGATAGGGCTGAGGATTTCCTGGTTATCTGGCACGGCTGTTAGCGTAGGAGGGATGGGTAAACTGCCACCTTCGCTTATCGCTGGAGGGGCTCTTAAAGGGGCTCGTTGGGATGGGGTGCCTGAAGTGTTTTCAGGTAATAACTCATCTTCTTCCCCAAAGCAGGCCGAGGAACATAAAATAAGTAAAAGATAAACTAAATGCCGAAACGCCAAATTTAACTCCACATGGGTGTATATTTTGATCTTGTAAGTATAAGTCTAGCTCTAAAACTGAAGTAATTATGTAAAAAACCGAACAAAATAAGGTAAAGATATTGAGGTGTAGAGCCCCATGAGTCCCATTGAAAGAGCAGAGAACGCGCCTGTTTTATTGTCTAGCTCAAGAGCTCTTGCTGTTGCTATTCCGTGCCCAATCATACCCATAGCGCTGCCTTGAATAACTGGGTCGTTAATATTTAGCCATTTGAATATTGGTGTGGCTGATACCGCTACAACAATTCCTGTAAAAATTACAAACCCAGCAGTTAGAGATGAATAACCTCCAATGCTCTCTGAAACGCTAATAGCAAAGGGGGTTGTAATTGATTTAGGCGCCAGCGATAGCATGACTTCAGTGGAGGCTCCAAGTGACCATGCTATAGCAACTGCGGATGCACTTGCAATAATGCCGCTTATTAGTAGCGTTAGTATTAACGGCCAGATATTGTCTTTGATATGATGTAGGTTTTTATACAAAGGTATTGCTAACGCTACGGTTGCTGTACTCAACAGAAAGTGAATGATCTCAACGCTTTCAAAATAGTCTCTATAGGGCAGGTTAAGCACCGTAATACTAATCATTACAAAGAGAATGCCTGTCACTACTGGCTGTAGAAAAGTATTGCCTCCACTCCATGAGTAAATTAGTGCCCCTGCCTGATAAGCGAGTAGTGTTAATGGGATACAGAAGAATGGACTAACTAAAAAATCTGACAATGTTTGTGGAATATACTCAAACATTGTCAGGGCTACTCATTATCTGGGTGGCAGGGGATGGCTTTAGTTTTTTAAGAACTAATAGTGTCAGGACAAACGCAATAATCGTACCCAGGGTTAATGAGGCGATAATAGCAATGCCTTGTGTTTTAAGCTCGTTAGTGTAAGTGATAATACCTACGCCAGCGGGTATGAACAGGAGTGGGAGGTACTGTAGTAATTTGCTTCCTGTTTCCATTAATCTCGTACTTGAACCACCTGTCAGGCATAGGTATGTGAAAAATAGAATCATTCCAATAACTGCGCCGGGGATGGGAGTATTAAAAGAATTATGAATATAATCGCCTAACACCTGAAATAGAATAATTAAAGCAAGAGATAAAAATATACTGAGTTTATGGTAGAGGTTCAAAATGGATTTAATCCTGATGGTGTAGGCAGTTCCAGAGTTTTTTGTGCAGGTCGATTATAGCAACCATCAAGACCTTGTAAATAATTCTGTGAAATATTAAGCCCACAAAAAAAGGCGGAATAAACCGCCTTTTTTGAATCTTACAGTGAAAACTAAATGCTAGATAACTTGAGTTAACTTGAATATAGACGCGAGTTGACGAAGTGGGAGTGCCCCTCTATGGCAGCAATAGGTCTTTTCAACGTCACCTCTAAAACGGCCTTTGGTGAAAATAAGACCTTTAAAGTTATATAGAAAATTACCTTTTTCGTATATTAGTCCGCTAATTTTTCTTAGTATTTTTGATTCTTGAGGCTCCAATTCATCTGCAAGCATTAATGGTATAAGGCCTAAATCAAGGTAAGGAACGCCTTCTTCTTTAAATACATCCATTGCATGAGTCATTAGTGCATAGAAGAGACCTTGTTTAAACTCTGCATTAGCTCTTGATATGTTGGGTACGTAGCTGATGATTTCATTGTTGTGGTATATCGGATCGAAATAGATGAAACCAACGGCTTTGTCACCTTCATAAGCATAAAAGTGACGTTCGTTTTCTTTGTAGTCCATTTTCATTGGACGAATTAAAAAGCGTATTTCGTTGCTTTTACATTTTCTTGTTTTTATCCAGGCTTCTGATATTTCACGAGTGTGGTCATCGCTGAAACGTTCTTTGATTGTAATGCCATTCTTTTCGGCTTGGTTTATAGCAGTACGAAGAACTTGTTTCTTTTTGCCTTTAAGTGACCATTTGGTTAAATCAATGGTTGATTCAGATCCAAATTGAGTGCCATACAGTCCAAATTTTTCATGAAGAATATCAACAACAGATTTAGTTACTTGAATATAACTCGCCTTGGGAAACTTGTTGTGAAACGCAGTTAGAATGAGTCCGAAGTTTTCTTTAGTGGATACAGGGTTGGATAACACGAATGTTCCCCCCCATTGCTTCATGTAGGCAATATAGCCAACACCTGGCATGTCAAAATATTGCATGCCAGGTTGCAGCGTGGAGAAGGATTGGGAGTGACTGCCAAACTTCTTGAGATAATTAACTCTCTCAGAAAATGAAAAACTGCTACTGGCGGTTATATCTAATCCGCTAAGTGCTATTGCTTGATTATTCATTTCCACTTCTCCTGCTTGGTTAATGTATTTTTTTGTTTTTATTTTTTGTGTTCTAACGCTGTCTTAAAATGGTTTAAGCTTGTTTTTGCCCCATGATGGACCAATAGCAATTTAAACCAAGAAAACTAAATTGCTTCTTGTCTTTAATGGTAAGGCCTAGTTCTTTCATTACTTCCGGGTAGTTGTAGATGTTATGCACTGCATT
>ENA-ORXI01001331-ORXI01001331.1-sediment-metagenome-genome-assembly--contig:-NODE-1331-length-19274-cov-11.733031_pt1 | contig 19274 bp, 15 predicted proteins | sample MGYA00237861_ERZ511468 | MGnify/ENA primary metagenome ERZ511468 (study PRJEB26299, sample SAMN06266213) | sediment metagenome | isolation source: Hudson Canyon methane seep mesocosm | place...
CTTAAAAAAATTGATAGTGACAACTTTCATTCCCAATTAGTCAATGAAGCTTCAGAACGAATATCTGCTGTCAAACGCTCTTTTGAATTCAACCAATTAGCAGTTGAGGCTAGTCAATCATTTTTCTCTTCTACTGAAGAGATTAATCATTCAAAATTCAAAAAATTTATTCCCCCGCTTTTTTCTAAGTTACCTGGTATTAAAGCGATGGAGTGGGTTCCTCTCATAAAATCTTCCGAAGTTGATAAACACCTTTCTAAAATGCAAGATGAGGGTTTTTTAGATTTTAGACTGACTGAGAAAAATGAATATGGGGAGTTGATTGATATACACAATCGACCTGAATATTACCCTGTTTATTATGTAGAGCCCTATTTAGGTAATGAAAAAGCTCATGGGTTTGATTTAGCATCTAACCCAGCAAGGTTTAAAGCACTTTCACTTGCCAGAGACACAGGAAGAAGCATCGCAACAGAAAGAATTAATCTTATTCAGGCTAAACAGAATAATTATGGCTTTCTGATTTTCTCTCCAGTGTATAACAAACCAATTCCTGAGAGTAGCTCAGTTTTAGATAGGCAACTTTCAATTAAAGGGTTCGCATTAGCCGTTTTTAAATTTAACGACATCATTGAAACAGCTATCAATATTTTTGAGGGTAATAAATTCCACCTTCAGCTTTTAGATATAAGTGATGTAAAAAACAATCAGTTATTATTTAGTAATGTTCCTAAAAATAACATTGAAATAAACAATATTACTCAAGAGACTAATGAGTTAGTTAGCGATTTTTCGTATAGTGAAGAGCTTGGTTTTTTAGGCAGAACTTGGCGTATCAATTGCATTGCATCAGCATCATATAAAGAAACAAATAAACCTTATTTAGCATTACTGGTTATGTTTTTGGGGCTAACTCTAACTTGTTTTATTACCTATGCTTTTTATAAACGTACCTGTGGGGAGCAAAAAGCCACTCAACTTGTAAAAAAACAAACATCAGAATTATTCAACCTCAATGAACGTCTAAAATTTGCAATAGAAGGCGCACAATTAGGTTTATGGGATTGGAATATTATAACGGGTGAGCTGTATTGGTCTAATCGAATAGCGCCTTTATTTGGTTATACAGAAGGAACGTTAGAAACCTCTTACGATAATTTTGTTGAAGCAATACATAAAGATGATCGGCAATCAGTTCTATCAGCTATAGATAACTGTATTAAAAATGGAGCGACTTACAATATCGAACACCGAGTCGTCTGGCCAGATGGAAAAATTCGCTGGGTACAGGAGACTGGGGATGCTGTTCGTGATAGTAAAGGCACCGCATTAAAAATGATTGGTGTCGTACAGGATATTCATCATCGTAAAGTGATTGAATTGGCATTGCGAGAAAGCGAGGAAAAGTATAGGCGTTTATTTGAACTGTCTGAAGACCCTATGTGGCTAATTGTAGGCAACCGATTTGTGCTTGCCAATAAAGCCGCAGCACATATACTTGGTTATAAAAGCGAGGAAGAATTGACTGATACACATCCTTCGTTATTTTCCCCTGAGTACCAGCCTGATGCACAACTTTCATTGACTAAAGCGAATGAAATGATAAGTATTGCATATCGTAATGGCTACCATCGCTTTGAATGGCTTCATAAAAACAAAAATGGTCTTACTTTCCCTGTTGAAGTGACGTTAACAAGCATTCCCTATGAAGGAAATGATGCCCTATTTTGCGTTTGGCGTGATATTACAGAAAATAAAATGCAACAAAAGCATCTTAAAATGGCAAAAGATGATGCTGAAAAAGCAAACCAAGCTAAATCGGAGTTCCTTTCATCTATGAGTCATGAACTCAGAACGCCGATGAATGCAGTTCTTGGTTTTTCACAGTTATTAGCCACAGATACTGAAACACCGCTTACAGAAGATCAATTAGAATCAGTAGAGCAGATAATTGATGGTGGTAACCATTTATTAAGTTTGATTAATGATGTACTTGATTTAGCAAAAATCGAATCTGGCCATAATGATTTAAATATTGAGACAGTTGATATTAACGGCCTTATATTACAAGTGCTCTCGCTTATCAAACCTCAAGCAGAACAGCATGAAATCACACTAGAAAATAAAGTAACTGTTGATTACTCTTTTAAAATTCAAGCTGACCAAAAGAAACTAAGGCAAGTATTACTCAATCTATGTTCGAATGCGATTAAATATAATAGCCAGAACGGGATACTTACTATTTCATGTGCTAAAACACACGAACATAAGATACGACTCAGTGTGAGTGATACTGGAAAGGGGGTTCCTGAAGGATTATTTCCTAGCTTATTTGAGCCCTTTAATCGTTTAGATAAAGCAAATTCTAATATTCAGGGAACAGGAATTGGCTTAAACATATGCAAACAATTAGTTAAGCAGATGAATGGCGAAATCGGTGTTTTCAATAATTCTGATAAAGGACTAACACTTTGGATTGAATTTGAAGAAGCTCCATGCGGATAAAGGAATCTTAGGTTTGAGTCGTTAGTGATCATTGGTGCCACTTATTTTTCAATTACATTCTTACTAATCCTTATGCTCACATACAGCCAAAACCAGTCAGTCATGAACATTCAACACTGTTTATAAAGTTACGTTCTAACTAACTTTAATAGCATCCAATAAAGCCATTTTTAATTCATGCAAGTGATAGACTACATGTTAATGTGGTTTTCGCCATAATTGTCAAAGCCAACAAAGACTGAGTATAAATAACGGACTGCCAAAGCCGTTTTAACGATTATTCACTAATAGCCTATGAGAAAAAGTATTTTTTGGAGTCTAACTATCATTTGGCTATCCTTGAACATTTTTTCGTTTTTTGTTCAAGCCTATCAAACTGAACAGTTTGCAGGTGACTTAGCTGCTAATCAAGGCAAGATGTTTTTTGATCATATTGTATCCATGCGGTCATGGAATGCAAATCATGGTGGCGTATATGTCCCTGTTACAGATACCACCCCTTCTAACCCCTACTTAAAAATTCCAAACCGTGACATTACTGGTATCAATGGTCTTCAATTAACATTAATCAATCCTGCATACATGACACGCCAATTATCTGAGGTTGAGCGTGATAAATCAGGCATCCAGTTTCATATCACAAGCTTAAATCCTATCAGACCAGAAAACAAAGCTGACCAGTGGGAAACTAAGGCGCTTCAATCATTCGAGCTTGGTAATCTTATGGCGTATAACAAAATACACAAAAAGGGTGTTTCGTTTTATCGCTATATGGAGCCGTTAATTGCTGAAAAAAACTGCTTAAAGTGTCATGAGCAACAAGGATATAAACTAGGAGATATACGAGGAGGGATTAGTGTCAGTATTCCAGCAGAACTCATAGCTATTAATATTGATAAACGTATTCAAAACTTAATGATAATTCATGGAATTATTTGCGGCATAGGTGTGATTCTTTTACTACTATTTCAATTAATAGGGCAAAGAATTAGTAAAAAACTTGAGAAATCAGAGAAAAAAGCACGCTTAGCAGATATAGATCCTCTGACTAACCTGCCCAACCGTAGGTATTATGAGAATTTTCTGAAAAAAGAGTGGCGCAATGCAAGCCGCCACCATTACCCCTTATCAATGATCATGATTGATATTGATTTCTTCAAGCCATACAACGATAACCTTGGTCACCCACAAGGTGATGAATGTTTAAAACAAATTTCGTCAATATTAAGTAAGTTTTTTCAACGGTCTGATGATATGGTTGCACGATATGGTGGAGAAGAGTTTTGTGTTATTGCTGCTTGTGATGCAATACAGGTTTACTTACTTGCTGACAATATTAGAAAAGAAATCAAGAATGCGCAAATTCAACACCCAGAATCTAATGTTTCCGATGTGGTAACAATCAGTGCAGGTGTTGCAACTCTTATTCCTAGCATTAACAACAGACCAGAAGAGTTATTGGATAATGCTGATAGTGCGCTTTATCTAGCAAAAGAAAATGGACGAAATAGAGTTGAGAAATTTAAGTCACAAAATATCTAAGTTCGTTTTTCTTTCAAAAGCATGACCGTCAACTATAGAATTTTACAAAACATTCATCCTTTGGGTCATTCCACTATGTATTTTGTTGAGTTATATTTTTTCCTCGAATATGACAAAGTCATTGAAAGTTTAAAAAACAAAGAACTTAATAATGTCATTTTAGTGCAACGCACAATAAAAGATGCTTTAACCGAGAGGGTTTCTGATGTGTTAACGCTTTCAGACCTAGTTCAACTCCATGCTAAAGATGGGGCTGTGGTAGGACATATGCACCTTACAATACAAGATTATATAAATAAGGCAGATGAAGCTATGTATTCAATAAAGAAATCAGGTAAAAATCATTACAAGCTCTCACCTACCACCACCTAATTTAGTTAATTCAACCAATCTAATGGCTTATTAAACTTTAATTATCATATGAACTTACATAAACTATCTTTTGCAAAAATAATAATACTCCGAGATGATATTGCCGAGGTCATTGTTAATGATGAAGTCGAAATGGATTTAAAAATGGTAGATGAATACCATCGTTTTCTTCTTTCACATTTACAGGCTCCCTTTTCTTTACTGATTAACAAACTCAACTCATATTCCTACTATTATGAAGCTCAGGAGAAAATTGCAGATCTGAACGAAATAAATGCAATGGCTGTTGTTGCTTACAATAGAATTACAAGAGAATCTACTGAAACATTGGTAGATATAAGAGGTGATGAAAATTGGAATCTAAAAATATTTACAACCCGTGATGAAGCTCTGAATTGGTTACTATTACAGCAAGAACAGTTTAAAAGTTAAAGAAGGAGGGAAATTAAAACGACTGACCGTAATGGGTCGTTAATGATCATTGGCGTCACTTATTTTTAAATTACAGCCTACCAAACCGTATGGTCACATTCAGCCAAAACCAGACTGTCAGGCAACAAATATGTGCTGATATTTTATATCTGATTCTTATCACGCCTCATTCGCGGACTCATTTCGATGTTGCAAAAAAATCGAGTATAATTTCATTAATATGTGGCCATTTTGCATGCAACTGATCACCTTCGCAGTACCATGTTTTAACATTATTTTTACATTCATGGTATGCAATACAGCCATTGTCCAGTTTTTTTGGAATCGGTGAACACTCATTACAAGCGGCCCACCAGCCAGAAGTTTCGGAACCATATTGAGGAAAAAGATGATCTTTTCTACTATGCATTACCATAACTGAAATTGGCTTAGGACAACTATGACTACTTAAATCACGATAATTAATACCTGCTGCACTTGGAGCAATTGCAGTAGGAATATCTCTTGTTCCGTTCATAAAAGCCAAAGCCATTGATACAGTACCACCATCAGAATGACCAGTTAGGTAAATACGGTCTTCATCAATACACCATTTTTTTGCAATCAATTTAGGAATTGTTCCCAGTTCAACAGTTGATGAGGTAGATAAATCAGGGTGGTCAGCATATGCAATAATAAATCCTGCTGAAGTTGCCTGAAAAGTAAGATCAGTCAACTTTTCGCTTTTGGCTCGGTTAGCCTTTGCAGGCGCATACACAACAAGTAAAGGGTGTGCAATATTTCCGTCATAATTAAGTGGTACACGAACATTATATTTAATACCTTCTTTAGTTTGTTCACCATAAGTAGCTCCTTTTTCACCTTGAAGATTTCCAGTAGAACAGCTTTTCTGTTTGGGTAAATTTAGGTAAGAAGCTGTTCCTATTTTAGAAAATTCATCACTATCATCCATTAATAACAACATAATGATTATAAATATGGGTGCAATCAACAATAAATAACCAAGGTTGCGTAAGGTAAGATATGGTTTAAAGATTATATTTTTCATTATGTATCCATTGTTAACTAAAATTGCTTATTGCTTGCTAGCAACAAACCATTGATTGACTGAAAAGCATAAACAAATTTTTTTTCTTCTTTATTTTTTAGTCTGCTCTGAATCAGAATGACGATTGTTTATTTGATTATTGCGATTTGTTTTTACAAAAAAAGCAATAAACAAAACGACTAGCAGAAAAAATACGATTTTGCCCCAAGGAATTTTTGTATCACCCACGCCAATAGAAAACGGAAGATGTGTATCCAGTTTTTCTCCGTTATGAACGATGGTCACATGAGCTAAATAATCACCTGCCCCAAACTTAGAAAAATCTACAGGCGCATTAACTGTTCCAGTTTTAATTTTTTGTGGTTGTTGATAAAAAACACGAACTCCTTCTGGTTCTTTTGTCACTTCAAATTCTATAGAAACATTTCTAAGTTTTTTACCCTCATAATCAAAAACCAGATTTGTCATTCCAATATTGGGAATAAACTGACAAAACCCTTTGCTTTTTGTAAATTCAGGCGTGTAAGCGGTAAAGTGGATTTTTTCGAAACCAACTTTGATGCGACAATTATCAACTTCATCAGCAGCTCCTCTGTGACTGTAACTTAGTGAAGAAAAAGAAAGGCAAAAAAATACAACTAAAACCTTACAAAACATTGATATGTAAAGTTCTTTTTGTTTATTTTGTATTGTGGTTCTGTTTAAAGTTGATAGACAGTATGTTTTCATTTTTAAACCTCTCTTTTCAAATAAAATCATCGAACATAATCTCTATAGCATAAATGAGACTCATTGTCAGTAGAAAAATAATTATCGCGTGTTGTTTTGTGTTGTAAATTTCATGTTGTACGGGTATTAATAAAGTTCAGCTTGCAAATAGACCAATATAGACATCTATATTCCTTAACCAGAAATCTCCAACAATTTTTAAATGAGAACCATTGGACAGTTCAGTTCAGGATTGGAAGCTTTTGGTGTCTTTTTTTGGGGCTAGAAATTTTTCAATTTAAACATGGTTGTATGTCCATTGTAGGTCGATAGCGCCTATTGGGCATCATCTATCAAGGACATTTCTTGCTAGATTTGAATGAGCAAAAACCAGCCATTTAGCGGGCATTGAAATTATTAGAAAAAGTAAGATTTTGCTCTACACTTGAATATGCGAAATTTTATTCAGACCTACTTATCTTGGATTAATGCATATTAACTCGTTTAGTGTTACTGGCTTCTATAGTATCTATTGTCATAATATTGAAGTTAGAGTGTATGACAATTAGCCCCAAGACAATGACTTATTAACCTTTTGATATCTTATATTTCAAATGTCTACAATTAAAAACTCATTTTTTCTATAAAAAAGGCAACGACCCCTTTGTTACTTTCCCTTTGATACTTTGTTATGATTTTTGATGTGCTAGAATTTCACAGTTAGGTAATATTGTTTTATTGAGTGATTGGGCGGAGCTTGATTTATGACTATAGCCAAGTAGATACAAGGATGGGGTGATTAGTTATAAATAGGTGGCTTATAGGAAGGTCATTTAAGGGATTAGAAATACGCCGTATAAAGACATCAACACAGATAAAGGTGAAATAACATGAACATTACATTAAAAAAATACTTGGTTGCCAGTTTTTTAGTGCTGTCTCTTGGAACAACGAACCATGTTACAGCAGCTACAGAAACTCAAGTTGCGATGACGCAAGTTACTAATACCGCCATTAAAAACCTTGAAGCGGCATTGAAAGCCGTAACGGCGAATAAGCTTGATGAGGCGCAGGACTATATTTATGCCACGCGGGATTCTGCCAGAGACATCTTGGGAGCTTGTTCGATTGCAGCAAAAAAAGAACGCGGTTCTACTGCACTTAAAAATGCACGCCGTCAAATCAAAAATGGTGATACAGCAGGTGCTACGGTTTCTTTAAAAGAGGCGATTAAAATTTTTAAATCCTTACTTCTATCTGTTGATAATGGTCGCCCAAGTGTTTTTGAGTGGTTTAAGTGATTAAAAAGTTCAGTGCGTTGAGTTCATCTTATATCTACCAGCGGCTTACTGAATTTGGCGTTATTCTGGTAACTTTTGAGTAACCGCAGGGTCGCTTACTGTCCATTGAAGATTGTCCCCAAAATACTTTAAATTGTAAACCCAGATGGTCGCTTGCCAGCAATGAGCAGTCATTTATTGCTCACAGCTATTCTAAAATATAAAGTATTTTATCTGTGTCCTCAGTATGTTGAGTTTCTGCCTGTTGAAAAACGCCGAAAAGGCTTAGAAAAGTTTTGAAATATGTATTGCCGCGATCTAGAGCTCATGGAAGATTCTTATTTTAAGCCGCTATTTGAATGTTGCAGATAATTTCCCTTCCCCCCGTATGGTAGAATGGTAGGCAGTAAGAAGCATTATGAGTAATTATTATCATGAAACATTCACCTTATTCAAAAAAGAAATATTATTTAATTTTCACACTGTATTTTCTAGGTTTTGGTATTGTCATTGCACTTTTAACCTCAATTATCAATTACAAATCTAGCTTTACAGATATAGATAATAAGCTGCAACTAATGGCAACTTCCGAGTCAAGTTTCAAACGGGAAGTCTTATTTGATTATATTTCATCGACTGAAATGTTGCTCGGTTCTATAACAAGAAATCCATTGACTCTAAATTACCTTAAATCAGGTGGAGCAACAGACAAACAAAATCTACAAAACCTTTTCTATGCTATGTCTTATGCGAATAAAGATATTATGCAGCTACGTTATATTGATGCATCGGGTCAAGAAGTCATCAGAATTGACCGTGATAAAAGGTCGCCTGAATTATTAATTGTGCCAAAACATAGGTTGCAAAATAAGGCTGATCGTTACTATTTTAAAGAGACATCACTTTTAATGGCTCATCAATTCTGGCATTCAAATATCGACCTAAATATGGAGCATGGAAAAATAGAGCATCCTCTTAAACCAACATTTAGAGTTGCCACTATAGTCGTGGTTGATAACCAACTGAAAGGCATTGTAATCGCCAATTTGTTGTTTGAGAATATGATTAAAGTATTAGTCAATTCAGCAAATTTTGATGTATACCTTGGGGATGAAGAAGGAGAAATAATTCACCATCCTAATCATTCAGGCTCATGGAGTAAATACCTCGAAAACAAAGATACTCTGCACACTATTTTTCCTGAGAATGTAAATCTGATCCGAAACAGTACCAACCATTCAATTCAAGGTCTGTATTCATATTCGCTTGGAGATTTGTTTAGAAATACAGAAAACCTCAAGGTGATATTTACACCTAAGTCGGGTACTATGGAAGAATTTCATGAAAAAAATCTCCGTACTGCATTAATCATTGCAATAACAGTTCTTCTAGTTTCTATCCCTCTGTCATGGCTGATCAGTATTATTCCATCTTCACTTCAATCTAAGCTTGCTGAAGCTTACGACAAAATTAGACAGAGTGCTGACATTATAGATAAGTATGTCATGATTTCAACAACTGACAAAGACGGACACATCACTGAAGTTAGTAACTGCTTCACCAAAATCACTGGCTATACAGCGGATGAAATCATTGGTAAACGTCATAATATTCTGAAGCACCCTGAAACAAATTCAGCAACCTATAAAAACTTATGGGGAACCCTACTTAAAGGCCAAATGTGGGAAGGGGATATAAAAGACATTAATAAGTTTGGCAAAGAATTCTGGATACACTTAGTCATTACGCCAGAAAAAAACTCAGAAGGTGAAATAGAACAAATTACTGCAATTGCTCAAGATATTACAGATAAAAAAGTCATCGAAGAAATGGCAATTACTGATGACTTAACAGGACTTTATAACAGATTAAAGCTTAAAGAGATTTTGGCCAATGAAATATCGAGATATGACCGCTATGATAGTAATTTCTCAATAATATTTTTTGATATCGATTTCTTTAAGAAAGTCAATGATAAGTATGGCCATCAAGTTGGAGATGAGATTTTAATTCACTTGGCTAAAGTTTTAAAAGCAAGCGCTAGAGATATTGATTATATCTGTCGCTGGGGTGGTGAGGAATTTATCATTGTTGCGAGTGGATTAGGCCTTGAGAGTGCTTTTGTATTTGCCGATAAACTAAGGGTACACATTGCAAATGAAAAGTTTATAACTGATGAACCAATTACTATCAGTTGCGGCGTTGCACAGTATGTTAGTGGAGAATCTACTTCAGAATTAGTTTCAAAGGCTGATCACGCTTTATATGAAGCTAAAAAAAATGGTAGAAACAATGTTGTGAAAGGATAGTGTTTAATTTTGTCATAGGTTGAATTGAGCTTATAGCTCCATATTTTAGATGGCAGCAATGGGTCGGCTACCGACCATTGAATATAACACAAACTTAACTCCATTATTGTTAGGCTGGAATGGTCGCTTGTCAGCCAACTACAGTCATTCAGAAAATTCAATTTTGAACTAAATTTACAGGGTATAGTTAATCATGGTCATGATCTCCAGATATGGATATCGGGTATTTTAGGATGATATACAGTTAGATATTTAGACTAACACCACAAATATGTTGATTGCATTACCTAAATCAGAGAAGATACACTGAAACTGTACAATCAATTGTTATTTTTACCTGATTACCCATGAGCTTCAGCCATTTTGATAGCAACCTTGCAAATCATTGAAAAATAACTGTTAGTTAATATTGGAATATTCAGTTTTTACTTTTAATTCCGATGGAATAAATACCGAACCCTTATGTTTCAGTAAATTAGATATACCTCACTTAAAGTGGCTGAGACTCATGGGTAATCAGGTATTTTTATGCGTGGCCAATTAACGGGTTTTACCAATAAATTTAAATAGGATACCGAAACTCAACCGTGACCGAATTTTACCGAGTTTCACGTTAAACTAGAGAGCTTAACCGAATAGAAAGGAGAAGATTTATGAGGACTAAAATATCGCATCCCTTTTACCCCATCATTTATGTACGAGGCTATGCAATGACGCAAAGCGAAATTGATGCCACAGTTGCGACACCGTATATGGGTTTTAATCTCGGGGCTACAAAAATTCGTCAAAACTGGAAGGGTAAGGTTAAACGTCATATCTTTGAGTCACCATTAATACGATTGATGAAAGACTATAAGTATGAGGATAATTATCAATATGGCCATGAAAGGGAAGGAAAACTGTCAGCCAGAAGTGTGATTGTCTATCGTTATTACGAGCAGGCTGATAGTGAATTGGGTAATGACAAGGCACCAACTGTACGTGAAGCGGCAAAGGGGTTGAGTGATCTCATTCTGGATGTTAGAGAAAAGATTTGTAATGGTCATCCACAGGCGTTAAAAGACTTCAAAGTCTACCTGGTCGCTCATTCCATGGGTGGTTTGGTATGTCGCTGTTTTATTCAGAACCCAGATATAGGCACAGCTGAGAGCAAGGCGTTAGTTGATAAGGTTTTTACTTATGCAACACCACATTATGGTATTGAGATGGCAGGGTTAAATGTCCCGAGTTTTATGGGGCTATGGGATATGAATAATTTTAATCGTGACAAGATGTCGGATTATCTCGGCTTTTCTAATGAGCCAGATCGAGTGAATGATTTGAATGGTACTTTTGATCCTTCACGATTTTTCTGCCTGGTTGGCACCAATCATAAGGATTATGACGTTGCAGCAGGCATGTCGAGTACTCTTGCCGGAGAAATGAGTGATGGACTGGTGAAAATCAGTAATGCAGTTGTGCGTGAAGCGCCTCGTGCGTATGTGTATCGTAGTCATAGTGGACATTTTGGTATCGTAAATTCTGAAGAGGGTTATCAAAACCTGACACGTTTCCTGTTTGGTGATTATCAGGTAGATGGTTATATCGAAGTGGAAGAGCTCCCATTGCCGCCATCAATTCGAAAATCCTTTAATGATGGGAAGGAGGTAAGAGCGTCTTATTATTTTGAAACTACATTATCTCCTCGTGGTGCAATGACTTATAAATTGACTGAACGGAAGAAGGAAACATATTCTGCTATTCTGCGACAGTTCGATGAATTATTGAAAGTCGAAAAAGTAGATGGTCTAAATAAGGCGAGGTCACCTTTCATGTTTTCTGCATTTTTGCAGTCAAAAAATATTACTGTTGGAAAATCAAGTGTGTTTTCAGTTGATCTGGCGGTGTCTACTACAGAATATGAAATTGATGGATTTCTATTTTTTGATCATACGATTCCTGGTGAGTATTTGTATAGAAATACAGCCGTTATCCGCATTACTTCTGGAGCTGACGGTATTAAAGTTAAATATAACTTTAGTGATGACTCGTGGGGAGAATCGCCAGGAAGTGAGATTAAACATGATGATAAAGGAATGTATATTCCATTGTCATCAAAGAAAGGTTTTAAGGCCAGGCTACGTCTAGTTGTGAAACCTTGGAATGAATAAAAGGCTCAGTGTGATTTAAATTTCCGAAATCATTCCCTTTTACTGATAACACTGGCTCCTTTATTTGTACATTTAAATTTGAATGGGGAAGTAAACATAATGCTTCTCTAAATTATTATAACTATAAAATCCACCTGATAAAGACGGGTGATTTTGATGTTCGTCTTATGCAAGAGTAAACAGCGGTAAATAAAACTGTTGTTGAAAGAACATAAAGTTGATCGCAATGCCTGAAAGATTGACGTAAAAAGTTAGCTCGGACATTGATAACATAAGGCGCCGAAAGGAAAGGATGTCATTTTTCAAAATCCGTAGCAGTAATCAAAACAACTGTAAAAAGGAAGTTTTGGTGCTTGCAAGGTTGAGTACGGAGAAAAAAGCGCGGACGAGTTTTATGGGTTTTATGAAAACCATATAAACCTAGTTGGTTTTATCTATTAGATGCGTAGAAGGCATTATAGTAAGTAAAAAACAAATTTAAGTTATTGATCTGTAAAGGCCTGCAGGTAGCATATGAAAAAAATAATAACGACACCTTTTAAAATAGATGATACAGCATTAGATACCTTACATAGTATTGTTATATATAATACTGCAGAATATACGAATAAAGAATACATTGGGGCTATTTTTCAATCTAAGAATACTGTAAGTGGTATTAATCTTGATATTAAGGTTTCGACATCTGCAATTAGATCTTCTTTTCTATATCTACCAATATTTCTATCAGACGATGTTGAAGTATCAATTAGCTGTCAAGGTAGAGTTATTCATCATGAACCGGTTAATATCGAAGAAGAAACTGGTTGTTACTTACATATTGTTAGTTTTGAAATTACTGAATACACTGAGAAAGAATTTGTCACTGATATTCATGTTCAAATATCCTACAAAAATGCAAATACATTAATACAAATCCCTGATAGTACAACAAATGTTGAACTAAGGCCTCATGTTATTCAGAAACAAGATATAAAAATAGCTATAAGTTATATTTCGTATCTTATTTTACTTATTTTGTTGTTGATTGGAGCGGGAATAATAATTTATGGTAAATATGTACCAGTTGAATACGAAAAATTTAACCAGATAATAGTTAGTCTTATTGTTTTAGTTATTTCGTTATTTGTTCTCCCACTTCTGAAATTAGATTATTTAGTCAAAATTTCTCGTTCTATTTATAGTAAATTTCGTTGGCATCGCAAGCACTTATTTTTTATATTAATTATAACAACTGTTTTCTCTAATATGTATGGTTATAAAATTATGGATTGTTTATATGTACGACAACAATATTCTGAATTTCTTCAGAAATATCAAGATACCAGCGACGATAAATATTTAATAAATGCGCTAAGTTTATTTCCCAGTCGTATTGAAGCACAACAGCTGATTAATATGCACATCTATCTCCGTCGAAAAGTCGAAAGCAAAGAACCTATTGAGCAATACATAGCAGAATTAGACTCAAATAAAAAAATTAAAAATATTTTACAGAAAGATGATAATGATTTATGCGAACGTTGCGTGAAAGACCTAAATTACATAAGAGACCCTAGACTATGGTTTGCAACATTACTGCCAGAAGCAGAAGCTAACTCTAGCTCAGTGTATAAAAGGAAGGCACTTGAGCTTTTGATACAAAATAAAGATAACGCCTCCCTTTTATTAAGTAAGGTCATTGAGTATGACTTATTAGAAAAAAAATATGATGATGCAAAAAATGATACATGTCGTGATGAGATAGCAGAATTAATGATAAAAAACATTACTACTTTAAAAAAAGTAAATGATCAACTCAATTCAGTTCAAATGAACCTTCATATTCATCAAGAGGCCTATGATCGAATAGGGCAGTATTATTTTAAATATGGAAAAAATGTAAGTGAAGCCATTCTTTCATTTAAAGAAGTTATTGAGACTCGCATAAAATACTCTGGGAAACTACCATTTTGGGATAGATCGCCTTTAAAGTTAGGGCTTTATCATTTTATTATATCTTTTCAATCATCAAGAAAAGATTCGAACGCCGAGTTTTCTCGAAAAATATTAAATCAACATCCAATTTTTAAAAAAGAATTTGAGAATACTTTTATTAAAGAAGAGCGATATGAAAAATACCGAAAAGAACAAAAGTGGTATGAAGGTACTCTTATTCAAAGGGAGTCTACCCATGATCAGTTTGCAATTGTAATGAATAATTACGTGAATAAAGGTTGGGAGTACTAGTTATGAAAAAATATATTACATTATCAGTAGCTGTTATATTTTTTTTAAATTCAGCTTTGGCAAATGAAAATATTGTTGCTTCATTACTGTTTGAAGAAGATCCACCTCTTGGGGCGCCAATATATTTTTCTACGTCCTGTTCACCAGGAGTTCTAAAAAATAAAGTATCACATGCTTTTAGTAACGCAGAACTAAAAGATATTGCTAGAAAAAAATCTTATCATGTGATTGTATCTCATGGTACAACATTGAATGTAGAGGGGTACACAACGAAGCACTACTTTACTGAGTTAGCCCCAGTTTATGTTTCAAAAAACAGTAATATCAATAATATAAAATTGAAAGATTTAAAAAAAATATTGAAAGGGGATGTAACTGACTGGAAACAATTAGGAAGTACCCCAGGCCTAATTAAGTTATATTTGCATGGAGGGGCATTACAGAAACAATCTTTTTCTACATTAGCAAAAAATATAGGAATTGATGTAAATATTGAACTTAGGAGTGATGCAATCTATTCCGATAATTATAAAAATCTTTTGAAACACTCTCAATCTGACGAAAATGCAATAGTTATAGGTTTGAGAACGATTAAAAATGAAAATATTAAATTAGTAGATATTAATGGTGTTACGTTTTCACAGAAGAATAGCAAAAAATATCCATTAAAAGTAAATGTTGGGCTGAATACACTAACTGGAAAGAAAATAACTGAAGCTGAAGTCTGGCATGTAATAATGAGTTCAACTAGACTAGATCTCCAATAGGTAGGTAGTTAGTTTTTTTTGGGAGGGAAGGGACAATAGTCGAGTAGCCCATGGAAACTTCCCCCTCAGGCTCTCACAGAACCGTACGTGAAACTCTCGCTTCATACGGCTCCTATCATCCAACCGCTTCATTAAGTAAAACTCCAGTGTACAAACAATTTGGGTTCACGTTGTCGATAGCCTATTATCCAGCGTACCGCTCGGCGTTCCGTTTTTAATCGTTTATACTTTTTCTTTGCCCATCTTACTAGTTTTTCATTTAAGTAAAACAATACCCGTTTAAGTTCCGCTCGTCCATATTTTCCATAGTAGTTTTTCCATCCCTGTAGGATTGCTCGACTGTAATACGCTATGGCATTAAGGGGTATTGTGCATAAACGGCATATTATTCGCTTAATGCTCTGCAGCCCATTAATGTCATAGCATACAGAGCGCCCTTGTTTTTCCAAAAGTAATTTATTAAGCCCAAACCCCAGAAATTTATTAAGTTATTTTATAACAAACCGTTGCGCTTCAAACCCCGTTTATGCACAAAACCCAAAAAACTTAAATTCTTTTTAGTAATTTTATTTGTTGTTTTATTATTCGATCAACTCTCTGTAATGAAGGTTTTTTATCATCACTTTCAAGATAATCTCTTATCTTATCTTTATTATCCTCAATATCTATTAACATCTGATAAACGATACCGAATACTCTTTTAGGGCGCACATTACATTGGTTAGCCATTTCTAAAAGGTCTTTCTTGGTAACTTGGTTAGGGTTTTTCTGATGACCAATAGCTAACGCCAGTGTCTCATCAAGATGCTCAATAGCACGAGTACAAACAAGATCGTAAAAAGGCGCTAGCCGTGTTTCAGAGTCCCCATATAAAAATGAAATATTCTTAATGTGTCCGTCTGAATTACCTAATATTAAATTAAATATCTGCCATTTAATCAACTGTTCTGCATCGACTAAAGGATTAGAAGAGTTCTCTATAATTAATTGATAGCACTGAGCAAAATTAGGCTTATCTGAGCGCTGGTATTTTTCTTTAAACCCTAGCGCCTGACAAAAATCTTCTTGATGAATCCTTGTTATCCTATCACCTATTATTCGATCGTATCTTTCAGATATTGTATAACTGTAATCACCTAAAAAATTTAACTCTATATCAATGGTATTTAAGCCAATCGCTCTTGCTAACTTGGTTGTATACACTTCATAAAGGGGTACATTTTTAAAGTCACGGACTTCAAATTTCAGGATGTGCGTCGATGGTGCTTGGCTCACTGGAAAGTAAATCCCATCCTCTTTAACATGAACTGTAATTTTATCCTGTGCACCTGCTAATGAAAGTCTCGGTTTATCCTCAAGATTAATTGAGGCACCACGAGTTTCTATTATTTTAATAAGAGCTTCATCACCAAGTTTTTTATAACTTTGGTTAAGATCAGGTTCTTTTTCTATAGGCAAAATAGAGATAGCCCCCGCACATTCACTGCCTATTTCTCTTAGTAAGTCAAAATCTGTATCAGGACATCTGAACCTAATACAAATCCTATCTCTCGCCGCCCCCTCAGGTAAAAGATTAGCAAAAAATCGATGTGCAATTATACTTTCTGGTGCTTTATTTAGTGGCAGGCTGATTGATAACGGAAATTTATTCCAATCATTATCATATTTAAACGACATAGCTCCTTGGTTATCTCTCCATAGATAACCAACAATTTGATCTTCGTACCAAACGTTTAACTCATCTTCAATCATTTCCATCCTCTTGGAACTATACGGATTTCCAATCCTAAAAATTTAATCATTTGAAATACTTTTCCAACCTGACAAGTTTCTTTTCCCCGCTCAAACTCACCGATTAACCTAGCACTCATCATTGCCATATCAGATAGATCTTCAATACGAACTTTCTGTGATTTTCGATGCTGGCGTACCAACACACCCATTTCTAAAACACTATCAACCTTACCGTAAGGTATTTTTTCATCTTTACTCATGAGGATAAACTTATAATATTACTGATAAGTAACATTATAACAAAAAACGAGTGTTTATTAATAAAAATTACCGATCAGTAATTTTTATTTCTCCTGAGCAATAACCATAATGGGGTTAATTAACTAAAAGAACGGTTTGTCACAGCGACCTTCTGTAGCCCTTGCTACTCATGCTCTGTAGCCGAAATATCCATTTTCAAATCTGCAATGATATTTTCTATAAGCTGTTGAATATTAATAACATTTCCTCCGTTGTAAAATTCATACTTTCCAATAAAGCTAATATGTTGCCAAGCAACAGGTGAAAAACGTATTATCTCTTTGGCCTTTTCTGGAATTCTTAATGTTTGGTGTTACAGAACTAGCATTAATTTTGAATACCTAAAACTTTTTTCCCGTACTCTCTTAAATTACCCTTGGGATCAACATATCTATAGAGTGTTGGCTTTGTAATTCCTAACTCTTTACAAAGCTCAGAAACAACCGTTTCTTTATTTCCCATTGCTGCCTGAGCTAATCTTACTTGAGCCTTTGTTAAAACGTGTTTTGCTCCACCTGTTCGGCCTCTTGCTCTAGCTGAGGCTAAACCAGCTTTTGTACGCTCACTAATTAAATCTCTTTCAAATTCAGCCAGAGAAGCAAATATCCCAAAGATTAGTTTTCCGTGGGAAGTCGAAGTGTCTATATTCGCTCCTTGCCCCGTTAAAACCTTAAAGAAAATACTTTTTTCATCCAGCCCATGAACAACGCTAACCAAATGTTTTAAATTTCGGCCTAACCGGTCGAGCTTCCATACTATTAAAGTGTCATCAGCTCTTAAGGATTTTAAACACGATAATAAGCCAGGGCGATCATCTTTTTTTCCTGAAGCCTGGTCACTATAAATATGATCTTCAGAAACGCCTGCTTTCTTGAGTGCATCAATTTGAAGATCAAGATTTTGTGAACCATCAGATTTTGAAACCCGTGCATAACCAATTAGCATGTTTTTATCCGTTTCATAAACGACCGTTTGTGTAACCTTTAAAATTAAAGGTATATGAATAGTAAAATAGTAACAAAACACGTTAAATTATCAAGGTAATATTAACCTTATAAATTATATTTGTAACTTTTTACTAAAGCCAAGGAAGGTAAGCAATATATAAATAAAGCATGAAAGCATGAAAGCATTAAAACAATGTTAGTAATTAAAGTATTTATTTCCTTACAAAGGGCACAAGTTCCTTCACAATAAATTATCTTATTAACGGAGAGCATAAAAAAGCGGGGTGTCTTCTTCAATGAAAAAATCTTAATATCACATAACATATTGAATAGTTAGTATATTTAGAACCAGGGCTTAAGCGATATTCCAAGGCACACCCCACTTTTTTATGCTCTCCAATAACTCGTGTAATCTCTTCAGTCAGTAGCCAAGCCCCACGACTCATATTAGCCTCTTGAGGCATTGTGGGATAGAATTTTAAGAGAGATTGATAAAATTAGGTTTTGGAACAGCCCTACCCTGTTTTATTTTGTCAATTATTGACTGCTGGTTGCTGGCAATCTCAAGTCCAACAGTAAGGCATTTATTATGTTTTAAATGGTTAGATATTAGCGGTTGAAAAAGTATTAAAGATTCTGGGTGTTTGTGTGTTTCACCTATTATGGTGATGGTGCCTAGTTTTATTTTATCCAAAATATTAATTTCACTTCCAGCATACGAAATGGCTGGAAGTGAGAGAAGAATAATCACATTACTGATTGATTTTAGTAAGTATATAAAATACACTGTTTTGGTGTTAAATTGATACTTATTTAGTATGTTTTTAATGTTAAATACATACCGTTTTAATGTTATTAATTATCCTGTTCCTGAAGTTCTTTTGCTAATTTCAACATAGCATAACGAACAAAATTTAGCTTTGTCCGAGCACTCAATTTAGTGCCTTTTGT
>ENA-ORXI01001332-ORXI01001332.1-sediment-metagenome-genome-assembly--contig:-NODE-1332-length-19271-cov-10.202303_pt1 | contig 19271 bp, 16 predicted proteins | sample MGYA00237861_ERZ511468 | MGnify/ENA primary metagenome ERZ511468 (study PRJEB26299, sample SAMN06266213) | sediment metagenome | isolation source: Hudson Canyon methane seep mesocosm | place...
GGAAAAAGCAACAGATAATAGAAAGTAGCTTCTAAATGGCAAATCAAATACAGGCTGTTTTCCAAGTCTTTCAAAGCTATTAAGAGATTGTGGTTCATGCATTAATTGCATCAATTCCGGGTCTTGAAGATGTAACATCTTAAAAATTCCTTTTACCAAAGCCATGCAAAGCAACACAGCGTAGTACATAACCAATTTTTAATAGACCGGCAAAAACGATGGTGGCAATATGTGCAAATATTTGCACAGAAATAGAGAATTGCTCATCAAAAGCAAAAGTGATAAAAACACTTGATGTAACCACAATAGTAGAGATGATCATCAAGTAGTTACCTAAAATTAAACATTTTTGATAACTCAAAGCATTTGGTATTAAAGGTAATTGATTCGCGATAGTAAATTGTGAATACATATATAACTCCATATTTTGTCATTATGTAATTGCAAACTCAGTGCCAATTCCGACGTTTTTTTTAGTTGCTATTAATCAATGGTTTGTGTTTATTTTGATTTTCCTTGTAGTCAATTTGACCCTTTTATTAGGTAGTCTTTATGACTCGTTAGTGCTATTGTGTAAGTAGCAAATAGGAGAAATATGAGCCAAATATCATCAAGTGCAATTATCGAATTAGCGCTTAACTTAGCGGGCAGTTTAAATACAAAAGATAGATTTGACCGATTATTAGATACAGTGCGAAAAACCATAATGTGTGATGCGGTTGCTTTGTTGTCTTATCATGGCGATATTCTTAAACCTATCGCATTACAAGGGCTTAGTAGAGATACTTTAGGAAGACGGTTTCTGGTCGCTGAGCACCCAAGGTTTACTATTTTGTGTAAATCAAAAAGCCCAATACGATTTGCAGCAGATTCACCATTACCTGATCCCTATGATGGTTTGCTAGTGGATCGCCCCGGAGATTTACCTGTTCACTCGTGTATGGGCTTACCTCTTTATTATGATGAAAAATTACTTGGGTTGTTAACCATAGACAGCTTAACACCACATATTTTTGAAGACATTGCCGAGCGAACTTTAGAGGTTATTTCAGCGATGGCTTCGGCAACGCTCAATACTGCCTTTTTGCTTGAGCAATTAGAAAACCAGGCAGACCATTCCAAACGAGTAGTTACTGAGCTAACTGAAGAAGCATGGAAACGTGAAGGTGGCGAATTGATAGGCGAAAGCCAGATCATGCAGCAGCTCAAACAGGAAATTGATATTGTTGCACCGTCGGACTTTAATATTCTTGTTTATGGCGAAACGGGTGTAGGCAAAGAATTGGTTGCCCGAACGTTACACCAAAAATCGTTACGAAAAAATGGTCCAATGGTATATGTTAACTGTGCAGCTTTGCCGGAAAGCTTGATAGAAAGTGAGCTTTTCGGGCATGTTAAAGGGGCTTTTACAGGGGCTGAAAAAAATCGTGCCGGTAAATTCTCATTGGCCAATGGCGGTACTTTGTTCTTAGATGAAATTGGAGAGCTACCAATTGCGGCACAAAGTAAAATATTACGTGCAATACAAAGCAATGAAATTCAGCCTGTTGGACAAGATAACGTTGAAGAAGTTAATGTACGTATTGTTGCTGCGACTAATCGAGATTTAAAAGAAGAAGTAAAAGGTGGCCGGTTTAGGGCAGATTTATATCATAGATTAAGTGTTTATCCAATCAGAGTACCTAAATTACAAGAAAGAACCGGCGATGTGCAAATGCTTAGTGGCTACTTTGTTGAGCAAACGAGGCAAAAGCTAGGTCTTGTGCAATTAAAATTATCGGAAGAGACAATTCCTTATCTAGAGCAATATAACTGGCCCGGTAATGTTCGAGAACTGGAAAACGCAATCGAACGCGGCGCAATACTTTGCGACGACAATATTATTACTGCCGACCTTCTAGATATCGACAGTGAAGTAGATGATATCAATATCCCTCAAGGCTTAATCACCCCGAGCGCCGCGCAAACCCAGCCATCTTCTCACCGAACCCTGTCCATCGAAGGCTATTTCCAACAGTTTGTTTTAGAGAATCAGAACCAAATGAGCGAAACAGCACTCGCTCAAAAACTCGGCATCAGCCGAAAAAGTTTATGGGAAAAGCGGCATAAGCTCGGCATACCACGAAAAAAGAGCAGCTAGGTACAATCCAAAAAACGCTTCTCACTAAGCCCTATCACTTTAAAAGGAGCACCTCTAAGCCCCCCTTATAACTTTCGACCGTTACCTACTGTTACGTTTGGAAACACAAGTGTGCAATTAAATGAGACCCAGTTCAAACTATTGTAGATCGCTAATCCTTTTGATCTAAGCATATTTATTAACACATTGTTTTATATGCGTTTTTAATAGTTGGTATGGTCACTGCTTTATAAGTAAACAAACAATAAGAATAAATAGCTGCAAATATAAAAATAAGAATAAAATTGATGTTGCTTGCAGCCTGTTACCGCGAAAATAAAAATAACAAAGCGGAGCGAACTGATTATTTTGAATGCGCTGCTTTTTAGCTGCATAAAACTCAGTTCAAGTGTTGTTTAATGCTGAAAAGAACTACAAAACGTAGCCCCAGCATTGGATAGATAACTTGATTTGAATTTGCGCTCTGAGTGTTCAAAGTAAGCCGTTTGCCAGCACTTTTTAAAAAGTGCATTAGGTATAGACATGGATTAACAATAACAAAAAATCAACGTCTGCTGCTTTTGGGCATGAAAGGAACGAGGATGGGATACCCGGTCTTTTCATGCAAAGTCATTGCACAACATAGTTTTCAACGCTCGAAGTCGGTACACTCCCTCCTGTTATTAATTAAATCTTGCTCACCTCTTTCACTCAACAGTTCTATAAAACGTCGGTAACTATGTCAGTCACAGTGATTGCGCGCGATCAACATAATGTTTCTCGCAAATTAATGAGTCCCAATGCACTCAAAGTCATTAGCCGCCTAAATAATAGCGGGTTCGAAGCTTATCTAGTTGGTGGCGGCGTAAGGGATATTTTGCTGGGAGGAGAGCCAAAAGATTTTGACATAGCGACCGACGCACACCCTGAACAAGTCCACGAGCTATTTAGAAACTCTCGGCTCATAGGAAGACGCTTTAAACTTGTACATATTTTATTTGGTCGGGAAGTAATCGAAGTTGCTACATTCCGCGGCGCCGCACCTGTAGCAGATGGCAAGTCTCATAAACAGTCCGACCAAGGCATGCTTCTCAGAGACAACGTTTATGGTTCGATGGAAGATGACGCCTTACGCAGGGACTTTACCGCTAACGCACTCTACTATAGCTCGAAAGACTTTGCCGTTTATGACTACGTCGGCGCCATGGCAGATATTAAATCCAAGACACTTCGTTTAATTGGCGACCCTGAAACACGTTACCGTGAAGATCCTGTTCGTATGCTGCGCGCAATTCGATTTGCGACAAAATTAGATATGGAAATCAGCAAAGAAACAGAAGCTCCTATACGCGAGTTATCATCACTTCTTGAAAATATCCCTGCAGCAAGAATGTTTGAAGAATTTCTAAAAATGTTCATTTCAGGCAAAGCCGTTGCAAACTTTTTACTATTACGTGATTACAAATTATTTCAGTATTTTTTCCCTGCCCTAGAGCAATTAGCAAACCAAAAGTCTCATCAATATGTCGATGACTTTGTGATGCTGGCAATGAAAAATACCGACGCTAGAATTAACAACGATCAAAGGGTTACCCCGGCATTTTTAATTGCAGCCCTGTTGTGGTATCCATTACAAATTCAAATCTCACGCTTGAAATCTGAAACACAATTAACTCCGCAAGACGCTTTTTTTGCCGCGTTAAATGAAATCATGTCTGAGCAACAACGCAGTATTGCAATACCTAAACGTTTTCAAGCTGTGATGAAAGACATTTGGATTTTACAAGAAAAACTCGAGAGAAGAGATGGAAAGCGTGCATTTGCAGCCTTTGAGCATCAAAAATTTAGAGCAGGTTATGACTTCTTACTCATCAGAGGTGAAATTGAAGGTGGTAATGTTCAAGCACTTGCTACTTGGTGGACTGATTTTCAAAACGCATCAGCCGAGACTCAAGTTCAAATGATCAAGAATGCACCCAGTAGCAAATCAGGCCCTCGTAGATCACCAAGAAAACGCAGGAAGCCAAAAGATAAACCGTCATCAATGACTAATGAAAGTTAACGGTCTAACAGTAATGAATACCGTTTATATCGGGTTAGGCAGTAACCTATCTAACCCTGCCAAACAAATAAGAACTGCTGTTGAAGCATTAGCAAATCTAAAGAATTGTCAAATAGATAAAATTTCAGCACTCTATTTTAGTCGTCCTATGGGTCCAAAAGACCAACCAGACTACATGAATGCAGTGTTATCCCTGACAACAAACCTCAGTGCTATTAAATTACTTGATGCCTTGCAAAACATTGAAAATATTGCAGGAAGAGTAAGAAAAGACAACCGCTGGGGAGCTCGCGTTCTTGATCTTGATATTTTACTTTTTGGTAATCAAGTTATCAAGACCGAACGACTTACCATTCCTCATTACGGCATGAAAACTCGCGAGTTTGTTTTAATTCCCTTACATGAACTTGTTTGTGATTTAGTACTACCTGATGGTGAAAAATTGGCTGAATTAATTCAAAACATAGATCAAAACGGTCTGAAAATTTTCGACTATAGTTTACAGTTATAACTAAATAAATTGATTCTTCAATATTGCGATAGCCTGATTTATATGAGAAGGTACGCGCACTGAGTATTTACTCAAATATTTATCAATAACAAAAAAAAGATAAATATCAATATTTTGATTGAGATTATTATGGCTAAAATAACCACTGCAACTTTGTTAAAAATGAAACAACAAGGTGAAAAAATATCAACCATCACCGCCTATGATGCAAGTTTTGCAAAATTATTTGATCAGGCCGGCATACATGCAATCTTAATCGGTGATTCTCTTGGCATGGTTTTACAAGGTGAAGACGATACGCTACCTGTATCTATAGATGCAATGGCTTATCATACCCGTTGTGTAAAACGTGGAATTGAAGATACGTTAATCATCAGCGATATGCCTTTTATGAGTTATGCGACAACAGATCAAACATACGAAAATGCAGCAAAGTTAATGCAAGCTGGCGCTAGTATGATCAAAATGGAAGGCGGTAGTTGGTTAGTTGATACCATTAAAGGCTTAACAGAACGAGGTATTCCTGTATGTGGTCATTTAGGGTTAACACCACAGTCTGTTCATGTTTTTGGCGGTTTTAAAGTACAAGGTCGTCAACAAAAACAAGCCGATATGATCATCGAACAAGCCAAAGAACTTGAACAAGCAGGTATTCAACTTTTAGTTTTAGAGTGTATTCCTGCCTCTTTAGGTAAAGCCATTTCTGAAGCAGTTAACATACCCACTATTGGTATTGGTGCAGGAAAAGATACAGATGGACAAATTTTAGTCATGCACGACGCATTAGGTATTTCTTGTAGTTATATGCCAAAATTTTCCAGAAATTTTTTAAAAGATACTGGCGACATTAAAAAAGCCATTGAACTTTACATTGATGAAGTCAGTAATGGGAATTTCCCAGGCGACGATCACATTTTTAAATAGAAAAGTACTCAACAATAACAACAAAATAGTTATAAAAAACACATGAATATAGTTACTGATATACAATCACTTCGCCAACAAGTAAAAGAGTGGCGTTTACAAGATTTAAAAATTGCTTTTGTACCAACAATGGGCAATTTACATGATGGACACTTAGCGTTAGTTAAAGCAGCTCATCTGCATGCAGACAAAGTTATCGTCAGCATCTTTATTAACCCTATGCAGTTTGGCCTTAGTGAAGATATTGATAATTACCCTAAAACTCTTGATCAAGACAAGAATCGGTTAACCGACGTTAATACTGATTTATTATTTATCCCAACGTCAGAGATAATTTATCCTAAAGGTTACACTGACAATACCTTTGTTGAAGTGCCGAATATTTCAGACTTATACTGCGGTAAAAGCCGTCCAGGACACTTTAGAGGTGTTGCTACTGTGGTATGTAAGTTATTCAACTTAGTTCAACCAGATATTGCTTGTTTTGGCTCAAAAGATTATCAGCAGTTGCAAATTATTCAAACCATGGTTGATGACTTGTCTATGCCAGTTGAGATTGTACCTGTGGAGATAATCAGAGAAGAGTCAGGGTTGGCCATGAGCTCTCGCAATGGGTATTTAACGCCAGATCAAAAAGCCGATGCGCCAATTCTATATCAAACGTTACAGTGGTTAAGTGAACAAGTAAAAACCAGTAACGATTATCTTCAATTGTGTCAACAAGCAACTGAGAAAATCAATCAAGCAGGACTTACAACTGATTATATAGATTTTTGCCACGCATACACCTTAGCGCCAGCAACAGCTGATGACAAAGAACTTGTTATCCTTGCCTCAGCGTTTTGTGGTAAAGCACGTTTAATTGACAATATTCAACTGAGTTTATAGATACAATCAACTGATTGCCTATTGGGCTCTCAGTTGATTTAGCACCTATCGTTCTAGTTTAGCTAAACCTCCCTACTATGCATTATTACTGCTTATTTGCGATCTAAATTATTTGAACTACTCTTAGCATTAACATGTAACCGCATAGAAAATACTCATGAAAAATATCAAACGACTCGTTATTTGCTCTGTTGCCCTCTGTATTTTTAGTCATAAGTCCTCTGCTGAGATCGATTTCACTGGTTTTGCTAGCTTTAATGCCGGCCAAGTATTAAGTGGTACTGGCGTACCTCATTATGGTGTTCCACCAACCTTTCTAGCTGATTACCCTCTTGTATCGGCCTACGATGAAGATATCAGCTTTAAGCCGGAAACTTTGTTTGGTTTGCAAGTTAGAGCCGATTTAATGGATGGACTAAGCGCAACCGCTCAAATAGTATCAAGAGGAGCGAATGATTTTGATACTCAATTTGAATGGGCTTACATATCCTATGAGCTCAATGATAACTGGACCATACAAGCGGGGAAAAAACGTTTACCACTATTTTATTACTCAGATTTTTTTGATGTTGGCTATGCCTACGTTTGGATGAGAGCCCCAGCTGATACCTACACTTGGCAAATATTTAACTATAATGGTATTAACGCACTGTATTCTAGTGATTGGGGCGACTGGTCTGTATCCGGGAATATTTATACCGGTTCAGAGGATGACTCCAGAAATAAACTGCTTAGTGATTTTTTCTTTTTTGAAGATACACGTGAAATTTGGAAAGATATTTTTGGCGGTGTATTTCAAGTAAGCAAAGATTGGCTAGAGATAAGATTAACAGCTATGACTTATGAAAATGAACGATATCGAAGTGGCGAACAAGTTTTTTGGGACGGCGAATCATCAAGAACAGGTAATTTTTATGGCTTAGCTGCCAACTTAGACTTTGAAGAGTTATTCATTCTATCAGAGTTTAATCGTTTAGATTTAGATGGCAACTTAGACACCATGATGCTCACAGTTGGTTATCGACTTGATAGTCTAACACCCTTTATTTCTTATTCTGATTTTCAACAAAAAGATGGTGAGGATGGTGAAGATCATAATACCACTTCAGTTGGTTTAAGGTGGGACTTCCACTCATCTGCAGCATTTAAAGTTCAATACGACAAGGTGCAAGATAACTCTTTTGAATTAGCTGTAGCAGGTGACAGTGAGTCTTTAACTATTGGCGTTGACTTAGTTTTTTAGGGGAAAGTAATGAATAAAATTTTAATAGTAATTATCAGTGTTCTTTTATTAGCACCTTTTGCCTGCTTTGCTGAAGTTGCAGTAATAGTTCATCCTTCGAACAACAATACGCTTGATGAAAACACCATTAAACGTATTTTTTTAGGCAAAAATAAAAAGTTTGATAATGGTAATAAAATAATACCAATGAATCAAAATCAAGGCTCTGGTGCTCGAACTGAATTTGGTAAAAAAGTACTGGGAAAAAGTGACAGCCAACTGAAGGCTTATTGGTCTAAACTTATTTTTACCGGTAAAGGCACACCTCCTGACGAAAAAAGTAACGATGCTGAAATATTAAAATTAGTGGCTAGTACGCCAGATGCTATCGCTTATGTTGACGCGTCTTCACTTGATGATAGCGTAAAGGTCGTAGGGAAGTTTTAAATCAAAGGGATACTCGATTTTTTATATTTCGAGTAGCCCCGACATGATTGATTGATTTTGGTGAGCAAGAAATTCTTGCTCTTGAAGAATGTCTGAAAGTATTTTTGTTGACGTCAATGGGTTCGCTAATACTACTCGAAAAACTAATACCTTAGCACCTTGATATCGAGCGACTTCTATTTTAGTGCGCGAAACAAAGGACTGGCCATTTTCTCGTTGTCTTTTCTGTATATCTTTAGTTAAATTATTGACTAAAGCATTAATCTTGCTTTGCTGTTGACAGTCAGAGTCTTTGAGTAATTTCTGGACTTGTTTAGGTACAAAACGATACGTTAATAAACATAGCTCTGGTTGTGTTATCAATTCAAAATCACTATGCCTATCGATGAGTTCAGCAAAGAACTTTGCTTTTTCTATGCCCTGATTAATTAACAGTTCATACCCAGGGCGACTTATAATATGCAAACTAGAATAAACTAACATCGCCATACCTGAGCGAGAGCCTTCTAATGTGTGGCTACCTAAATCTTTAGAGCCTTTTCTCAAAATATACTCTGCATGGTGTTCTATTGAAGCGACCAAGCTGGGATCTTTAAAAACCACTAAACCTGCCCCCATAGGTACATACATTTGTTTGTGAGCATCAATAGTTACCGAATCGGCTCGTTCAATACCTTTCAAAAGACCGCGATATTTATTTGATAATAATGTTGCGCCTCCCCACGCAGCATCCACATGAAAGTGACAACCGAACTCATGGGCAATATCAGCCATAGCATCTAGGGGATCAATATTGCCTGTTTCAGTGGTACCAGCAATGCCAATAATGCTCAGTACTTTGATATTTTTCTGTGCCAATTGTAGACATTTTTCACGCAATTTATGACAATCAATTTTGTTATTTTCATCAGTTGCAATAGCGATAACGTTTTCTTGTCCTATACCCAAAATATCTGCAGACTTTTTTAGTGAATAGTGACCACGCTCAGAAACTAAAATAGCTAAACCATCATAGCCATAATATCGATACGCGTTGAATAACCCTTCTCTGGCAACGCCATTAAAATTACCATCAGCTTTTAGCAAATTGTTGCGGGCAACCCATAATGCTGTGATATTGGCAACCGTCCCACCTGAGCAAAAAGCACCAAGAGAATGGTCAGCGCTATGCATCCACTGCTGATAAAACACCTCATTGTCTTGATAAACTAATCTATGCATCATGCCCAAAACTTGTCGTTCGAGGGGGGTAAAAGCTTTTGATGTTTCAATCTTAACTAAGTTTTGATTAAGCCCAGTCATCAGCTTTGACAAAGGTAAAATAAATGCAGGTAAGGCAGATGTCATATGGCCAATAAAACTAGGGCTTGAGGTATGTACAGACTGCGCCACTAACTTATCAAGCAAGTGATGAATATGATCTGAAACAAAAACAGGGTTTTCAGGAATAACTGCGCCGGTAAAGTCTTTTTCAATCTCTGTTAATGGTTTCTCGCTCGCCGCAATATGAGTATTTAAAAAACCGGCTAAATTTTGTGAAATTTCTTGCTCAATCTTCCCTAAAGTAGAACCTGGCGTTTCAGCAATAGTAAAAATTCGGAGTAACGATTCTTGAGTGGCTTGTGCAATACCTTTACTTAACGTCATACCTTACCAATAATTAAATTTGAAATGAAATTTTCACGCAGACGGAACTTTAATAAAACCAAGGCTAAATGTCTAAAAAAATTTGCAGCGTCGTCTATAACGATTATACCTTCTGTGCTTAGCAGTAACTAGTTTCTTTGTTATAAAGCAACTATCAAACTGGTGTTTTTTCATATTGGATATACACTTTAATTAAGCAACTTAGCTATTAAAGTTACCAATTTATGTTTAATACATTAGTTAAACGATTATTTTCTTCCCTCTCACAAAAACAACAGCCAAACTACTTCTACTTTGAAGAAAAACAGATGCTCGATAAAGAGATAGAAAAATCGAATGAAGGGGGGTCACAAAAGGATTCAGCTTATTGCCAAGTTATAACATCAATTGAAGATAAACATCAAAAAGCTTTTTATGATGTTTTGTTTGGAGAGTCATCAAGCGACTTACCCGAGGATGAATTATCAATATACATAACTGAAAAAATTGAACTTTTGTTATTAAACCCAATTACAATTTTAGATACTTTACCGATTTTGCCCGCATCACTGTCTCAAATTCTTGAGCAATTAAATAACAGTGAGTTTGATACTGATTCATTGATGGCCCTAATTGAGCAAGAGCCTGCAATGATTGCGAAAGTGATCGAACTCGCAAATTCATCATTTTATAATCACACCAGCAAAGAGATAACCAATATAAAATCGGCTTTTGTAATACTTGGGGTAAATGGACTGTTAGAAGGAGTAATAAATGGTTTTCTCAGTAAACTCACTCCACAAACATTTACGTCTTTTCAATTGTTTGGCAATAAAATATGGCATCATAATCTCACGACAGGAGCTATTACCAAAGAGTTACTGACAAACTCGGTTGCTAAGCAAAACATTGCTGAAGGATATTTAATTGGTTTATTAAGTAACTTAGGCGATATGATTGTTTTTCAATTACTCATGGAAGCTTTTACCTATGTTCACCCTGACTGCCAACCTAACTCCTCAGCTTTTAAAGCGTTGCTTTGCAAAAAATCAAAAAAATTAACCTACTATATAGCCCAATATTGGAAATTCCCCAAGTCGATCGTAAACATATTGGCATTACAAACTAAATTAACAAAATCGTCGATGCTGCCCTCTCTTTTTAATCAACACTCCCTTGCTTGTTATATTTATGAAGCCAACCTATTAAGTGAGTTTGAAATAAGACTTGAACATAGTCCCCTTGATGAGAGTGACATCACTGAAATGAAAAACGACTTGATTTGCAGTGATGAAGCAAAAACCTATTTAGATAATTTACTCACAAGCACACAAATTTAATTACATAGTTTAAAGCATTATACACTCAATTAAGGTTTCAATTTATTTGATTATCAAGGCAAAACGTTTATGAATAGCTGGCTATTTATCAATGTTTTAACGCGGAAAATCGGATAAATAGGATTGTTGAACAAATGCTGCTTATCCAAAGCTCAGATTAACTAGAGTAACAGGCTGTTTGAACAACAAGTTGCCAGCATTGTTGTTCACTTGCCTGATATTTAGCTTCAAAAGGGGTTAGTGCCAGCCCCTCTTCTTCGACTTTTGATATTTCCCCCGTTAACCCCGCAATATCAGCAGCAAATTGAAATTCTTCTAAATACAAACGCCAATTACTTCTTAAAACCAGCTGTTCACCAATAGTGATTAATGTTGGAAAGACTGCACTACCATGCCAACGACGTTGTACATGTTTTGACTTTGGCCAAGGGTTTGGGTACAAAATATAATGCTTTGCTATCGGCCAATTTTCAGCTTTAACTAGACGATAAAAGTCATTGAGATCAGCACGGACAAGCTGATAGTTTTCAGCATGATAACCCGATGAATCATCGAACCCCTCAACATTACGCTCAATGCGGTTCGCCGATTTATCAACACCGATAACCAAAGCTTGAGGATTCTGCTGTGCCAATAATCGAGTGCTTTGTCCAACACCACAACAAGAGTCTAAAATCACTTCACCTTCAGGATTATTAAGTAAAAATTCTTGTACAATCACATTAACTGAATTAAAGGCACTCTTAGTATGCTCTTGATAGGGTTTCTGAAAAGGGTGATTAAAATGCTTTTCGACAATGTCGCCCAACTTTTCATGAATGCCATTTTGGTTAGTAATAATGACCTTGGAATCACCAATCACTTTTTTATTTTCATCATTCATTAGCTACGCAACCCTATACCTTTAGTGATCAACGTCATCGCCACAGTAAAAAGCACGGCAATAAAAACTAATAAAACAGAAAAAGCAGCAACTAAACTGACATCACTAATACCTAAAAAACCATAGCGAAAAGCGTTAACCATATAAACAATCGGGTTTACTTGTGAAACACCCTGCCAAAATTCAGGCAATAAACTAATCGAATAAAACACACCACCTAGGTAAGTTAATGGTGTTAATATGAAAGTTGGGATAATAGAGATATCATCAAAGCTATTAGCAAATATGGCATTAATTAAACCTCCCAAGGAAAATACCGCAGAGGTTAAGCAGACGGTAGCGATAATTACCCATACATTATGAATTTGAAGATCGACAAAAAGTAATGATATCATCGTTACAATTAAGCCCACTAACATACCACGAATCATACCGCCGCCCACATAACCGGCAACAATAACCCAGTTAGGCACGGGAGCAACAAGCATTTCTTCAACATTACGTTGCCATTTGGCACTAAAAAATGACGAAGCAACATTGGAATACGAGTTGGTAATTACGCTCATCATGATCAAACCTGGGACGATAAACGACATATAATCAAAACCTCCCATTTCACCAATTCGAGAGCCGATCAATGAACCAAAGATGACAAAATATAAACTGATCGTTATTGCTGGTGGTACTAAAGTTTGTACCCAGATACGCATAAAGCGATGCACTTCTTTGTGTAGTATGCTTTTTAAAGCAATACGATTAACGACTGATTGCATATTAAATAGCTCCTACTGGTTCAGCATTTTTTTCTTTATTAACCAAACGAACAAACAACTCTTCTAAGCGATTACTTTTATTACGCATACTGCGAACAGTAATGTCTTGTTCTGTTAGTTGGATAAATACTTGGTTAAGGTTTTGACATTTTTTCACATCTACCTCCAATGTATGATCGTCAATTAGTCTTGAATCAAACTCTGTAAGATCTACTGTTGCTTTATCCGTTTTAATATCTAAGATTATGGTTTCTTTATCCAAGGTGGCTAATAGCGATTTCATGTCAGTGTTTTCAACAATTTCCCCATTGTCAATAATGGCAATATTACGACAAAGCATTTCAGCTTCTTCTAAATAGTGAGTCGTTAAAATGATAGTAATTCCCTGCTGGTTTATTTCCCGCAAAAAATCCCACATAGAACGGCGAAGTTCTATATCAACCCCTGCTGTTGGCTCATCTAATATTAGCACCTTAGGTTGATGCATTAGCGCTCTGGCTATCATCAGCCTTCGCTTCATACCACCTGATAGCATTCTGGCACTATCATTACGTTTGTCCCACAGCTCTAACTGCTTAAGATGCTTTTCTGCGCGCTCGAGTGCAATTTTTCGATTAACGCCATAATAACCAGCTTGGTTTATTAAAATGGTTAATAGAGATTCAAATTGGTTAAAATTAAACTCTTGCGGCACTAGCCCTAAAAATGTTTTTGCTTGTTCAAGCTCTGTATCAATATCGTGACCAAAAACACTGACCTTACCTTTGGTTTTATTAACCAATGAAGTAATAATTCCAATGGTGGTCGATTTACCTGCCCCATTTGGTCCCAACAAAGCAAAAAAGTCCCCTTGCTCGACTTTTAAATCAATGCCCTTTAAGGCTTGAAAACCACCTTTATAAACTTTTTCTAAGTGGGAAATTTCTAGTGCGTATTGCATGACAGAACCTCAAGTTAGCTGAGTTATATAAATAGGGGGTAAATGGATAATTTTCAATGTTTAGTGATAGATAAATTAAAAATAATTTTAGTATAAATGTAAATTATATCTCATGTCAGCTAAGCGACAAATAAACACATAAAAACAACCGTTCATCTTACTGAGGTTGTTTAACCATTACAGACAATTTATAGTCGATGAGTTAATTGTCACATATCAAATAATACAATTTAAATAATTTAAATAATTGGACTTTTATGAATTTTAAACAACTCAATCATTGGCTAGTCGCCATTGCTTTATCAACAACGGTTGCTGCTTGTCAAAGCACTGACAATCCTAAGAATAACGATAGCAATAATCAAAAGAATGCAGTTGGGCCTCAACTAACCCTAAAACAAATTTATCAAGACCGTGAATTTAGCTCTGATTATATTGGACGTATTCGTTGGTTAAAAGATGGCAGTGGTTACACCGCGGTTGAAGACTCAAAATTAACCAAAGCCGATGAAGAAGGCAAAGAACAAAGTATTGGCAAGGATATTGTTGTTTATGATCCTGAAACTTTAGCGAGGAAAGTATTAATCAGCGCTAAGCAGTTAACACCTAAAGGCGATGATTCACCGCTTAAAATTAATAACTACATTTGGTCAGAAGACCGCCAAAAGCTACTGATTTATACCAAGAGTAAAAAAGTTTGGCGCTCTAATAGCCGTGGTGATTATTGGGTATTAGATCTTAAATCAAATTCATTAAAGCAATTAGGTGGAGAAAAAGTTGAAGATAGCAGCTTAATGTTTGCTAAATTTTCTCCGGATGCCAGTAATGTTGCTTATGTAGTTCATAACAATATTTATGTAGAAAATTTAAGTGACAACAAGGTCAAACAGTTAACGAATGATGCCGGTAATGGCATTATAAATGGATTGTTTGATTGGGTTTATGAAGAAGAATTCACCATAAAAGATGGCTTTCGCTGGAGCCCTGATGGTAAAAAAATCGCATTCTGGCAACTTGATACTAGCGGCAGTAAAGACTTCATCATGATCAATAATACTGATGAACTCTACCCAACACTAACCAAATTCCCTTACCCTAAAGTTGGCGAAACCAATGCTCTTGCCAAAGTAGGTATTGTTCATTTAAATAATCAAAAAACAGTTTGGACAAAAATTCCTAACAATTCGCGTGACATGTATATCCCAAGAATGAACTGGTCTGGTAATTCAGAACAAGTACTTGTGCAACATGTTAACCGTAAACAAGATACCAACCACCTATATTTAAGCAATGCCAACAACGGCAATATCACCAAAATAATGACCGAAAAAGAAGCGACCTTTCTTGATTTTTTTGATGATGCAAAATGGTTAGCAGATGGTAAAAGTTTTATTTGGACAAGCGAGCGCAGTGGTTGGCGTCACCTTTATCGCATATCACGTGATGGAAAGTCGGTAGTTAATTTAACTGATGGTCAATTTGATATCACTGCAATGAAAGCTATCGATGAAAAAAATGGTTGGTTATATTTTATCGCCTCTCCTGACAATGTTGCCCAACGTTATTTATACCGTAGTAAGTTAGACGGCAGCCAACTTAACCAAAGAGTAACCAGTAAAGAGTTTAGTGGTTTTAATAGCTATCAAATGTCTGATGATGGGCAGTGGGCCATTCATTCGTTTTCAAGTACTGAACAACCGACACAAAAACGTTTAGTGAAAATCGAAAATCATCAAGTGAAACATGTCTTAATGGATAACCATGAGCTAAACGAAAAGTTAGCGAAGATTAAAAAAGGTAAAACAGAGTTTTTCCAAGTAAAAGCTCAAGACGGTGTTGTCCTTGACGGTTATATTATGCGACCAGCTAATTTTGATCCTAGCAAAAAATACCCAGTAATCTTTTATGTTTACGGTGAAGCATGGGGCCAAACGGTTCAGGACAAATGGCGTGGAAGTTATTATTTATGGGATCAAATGATGACCCAGAAAGGCTATATTATTGCGTCAATTGATAACCGAGGTACACGTGCACCTAAAGGTAAAGAATGGCGTAAATCGATATATGGCGCAGTAGGGGTATTATCATCACGAGATCAATCTGATGCTTTAAAAGCTATGAGCGAACGTTGGGATTATATAGATACTGATAACATTGCTATTTGGGGACATTCTGGTGGCGGTTCGATGACTCTAAATATGTTATTTAGATACCCAGAGCAATATAAAGTAGGTATATCGTTAGCCCCAGTGCCTGATCAACGATTATACGATAGTATTTACCAAGAAAGATATTCTGGTTTGTTAGCTGACTTTGAAGAAGGCTATAAACAAGGTTCACCTATTACTCATGCAAAAAATTTAGAAGGTAAACTGCTGCTTATTCACGGAACAGGCGATGACAATGTTCATTACCAAGGTGCTGAACGTTTAATTAATGAATTAGTTAAACATAACAAGCAATTTGACTTTATGTCTTACCCAAATCGTAGCCATGGTTTGTGGGAAGGGGAAGGTACGACTTTACATATTAAAACCATGATGACTAATTATTTTAACGAGCACTTAACACACTAAAGTCATTAGGTAGTTATTGACCGAAATAACACCCAGAGGTGTTATTTCAATTTAATGATGTTACGTATGCACTTCATCCAGAACAGTACGTTCAATCCTTTAAATTGAACAATACATTTATTTTTGACATAAAAAAAGCGCCAATTGGCGCTTTTTTTTATTGGTTGCTATAGCTGAATTACTTCGCGCTAAGAGCACCAAAACGTTTGTTGAATTTATCAACACGACCACCAGTCTCAGCAGCTTTCTGCTTACCAGTGTAGAACGGGTGACATTCTGAACATACGTCTAAATGAATATCTTTTTTCGCTGTAGAGCGAGTTACAATAACGTTACCACAAGAACAATTTGCTTTGAACTCACTGTAGTTAGGATGAATACCTTCTTTCATAGAAACCTCTATATTTATATTAACTAGCTGATAATATTTTTTTTATGTGAATATTAATCAAAACTAATTAATAAGCCGCATCGCCACTTGGTCAGGATTTAATAACTAGGACTAAATTGAACTGCCAAATACCATACGAGTTAAATTAATGGGGGCGAATTATAAGTAATCATTTCCTTAACATCAATAGCTATTAATAAATAAATGAACAAAGTTTAAGTTTTTACCACATAAGCTAAATGTCACTTGGCACAGGCGACATCAGCAGTCAAAATAAGTTAATGTTAGGCATTACAAGATTAACCGTTATTGACATGAGTATTAATATTCCAAACCAGTATGTAGAAGTTGCCATTCCTGTACCGATGCGACAACTTTTTACCTACCAATTACCTTCTAAACTACAAACACCAAAAATTGAGATGGGTGAGCGAGTAATAGTGCCATTTGGTGCTCGACAAGTTATCGGTATTATCACAAAAATCGAATCTGAGTGTGATGTTCCGGCAAACAAACTTAAAAGTGTACTATCAAGGATGGAAAGCTCTTATAATTTAAGCCCTTCTCTTTTGCAATTTCTAAAAGCTTGCGCCAGTTATTATCACCATCCAATGGGCGACGTTTTTCAACAAGCATTACCTGTATTATTACGAAAAATTGAACCGCCTAAAATAATTACCCCTACGCTGTGGTTATGCTGTGAAAATATTGAAGAAAAGGTATTAACAAGGTTAGTAAAAAAAGCCCCTAAACAATTTGCCCTATTTGAACTTATAAAAGATCACCATGGTATAAGTTGGGTAGAATTGCGTACACTCGGTTTTAGTAAAACCTTACTAAATGCACTCAAAGATAAGTCACTTATTATTGAACAAGAGCAACACGATCAACAATTTGTCTGGCAGTCGGAAAACTTAAATAAAAAAAATAAACTAAATTTATCCGTTGAGCAAGCCGTTATTGTTGCCGCAGTGAATCAATCACTCAAAAATTTTTCATGTCATTTAATTGAAGGCATCACTGGCAGTGGTAAAACTGAAGTTTATTTGCAAGCAATGGAGCAAGTACTCGCCAAGAATAATCAAGTGTTGGTTTTGGTACCAGAAATTGGTCTAACACCACAGATGTTAATGCGTTTCGAACAACGTTTTAATGTGCCTATTTATCTTCATCATTCAGCATTAAATGACAACGAACGATTGTCTACTTGGCTTGCAGCACAACAAAACAAGGCAGCTATAATTATAGGAACCCGTTCGGCGGTGTTTTCCCCATTACACCAATTAGGTATGATCATAGTGGATGAAGAGCACGACAGCTCATTGAAACAACAAGAAAGCTTTCGTTACCACGCTCGAGATATTGCTATTTTACGTGCAAGACAGCTCAATATCCCAATAATTCTTGGTAGTGCAACCCCAAGCTTAGAGTCACTGCAAAATGCACTATCAGGTAAATATCATTATCACCAACTACTTAAACGCGCAGGAAAAAGTACCTTAGCTAAAATGGCATTAATAGATGTCGCACAACAGCAGATGGAACATGGTCTATCAGGTACATTAAAACATGAAATCAAAAACACACTTGCCCGTGGCGAGCAAGTTCTTTTATTTTTAAACCGCCGAGGATATGCACCAGCTATTAATTGTCAAGAATGTCACTGGATTGCTGACTGCCAGCGTTGCGACAAGCCCTTTACGTTGCATCAAAAGCAGCAGCTACTTATTTGCCACCACTGTGGTAATCAACAACGTATTCCTTATCAATGTCCAAGCTGCGGTAGTGTTCGTATTAAACCAGTCGGTCATGGTACAGAGCAATTACAAGATCGCATTAGCGAACTATTTGAAGACTACTCCGTTGTGCGAATTGACCGGGACAGCACACGTAAAAAAGGAGAATTGGCTAAACTTCTGCAAGAGGTTAGTGACAAGAAACACCAGTTACTTGTTGGCACTCAAATGCTTGCCAAAGGACACCACTTTCCTGATGTAACTTTAGTTGCAGTATTAGATGTTGATGGCGCCTTATTTAGTTTTGACTTTCGCGCTGCCGAGCAAATGGCACAATTATTAATTCAGGTAGCAGGACGTGCAGGTAGAGAAAGTAAGCCGGGTAAAGTTTTAATTCAAACCAATTACCCTGAGCATCCTTTGTTGCAAGATTTAGTCAACAACGGTTATCACCATTTCGCTCAACACGCACTGATTGAGAGAAGCCAAGCATTGCTACCACCTTTTAGTTATCAGGCGTTGATTAGAGCCGAAGCAAATTATCCGTCTTACCCAGAGAAATTTTTGCGTATGTTATGTTTAACAAGCCTTGAAGGTTGTGAGTTTGCCGGTCCGGTACCTGCAGCAATGGAAAAGAAAGCAGGAAAATTTCGTTATCACTTAATTATTCAAGCAAAATCGCGGAAGCATTTACATATAGGTATTCATCAATTGTTACAACAAATCAACAATAATGATTTACAGAAAAAAGTTCGTTGGTCACTAGATATTGACCCTCAAGATCTTAATTGGTAGGTTTTACATTCAGTTAATTTTTATAAGTCTCTGTTTAG
>ENA-ORXI01001333-ORXI01001333.1-sediment-metagenome-genome-assembly--contig:-NODE-1333-length-19249-cov-5.500261_pt1 | contig 19249 bp, 21 predicted proteins | sample MGYA00237861_ERZ511468 | MGnify/ENA primary metagenome ERZ511468 (study PRJEB26299, sample SAMN06266213) | sediment metagenome | isolation source: Hudson Canyon methane seep mesocosm | place...
TTAGTTTTGCAGATAACGGTTGATGGCTTACGAGCTGATTTACTTAACCGATATCAACCAAGTTTTACTAAAGATGGGTTCCAATACCTATTACAAAATGGCACTGTTTATTCTAATGCTCATTATCAGCATGCAAATACAGAAACAATAGTTGGTCATACCACTTTAGCAACAGGTACTTATCCTTCAATACATGGCATGGTTGGCAATGTTATGTTTGATAGGGCGAACAGTGAACTCACCTATAATATTGAAGATCCGAATGCACCATTATTAGCGAGCAGAGAGGAGGTTATTACTGGTGAGCAAGTGGATCCATCTCAGAAACTTGCACGGACAAAAGGACGTTCTCCAGCAGCCATATTGGTACCTACATTTGGTGATGGGTTGGTCGCATTTTATGGTGGACAATCAAAAGTGTTTGGCGTTTCAGGAAAAGATCGTGGCGCGGTAGCAATGGCCGGACATAGCGGGAAAGCTTTCTGGTATTCCACCGATAGTGGTGATTTTATAACGAGTGAATATTATTACGACGAGTATCCGAATTGGGTGACTGCATGGAATGACCAGCGAAAAGCTGAAAGTTATGCTGGTAGAGAGTGGGCCTTGTCAGATGATGCTTCCACATATTTGCTGGCGGGACAAGATGACCGACCTTATGAAGTTGATCTTAGAGGTTATGGACGTACTTTCCCTCATCAGTTTGGGGATGCTGATAGTAAGTTACTTTACACACAGTTAATAGTGAGTCCCGTTGGCGATCAGTTGATTGCAGATTTTGCCAAGACACTTATCAATAGCGAACAATTGGGAAAAAACACGGTCCCCGATTATCTTTCCGTAAGTTTCTCTTCGGTAGATGCCACCAATCACTTTTTCGGGCCATCGAGTTTAGAAAATGAAGAGGTAGTGCGGCAGCTGGATCAAACATTATCTGACTTATTTAAATTTATTGATAAGCAGGTTGGTTTAAAACATACCTTGATAGTTTTGTCTGCCGATCACGGTATGGCTGATTTGCCGGAATATATGAGCGAGCAGGGGTATGAAGTAGGTCGTCTTGATCCTGATGAGATTGTATCTGTTGCAAATAAAGCAGGGCAAGAGCTTGGTATCGATGAAGTCGTGCGTTTTTTCTTTCGCCCATACTTATATTTAAACGATGACAACATTGCAGCAGCAAAATTAAATTTTGCAGAAGTGGAGCAAAAAGTAGCCACTGCATTAACGAATTATGAAGGAATTAATTTAGCTGTTTCGACGAGCAATTTGGCAATGGAGCCGCGCGGTCCTTTGCACGAACAAGTTCGACATAACCATCACCAAACTCGTTCTGGCGATATCTATGTTATCCAAGAACCCTATTGGTTTTTATTTGACGAAGGGTCAATTGCTGCAATGCACGGTAGCCCATGGCGCTACGATACTCATGTACCAATTATGTTTGCAGGTCCAGGTATTGATGCTCAAACCATTGCAAGATTAGTTCATCCGGTTGATGTGGCGCCAACGATAACGTCAGTATTAGGTATGACAGCACCCGCTGCTGCACAAGGAAAACCATTGGTCGAAGTTTTACAGTAGAGAATATAACAAGCAATAAAAAAGGCTTAACCCATAAAAGAGTTAAGCCTTTTTTATTGTAATGATCCTAAGTTATTTCTGAGGTAAGCCAAGCATAAATATTTCAACTACCTTTTTGCTTTCAGGTCTTAGATTTTCAATGCCTTCATAGGGAACACCATGGGTAGCTGGACGATCGGGGTATTTTTGTTTAAATGCCATATGACGTTTAACCATGCCAGCAAATTGACCTCCGGCCCATGGACCATATTTGATTGCATCAATAGGGCGTGACTCACGAGGATCACGGTAAAGATCAAATATTGACGATGCAATCGGATTGGCTCCAGGAGGGGCTAAATGTATTTTGTATTTGTTTTTTACAACTGATTTAAGTGTTGGTCCTTCATAAATATGCACATAATCACGACGACCGGATGTTTCTCCCAACAGTAATACACCACTTTGATCGACGCCATCGATAACACGATCTCTAGGAATACCATCGCTTGCATTAGCTAAACGAGCCAATGTTGTGAATAGGTCGCTGACATGAACAATATCTTCAGCACTTGAACCTGCTTCGATAACGCCTTTCCATTTAACCCAGGCATTAACGCGAACTCCCCCCTCTAAGTGCTCAGCCTTACCACCACGATAAATGCGATCAGATTGACCAGATGGCCCTGCATACTGCATAAATGGACCGTTATCGCCCATCACAATAATAACGGTGTTTTCAGCAATTCCTTGCTGGTCTATTTCTGCAATAATTTCACCAATCCACTCATCAACTTCAACAAGAATATCGGCCATGGTGCCACCGTTAAGCGTGTTGTATTCGCTTCTATGCTCTTGTACAAACGACAACGGAAACAAAGGCCAGTAATTTAAGAAGAAAGGTTTGTCTTGTTTGGCGAGGCTACGGATTTGATCCAAAGCATTACGTTGATAACGTTCATTCATTTCACGATATTTTTGCTGTGTCCATGCTTCACCAGATTCCATTTCAACTTCGTAAAGCTTGCCGTCACGTAATTCAACGCCGGTTACCATATGAGCAGGATCTGGGGTGAATAGTTTATCTAAGGTAAAGGTTTGGCTTTGGCGGTTAACATCTACGCCGCGAATAATATCGGCATCTTCCATATCCCTGCCCATAATGGCGAGTTGACCTTGTTGATGGATAGGAAACTCAGCATGCATAAAACCTTGATTACTAGCATAAGCCTGCTCGATATCACCCAGATGCCATTTGCCGACATGAGACGTGTAATAACCTGCATCTCTTAGAACTTCAGCAAGAGTCACTTCTTCAGCCGCTAAACCATCTCCAGCCATGGTTGCTTTAGCTTCAGTTAATCCGGTACGTGTTGGATAACGTCCCGTCATCATCGCAACACGAGTAGGCGTGCATGATGGTTCGGTATACATGCGATTTAGGCTTAAACCTTCTTCGGCCAGTGAGTTCATGTGAGGTGTTTTGTAACCGCGAATAACACTTAAGTTATCCATGCCAATTTCACCAAAACCAACATCATCAAGAAGGATATAAACAATATTGGGTGGTTTGCCGCCATTTTTCTCACGAATATCGGCAAGCATGATGTCAATGGCCTGATCATCTTTGGCCCACTGTTCACCATTTTGTGCTTCTATGATGGCATATTCAGCATCGTGAATAATGTCTTGTGAATAGACATTTGGCACGGTTAAAAATAGTCCAACGGTTAAAGCTGCGAAAACTGTTTTTAGCATGACTCTCTCCTAGATGAAAAGGCGACGCCACTTGATAATGCCGATTACAGAAAATAATATCAACAGTACTGATATTAGCGTCATATATATTTTGAATAAGTAATTTTCAACAGGCACATCTAAAGCGCTACGATTTTTTTGAGGATGTGTTTTAATCTATCAAATAAAATTAAGTGATTAGGGTATGACGATGAGTGCAGACTTATATGAGCAAGTAAAGCTAAATCCTAAGTTTAATCAATTGGTTAAGGAAAGGTCTCGTTGGGCATGGACCTTAAGTTCAATTATTTTTCTTATCTATTTTTCATTCATATTATTAATTGCATTTGTTCCTGAATGGTTAGGGATACCACTGTTTGGAGGTGTTATTACTATTGGCATTCCTATTGGTGTATTTATCATTGTGGCGGCATTTATTCTGACAGGGATCTATGTGCATAAAGCCAATAAGGATTTTGATCGCATGAATCAAGAAATCCTCAGAGAGTTAAAGCAATGAAAAAAAGTTTGTTTTTGACGATGGGTTTCTTTAGCCCATTCGCTTGGGCTGCAGACGCTGCGATGGGAGGTGTTGAAACACAAGCTTTGAATGTTCCAGCTGTGGTGATGTTTTTAATGTTTGTATCGGCGACCTTAGGCATTACCTATTGGGCCGCCAAAAAAATGAAGTCGACGTCTGATTATTATGCAGCAGGAGGTGGCATAACCGGTTTCCAAAATGGCCTCGCTATCGCTGGCGATTATATGTCAGCAGCATCGTTTTTAGGTATTTCAGGTTTAGTCTATTTATCAGGTTATGACGGTCTTATATATTCGATTGGTTTTTTAATTGGTTGGCCATTGATCTTATTTATAGTGGCTGAACGCTTACGTAATTTAGGACGTTATACCTTCGCCGATGTTGCTTCGTACCGTCTTGCCCAGTTTCCTATTCGTACCTTATCAGCCTTTGGAACCTTAGCTGTTGTAGCGCTTTATTTAATTGCCCAAATGGTGGGGGCGGGAAAATTAATTCAATTATTATTTGGTTTGCCGTATCACTATGCCGTAATAATGGTGGGAATATTGATGGTGATGTACGTCATGTTTGGTGGCATGTTAGCCACGACATGGGTGCAAATAATTAAAGCAGTATTACTGCTATTAGGCGCTACGTTTATCGCCTTTATGGTGCTGAAACACGTTAATTTTGATCTCAATGTTTTATTTGAACAAGCCGTAGCGGTACATCCTAAAGGCTTAGAAATTATGGCACCAGGTGGGCTTATCTCAGATCCGATTTCGGCAATTTCACTAGGTATTGCTCTAATATTTGGTACTGCTGGTTTACCGCATATTTTGATGCGGTTTTTTACCGTTTCTAATGCCAAACAAGCGAGACGGTCAGTCTTTTTCGCCACTGGTTTTATTGGTTATTTTTATATCCTCACCTTTGTGATTGGTTTTGGTGCGATAGTTTTATTATCAACAAACCCGGAATTTTTTGATGTGAACGGGCTATTGATTGGTGGCAATAACATGGCTGCCATACATTTATCAAAAGCGGTGGGCGGCGACTTTTTTCTTGGTTTTATTTCTGCCGTTGCTTTTGCAACGATCTTAGCTGTGGTGTCAGGTTTAACTTTAGCAGGGGCTTCAGCTATTTCTCATGATCTCTATGCCAGTGTGATTAAAAAAGGAAACAGTACCGCCAAACAAGAAATTCGGGTATCAAAAGTGGCGACAGTTATTTTAGGTGCGGTGGCAATCTATCTTGGTATTTTATTTGAAGAGCAAAACATTGCCTTTATGGTGGGGCTAGCGTTTGCTATTGCCGCCAGTGCCAATTTTCCGACCTTAATATTATCGATGTATTGGAAAGGTTTAACGACACGAGGTGCGTTTATTGGCGGTTTTGCAGGATTATTAACGGCGGTTGGGCTGGTGATTATCGGACCTATCGTGTGGGTCGATATTTTGGGCAATGAACAGGCTTTGTTTCCCTATAAATATCCGGCCTTATTTTCTGTTTCCATAGCCTTTATGTGTATATGGGGTTTTTCTATTACGGATAAAAGCAAACGAGCTGAAAATGAACGGCAACAGTTTGAGCATCAATTTATTCGCTCACAAACAGGCATTGGCGCTCATGATGCCGCGGAGCATTAAGACAAAAAGGGGCTTAGCACAGCCCCCTTATATTGTTAGATATATAAAGTAGTATCTGCGTCGCCGGCAAACTCTAAAAATGTTGCAGCGCCGCCGGAGGTGATTCCATCAATAAAATCTTCGTGTTTAAAATCGAATAGATCAACCGTCATTTGACAGGCAATAAGTTCAACACCTGACTCAACACAAATATCACGTAGCTCTTCTACACTCGCCACGCCTTTTGCTTTAAGTTTGCGTTTCATCATCCATGTGGCAAACCATTCAAGTCCGGGAATGACTTGCACGATGCTCGGTACGGGAACCGGCATTGGCATTGCGGGGTTGCCTAGAGGCGATACTTTTAAAGACAAGTCTTTTTTGAGTAAGGTCAAACCATAAAAAGTGAAGAAGATTTTCACTTCAAAACCTAATGCGATGGCTGTAGAAGCCAAAATGAATGGCGGATATGCGCCATCTAATGTGCCTTTGCTAGCGATTATTGCGAGTTTTTTTGTCATGTTGAATTAGCCTTTTTCAAGGAAAAAATGTATTTTTCCTTCTTGATCGTTAGTATCTATTAACGTATTGCCAGTCATTTTACAAAATGCAGGAATATCTTTTTTAGCGCCGAGATCTGTTACGATCAGGTGCAAACGTTGACCTGAGGACATTTCAGATAAGGCTTTGCGTGCTTTAAGTACAGGTAAGGGACAATTCATGCCTGAAGTGTCGAGTTCTACATCAAAGTCTGACATTGTGAGTAATTCCAAAATTGTGTCTATATTGTGTGACAAAATAATAAACTAAAACAGAAAACCTTGCTTTATTGGAACCCTAAGAAAGGGATGAGTGTCTACGGACTATTATGAAGAAAACCATTGCAGTCGTATTGTTAGCATTATTTAGTTGGCCAGTGAATTTAATTATGGCTGCCGACATCGCTTTGCCTGAATTCGGTGATAGCGCTGGTGCTTTAATTTCACCTCAACAAGAGTATCGTATCGGTCAATCGTTTTATTGGCGGATCCAGCAATCAACGGATTTAATTGAAGATCCTGAAATAAATAGTTATTTGCAGTCTTTAGGTTACCGTTTGGTGGCCGAGAGTAACTCACCTCATTTGTCTTTTACTTTTTTTATGGTGCCCGCTGCGTCGGTTAATGCTTTTGCTGCACCAGGTGGTTTTATTGGCACGCACAGTGGTTTAGTGATGGCGAGCGAATCAGAAGATGAATTAGCCTCAGTATTAGCTCATGAAATTGCGCATGTCACACAACGACATTTATTGCGTGGATTTGAAAAGCAAAAAAACTTAAGTGTGCCAATGACAGCGGCGACGATTGCAGCAGCTTTATTAGTTGCAGTTGATCCAAAAGCCGGTTCGGCAGCACTAATGGCAGTGCAGGCTGGCGGTGTACAAATGCAAATTGACAATACACGACAGCATGAGAAAGAGGCAGATAATATAGGCATGCAAAATTTAGTGCGATCAGGTTTTGATGCGCATGCGATGCCGAGTTTTTTTGAACGGTTACAAAGAGAAAGTCGCTTTTATACCGGTAATGCGGTGCCTGAGTTTTTACGCACGCATCCAGTCACCACAAATCGAATTGCCGAGGCACGAGGACGTGCGGCGACATATCCACTACAGCGACAATTAAGCGATCCTTTACAGTTTTATTTAATGCGAGAAAAGCTGCGAGTAATGACGGTACAGAACATTGGTGATCTTAGTCAGCTTTATGCCGATACATTGAAAACAGGAAATAGTTTAAATTTAACCGCAACACGATATGGTTATAGTTTGGCTTTATCTAAATTAGGCGAATATACCAAGGCACGACAACAGTTAAAGATCTTAATGGACGAAGATAATGATCGTTTAAGTTATGAATTGGCATTAGCTGAAATAGAAATAGCTGTAGGACGTTTGCCAGCAGCTTTAGCGATATATGAAGATAACCAACGTTTATACCCAGATGATCAAGCGTTGTCATTGATGCAGGTGAAAGCATTACTAAAAGCACACCAGCCTGAACAAGCAATAAAGATGTTGCACCGCCAACTAGAGTTAGGCCATCCATCACAAGTGTTATATCAGCAATTGGCTCAGGCAGAAGGTGATCTGGGGCATAAAAGTCAGTCTCATAGTTGGCTGGCAGAGTATTATTATTCCGCAGGACGAGTTATTCAGGCGACGGACCAATTGCGTTTAGCTGCTGGGTTTGCCGAGAGAGATGAATATTTGTTAGCTAAAATCACAGCAAGGTTACGAGAGGTTGAACTCACATTGGCACTGATGGAAGAATTATAATGGTTGATAACATCAATCAACAACGGCGTTCAGTTTTAAAAGGTGCTATATCAGCATCAACGCTAGCATTAGTCGCTGCAAGTGGTTTATTGTTACCACAACGCTTATTAGCCCATTGGCCAAGCGATGCCTTTAATGCCGAAACGGTTGAAGATGCGTTACTTGCTTTGCTTGGCCAAGCAGAGATTGCAGATGATGCTGCTTTGCAATTCAAAGTGGGATCACCACCAAGTTATGCCGTTAACGGTGCCTCGGTGCCAATAGAAATTCGAAGTGGTTTGGCTAAGATAGAGCGGATTGCGGTACTAGTTGATAAAAACCCATTCCCTTTAGCATTAAGCTTAGAAATGACACCGGCAATGAAGCTTCCTTTTAAAAGCATGATCAAAATCGCAGAAGATTCCGAGGTGATTGCGGTGATGAGAGTCAACGGCAAACTTTATAAAACCTCACGCTTTGTTGAAGTTGATATTGGAGGCTGCGCCTAATGGGATTAGTAAAAAAAGATCGCATACGAGCCAAATTAAAATCAGGTGAGACCACCATTCGAGTATTACTTGCCCATCCGATGCACACTGGGCGCGGTGAGGATGATGCTGGCAATTTAATTGACGCAGAGTTTATACAAGACATTCGTTGCTGGCGTAATGATGAAGAAGTTTTAACGATAAAATGTGGCACAGCAACGGCGACAAATCCTTATTTTTCATTTCAATTGATTGACGGTGAACAAGGTGATCAAATCACCATACGCTGGGTTGATAATTTAGGTGCAAAAGGCACTGCGGAAACGACAGTTAAATGAGTTTAAGACTTAAAGTAAATTTATTTTTTACGGTGTTATTGCTGACTTCCATGCTGGCAAGTACAGGGGTATTGATATCTAATGCACGAGAATCAGTAAAGGGTGATGTTGTAGATACAATGGATTCAGCAGCACGATTAATTACGGTTTCTCTAACGGGTTCCTCATTAAATAGAAACGTAGGCATCTATGAACACCTACAACAATTGGTCAAAGCCTTAAGTGAAATTCGAAGTTTACATATTTTACTTTTTGATGCTCAAGGTTTGTTATTTGAAGGTGAGCCAGAAGAATATCAGGGAGTACAACCACCAGATTGGTTTGTAGAATTGTTGCTTCCTGAAGTCCAACCATTATCAAAGGGCTTTGGTGATGGACGGATGGTGATTTACGCAGCACCTATTCATGAAATCGGTGAGCGTTGGATTGATATTCGCAGTATTTTTGCACTGAGTTTCGTAATATTTATTTTTGTAGGGCTATTTTTATATTGGGGCGTTGATTGGTTGATGCGTCCACTGCAGCGTTTATTGGATGCCTTAGCTGGATTTGAACGTGGTGATTTGCATTTGCGACTGCCACATTTTTCTTTGACAGAAATGGACAAAATTGGCCAAACATTTAATCGCATGGGGCAAGCCTTAGAGCAAAGCATAGAACAAAATAGACGTTTGGCGGTATTAGTTCAGCAATCGGGAGATGCCATTTTATCGCTTGATCATGTCGGACAGATTACACTTTGCAACCCAGCTGCTGAGACTTTACTTAACCAGAAAGCATCTGTTTTAGTGGGAAGAAAGTTGGCTGATTTAGGATTTATTGAAAACCAACAGGCTATTACCGATATTTTTGAAAGTAGTAAAACAGTTGCCAATTTAGAAACTCAATTGCCAGTGCAGAGTGGAGGCATACATTCTATATTGCTTTCTACCGTACGCTTGTTAGATACCGATAAGCTCGTTAGTGGCGTGATCTGTACCTTACGGGATATTACTGAACATAAACTGGCTGAAGAGGCAGAAAGTCAGTTACGCGAAACGCGTTTATTAGCGCAGCATATGGCTGAAGTACAAGAGTCTGAACGCCGCCATTTAGCGCGTGAGTTACATGATGAATTAGGCCAATGTTTGACCGCGATTAAGACGGATGCGGTATTAATTCGCAATAGAACAGAAACAACGGAACCAAAAGTATTTACCAGTGCCCAAGCTATCATTGATGTGGCCAGTCATATTTATGATGTAGTGCATAATATGATCACGCGACTGCGACCTAGCCCATTAGATGATTTAGGATTGCTGCCTACCTTACAAGAAAGTGTTACCGCTTGGCAGCAGCGACAACCTGAAATTAACTTTCAACTTATTGTTGAAGGCAAACTAGATCACTTAAATGAAGCGATGAATATGACGGTCTTTAGGGTGGTGCAAGAGTCGCTGACCAATGCGGTGCGCCATGCTGAAGCTTCAGAGATAACTATTCTGGTTGCAAATGAGCAAGATGAAACACAGCAAGATCAAATTATTATTGATATCAGTGATAATGGTAAAGGAATGGAAGTGCATGATTTTCATTCCGATGTTGATTTTGGTTTATTAGGCATGCGAGAACGAGCACAAAGTTTGGGTGGGCAGTTTACTCTGGAGAGCAGTCTAGGTAATGGTGTCAGAATACATATTACGATTCCTCTAGGGGCTGATAAAACAATATGAGTGAAAATAAAATAACCATCTTACTTGTTGATGACCATGAATTGGTCCGTGCCGGGTTTCGCCGTTTGCTTGAAGATGGTGACCAGTTTACGGTTGTTGCAGAAGCTGGCAGTGGTGAGCAAGCAGTACAAGATTATGCCAAACATCATCCACAAGTCGTGGTGATGGATATTTCGATGCCAGGTATTGGTGGAATTGGTGCTATTGAACGCATTATTGCCCGAGATTCAGCGGCTCATATCTTAGTCTTAAGTGTGCATGAAGACAGTGTATTCACAACTCGTGCATTGCAAGCAGGGGCGAAGGGTTTTATTCCCAAACGAAGTGCACCAGAAGAGATGTTGAAAGCGGTTCAACAAGTCGCACAAGGAAAGATGTGTATTGATCCTGCTATCGCCCAGCAAATTGCCATGCAGAAATTAACAGGATCGGACAATTTATTAGATGTATTAAGTCAGCGTGAGTTTGAAGTATTTCGCTTATTAGCCGAAGGTAAAACGGTTAATGATATTGCTGAGATATTGAGCCTCAGCCCAAAAACAGTGGGCACACACCATACCAATATCAAGCAGAAATTGGATGTTTCCAATTCAGCGGAATTAGCGCGTTTAGCCATCCGAAGTGGTTTATTAGACGCCTAAGGAAAATCCTGAGTGAAAGCGCGGAATTTTCCTCTAACAGAATATTTTTAATACGCGTAAATTGTTATCCGTGGGTGCCGAAAACTAAATCGGTTATTAATACAAATTATTTATAAAGGTGATTACTATGTGGACTAAACCAGAATATTCAGACATGCGTTTCGGTTTCGAAGTAACAATGTACATCTGCAACCGTTAAGCACAAAAAATTTAAAAAGCCCCGGTACGGAAACGTCCCGGGGTTTTTTTATGCCTGAGATTTAAGTTTTCCGAATCAGGAAAATCCTTATCAGCATGGCGGTTATTCCTGACGTAACTGCCTTCAGCGAGGTGTAACATTGCTCTCGCTGTTTTGAAATTCTTCAAGCAGTTTTTTATTACTTAAATAGAAGAGAGAAAATATTATGTGGACTAAACCAGAATATTCAGACATGCGTTTCGGTTTTGAAGTAACGATGTACATCTGTAACCGTTAATATCGGTTTTTGATGTGTGCCCAAGGTTTCGGCCTTGGGCATCTTTCATTACTAAATCAGATGATTTTGAGTAATAGAATTATCTGATTTAGTTGTGTCTCAGCGGAATAATAAATTATGTTTGTACATGTATTAGGATCGGGTGCCGGAGGTGGTTTCCCGCAATGGAATTGTAACTGTGAGAATTGTAAAGGTGTAAGAGCCGGTACTATTAAAGCTACAAAACGTACGCAATCGTCAATTGCTATCAGTGCAGATGGTACGGATTGGGTTTTGTTTAACGCGTCACCAGACATTAAAAAGCAGTTAGATGATTTCCCTGCAATACAGCCTGCGCGTGAAGTACGTGATACTGCTATTTCGGCTATAGTTATTACCGATGCACAAATTGATCATGTGACCGGTATGTTGACGTTACGCGAACATAATAAACCGTGGGATGTATATACCACTGAAGCGGTACGCCAAGATCTAACAACGGGTTTCCCTGTTTTTAATATTCTCGGACACTTCCGTGGTATTAATCATCATGAAATTGCTACAGATGAGTCGTTATTTACCATTCCAAGTGCTGAAGGTCTAGAGTTCACGGCGGTACCATTATTGAGTGAGGCGCCTCCGTATTCACCTCATCGGGGTAATACAGTACCGGGTGACAATATTGGTATGAATATTAAAGATACCCGTTCAGGTAAAAGTTTGTTTTATGCGCCTGGCCTAGGTGTGGCTGAACCCCATGTTTTAGAATATATGCGTAATGCTGATTGTGTGTTGGTTGATGGTACGGTGTGGACAGATGATGAGATGTCACATGAAGGTATCAGTGATAAACGTGCCAGTGAAATGGGCCATCTTGATCAATCAAGTGATGGTGGCATTATGAGTATTTTGAATGCGATGCAAAAACCACGCAAGATCTTGATCCACATCAATAATACCAACCCTATATTGAATGAAGACTCACCTCAGCGTGCTACATTAAACAGCGCTGGAATTGAGCTGGCTTACGACGGTATGGATATCGAATTGTAAGTCTAATTAAGTAGATATAGTCATATACGAAGGGTTTAGAAATGTCAGATAAAACACCATGGTCAAAAGAAGAATTTGAGCAGCAATTACGAGCCAAAGAAGAGCTGTATCACATTCGTCATCCACTGCACGTGAAAATGCATTCTGGTGACATGAATAAAGAGCAAATTCAAGGTTGGGTTGCAAACCGTTTTTATTATCAAACAGCGATCCCTGTTAAAGATGCAGCGATTATGGCTAATTGTCCAGAACGCGAAGTACGGAAACATTGGATCCAACGAATTTTAGATCATGATGGACATGAAGGTGATGTCGGCGGGATCGAAGCGTGGCTAACACTAGGTGAGTCTGTTGGTTTAACTCGAGAAGAACTTTGGTCGGAAGAGCATGTCTTACCTGGAGTACGTTTTGCTGTTGATGCATATATCAATTTTGCCCGTCAAGCACCCTGGCAAGAAGCAGCAAGCTCATCGTTAACGGAAATGTTTGCGCCAAAAATTCATCAATCACGTTTGGATAACTGGCCTCAAATGTACCCATGGATAGATGAGAAAGGTTATGCTTATTTCCGTAAACGCTTAACAGAAGCGCGTCGTGATGTGCAGCATGGTTTGGATATTACATTAGATTATTACAAAACACGCGAAGAACAAGAGCGTGCAGTGAGTATTTTACAGTTCAAAATAGAAGTACTTTGGACGATGTGTGATGCTATGTGGATGGCGTATATTGAAAAACGTCCTCCATTTACGTTTGAGGTTGAATTATGAGTGAATCTATATTCACAGCCGACAGTATCCCTGTGTTAGCACTGGGATACCGGTTTCAATGGGAGCAAGCCCAAAACTGTAATGTATTGTTATATCCAGAGGGTATGGTGAAACTGAATGGTGCTGCGGGCGAAATATTGCAGCGGATTAGCGAAAAAAAACAAACAGTAACAGAACTTATCGATGAATTAAAAGCTGCTTTTGGCGGAGCTGATTTAGACGGTGATGTGTATCAGTTTTTGGAGGAGGCATACAACAATGACTGGATCAGACCAGAATAAAGCACCCGGAAGTACTGGTGGTGCAGTAGGTACTATAGCGAACAATGATATCCGGCAACCATTATGGTTATTGGCTGAGTTGACTTATGCCTGTCCTTTGCAATGTCCGTATTGTTCTAATCCAATGGATTTTGCTAATGTTAAGAAAGAATTAACGACAGAAGAATGGTTAGAAGTATTTCGACAAGCAAGAGCAATGGGAGCAACACAACTAGGTTTGTCGGGTGGTGAACCTTTGACTCGTCCGGATTTAGTTGAGCTTGTTACCGAAGCACGCAAAATGGGCTTTTATACCAACTTGATTACCTCAGGTGTCGGTATGGATGCCAGCAAAGTGGCCGAACTTAAAGAAGCTGGCCTTGATCATATTCAAGTGAGTTTCCAAGCTAGTTCCGAAGACTTAAATAATTTAATCGCCGGAACAGATGCTTTCAAACACAAAATTGAAATGGCCAAAGCGGTAAAAGCAAATGGTTATCCGATGGTGCTGTGTTTTGTAACGCATCGTCAAAATATCGATAAAATGGATGAAATACTAGATCTAGCCATTTCGTTAGAAGCCGATTATGTGGAGTTAGCCACTACACAATATTATGGTTGGGCGATGCATAACCGCGATCAACTTTTGCCGTTAAAAGAACAATTAGTTGAAGCGGAAGCTATTGCCCATCGTTATCAGGACGAACAAAAAGGCAACATGAAAATTTATTATGTGGTGCCTGATTATTATGAAGAACGGCCAAAGGCCTGCATGAATGGTTGGGGAAATGTATTCCTAACCGTCACGCCGGATGGCACTGCTTTACCTTGTCATGCTGCACGTGAATTACCAGGCATGGGCTTGCCAAATGTCAAAGACATGTCGATTGATGAAATCTGGAATGGTTCCGATGACTTTAATCGTTTCCGTGGTTTTGATTGGATGACCGAACCTTGTCGTTCGTGCGATGAAAAAGAGAAAGATTTTGGTGGTTGTCGTTGCCAAGCGTTTATGCTGACAGGCGACCCAGCAAATACAGATCCAGTATGTTCTAAATCTCCGCAGCGTCATTTAGTTGATGAAGCATTAGAGCGTGGTCGTCTTGAAGCGGCTAAATCTATCATTGATCAAAAAACATTGGTATTTAGAAACCCCAAAAATTCTAAACAAATCAGTGGGCTCTAATTCTGCAATACGTACCCAAGGCCTGACCAAACAATATGGTCAGGCCTTGGCCGTTAATGAGCTTGATTTAGATATTGAATCGGGACAGTTCTATGGTTTATTAGGTCCCAATGGTGCAGGAAAAAGCACCACCATTCACATGCTTACCACGATGACATCAGCGACATCTGGAGAGGCATGGATCGCAAATCAAAAAATAACCGATGATCCAGTTGCGATTCGAGCAACAGTGGGGTTAGTGTTTCAAGATTCTGCTTTAGATCGCACCATGTCGATTGATGAAAACCTGCAATTTGCAGCGGCAATGTACAACTTAACTCCACAACAAGCAGATCAACGAATTAATGAATTATTATCAGTTTTTGGTTTAGAAAAGCAGCGACATAAAAAGTTGCTTGCTATATCAGGTGGCCAACGACGAGCCGTTGATATTGCTCGCGGTGTTTTACACAAACCTAAAGTCTTATTTCTAGATGAACCAACCATTGGTTTAGATTTGCCTAACCGCCGTGCTATTTGGCGTTTTGTGGAACAATTGCGCCGCGAAGAAGGCATGACCGTATTTTTAACCACGCATTATTTGGAAGAAGCCGCAGCTTGTGATCAAGTTGATTTCATTCAAAATGGCCAATTACAACCAGGCGGTAGCCCAGCTGAATTAATTGAAAAAATTGGTGCTTATATTTTAGAAATTGAAACAGCTGATCCTGAAGATATAAAAGCACAATTAACGCCGATTTTTGGCGCGCCATTACAAGAAGATCAGCAATTAAGTTTTAAGATCGAAGCCAGTGATGTGGATTTTCAACAATTACAACAAACCTTAGGTAAGGCAATTAGCGCGATGCAGTGGCGCAGACCAAACTTGAATGATGTTTATTTATGGACATTCTGTGCTCCAGAACAAGAGGAATTATCATGAGCTGGCGGCCAGTAAAAGCGGTTGTTGGCCGTGAAATGAATAAATTATTTCGCCAGCGTGCTCGTTTGATTAGTTCGATGGTGCGTCCGATGATTTGGTTATTAGTGATCGGATCTGGTGTTGGCAGCATGTTGCAAGGTTCACAGCAAGAAGGATATTTAACGTTCCTTGTGCCCGGTATCTTAGCGATGACGTTATTGTTTGCATCACTATTGTCAGCTTTAACATTGGTGTATGACAAAGAGTTTGGTGTGATGCGCATGATGATGATTGCACCGATTTCCCATTATTGGATTGTATTATCAAAATTAATAGCCGCAACATTAACGGCAATGGTGCAAGCCATCCTGTTATTAGTACTTTTATTAGTACTTGGCTTGATCGGTGTAAAAGTTGCCTTAAGTTTATTATTACCCGCCGTATTAACAGCAATATGTTGTGCAGCGATTGGTGGTTTGATCGCGGTTTGGTCAAAAAGTATCGATAACTTCGCGGTGATTATGAACTTCTTTATCTTTCCGGTATTTTTCTTGAGCGGTGCCTTATATCCGGTGAATCAATTACCTGAAGTATTTCGTTATATCGTATTGGTCAATCCATTTAGTTATGGTGTTGATCTGTTAAAACATGCGGTGCCTAATGTGCCGACTGATTTTTCAGTGATGACTGATATTGCGGTATTAGTTGGATTTTCAAGTGTCGCTATTGTAATAGCCTGTTGGCAGTTTTCACGTGAATCAGTACACGAACCCTTGTTCCATCGAGTGAGCGGCAAGCGCGGTTAGTGGCAACTGCCTAAGCCTTTCTTTTCCAAATAACACTGGTGATATTCTTCGGCCGGATAAAATTCGCTGGCCGCAGTAATTTCGGTCACAATCGCTGAAGGAAAGGCTTTGCTGTCATTAAGCTCTTGTTTAGTTTTTAAGGCTTGTTGCTGTTGTTGTTCATCGTGATAAAAAACAGCGGAACGATATTGGGTGCCGAGATCCGGTCCTTGGCGATTTAATGTGGTTGGATCATGCATTTGCCAGAAAAAATACAGCAGTTCTTCGAAACTAATTTGTTGTGGATCAAAATCAACCTCAATAGCTTCAGCATGACCTGTTGTGCCGGTACAAACTTGTTTATAGTCCGGATTTAAGGTGTCTCCGCTGGTGTAGCCGACTCGCGTTGTTATAACGCCGTTAATTGCTCGGAAACGAGTTTCAACGCCCCAAAAACAACCTGCAGCAAAGGTAGCTAGCGACATTTTATTTCTCCTCAAACTGAATGAAGTTGCACCTATATAAGAAAACTCTTACCCTTAGTAGTTCCGCAGCCCTTCATGTAATAACTAGGACATCAACATGGCAACAAATTTAGACTATGCTCATTCTAATATGGTGACGCAACAAGTGCGACCAAGTGATGTATTAAATCCACAAGTTTTAACGGCATTACAAGCAGTTAAACGTGAGAAATTTGTTGCTGAGGAACTAATCGATCTTGCTTATGCGGATACACAATTAACCATCGGTTTTGACCAGTTTATGTTGTCGCCAGTGATAGAAGGTCGAATGTTGCAGGCTTTAAATATACAGCCGAATGAAGAGGTGCTTGAATTAGGTACTGGTACGGGTTATTTCACCGCACTATTAGCAACACTTGCCAAACGAGTTTTATCGGTTGAATTAATTCCTGAACTTTCTCAGCTTGCTCAACAGAATTTAGATGAATTGGGCATTTCAAATGTGAACTTAGCGGTTGGAGATGCGTCTCAGGAGTGGTCATTAATAAAACGTGTTGATGTTATTGTCGCCACCGCGGCATTTGTTACTGTGCCAAATGCGTATTTACAAACCTTAAATGTAGGCGGCCGCATGTTGGCAATTGTTGGCACTGCGCCAGTCATGTCGGCGCTATTAATTCGCCGCGTTAGTGAAAGGGAATGGCAAACCGAGACAGTATTTGAAACCGTAATTCCACCAATGACAAATGCTGAACCAAAAGCAGAGTTTAATTTTTAATAAGAGATCTTCAAATGAAACAAATGAGCGCAACAGAATTACGTGATTATTTGGCAACAGATGTGAGCCCAATTCTAATTGATGTACGTGAAGAACATGAATTGCAACATGGCATGTTAGCCGGTGCGATGCATATTCCTATGCAGACTGTTCCTGGAAAAATAACTGAGTTTGATCAAGATAAAACCAAACCAGTGGTATTAATTTGTCGTTCAGGTAAACGTAGTGATCAAGTTGGCCAATTTCTAGAACAAGCGGGTTTTAATGATGTGATCAATTTGGTGGGTGGCATGAATGCATGGGCCGCAGAAATTGATACCAGCATGACGGTGTACTAGGAAGTTAGATGAGATTTTTATATATCGGCACGATGCTGATAGCGTTATTGTTTTCAAAAATCAGCTCTGCTGAGGATTTGATGCAAGTGTATGCGATGGCCTTTAAAAGTGATCCGCAGTTGTTGGCGGAAGCAGCATCTCGTCGAGCTGTTTCAGAGTTGGATGATCAGGCAACAGCAAACTTTTTGCCCCAAGTTGGTTTAACGGCTAATACCGATAGGGTCAATCAAGATACGTCAACACAAACGGCAAGTAATGATTTTGACTACAATACTCATGGTTACAGTATCAGCATTACGCAACCTGTTTTTCGTAAAGAAAACTTTGTGCAATTATCACAAGCAGAGATAGCCATTGAAAGCGCACAGGCCAGCTACCTTGTTAAAGAACAGGAGCTTATTGTTCGTGTAGCATTTTCTTATTTCGGATTGTTAGCACGAATAGATGATTTGTCATTTACTGTAGCAGAACGAGAAGCCATCGCTTTGCAGTTGGAACAAACCAATCTACGTTTTGATGTTGGCATGGTCACTATTACGGATGTAGTTGAATCAAAAGCGGCTTATGATATTTCAAATGCAGCAGTGATAGATGCAAAAAATGAAGTTGCCAACGGCAAGGAAAGGTTGCGAGAAACAACCGGCTTATATATTGATGAATTAGCAGCCTTAAAAGAGGAAAGTCCTTTAGTGAGTCCTGAACCACAGGATATTAATCAATGGAGTGAACTTGCCCTGCAACAGAATCCGAGTTTGTTTGTGGCAAGAAGTAATATCGAAAATGCCAAACAAGAAATTGCTCTGCAAAAAAGTGGTCATTACCCGAGTTTAGATTTAGTGGGAGAGAAACGATATCGCTCACAAAACGATGACATTCTTGATGGTTATAGCAATACACACCAAGACAGCATTAGCCTACAATTTAATGTACCACTCTATCAAGGTGGCAGTGTTAATTCGCGAACACGTGAAGCGGGATATCGTTTAGATCAGGCAATGCAAAATGAAGAAGAGCAGCTTCGGGCTGTGAAGCGACAAACTCGCGAAGCATATAACAGTGTGATGTCCGGTATCAGTAGAGTTAAAGCACTAAAACAAGCGGTGATTTCGAGTGAGAAAGCATTGGAATCAACAGAAGCTGGTTATGAAGTAGGTAACCGCACAACCGTTGATGTTTTAAATGTACGTCGTAGCCTATTTAGTGCTCGTCGAGATTATGCTGCCGCAAGGTATGAATATATTGTAGACACATTAAATTTGAAACAAGCTGCCGGCACCGTCAGCATTGATGATTTAAATCGAATAAATCAGTGGTTAGGAGGATAAGTTAAAAATGA
>ENA-ORXI01001334-ORXI01001334.1-sediment-metagenome-genome-assembly--contig:-NODE-1334-length-19239-cov-6.884094_pt1 | contig 19239 bp, 14 predicted proteins | sample MGYA00237861_ERZ511468 | MGnify/ENA primary metagenome ERZ511468 (study PRJEB26299, sample SAMN06266213) | sediment metagenome | isolation source: Hudson Canyon methane seep mesocosm | place...
ACTAACCAATAGTTTTCAACAAGGGATTAATAATAAATGGACTCAATTTACTGAAGCTATTGTGCGCCATATAGGGAGTTTAAAAGAAGTTATATATTTCTTCATAATCATTTACCTTGTAAAAATGTATATTTGGTAAAATATCAATGATAATTACTCTAATACAACTATGAATACTAAATTAGTTGAAATACCCTAACGATGAGTCTATGACTAATAAAAAAGCGACCACTCAAAAGAGTAGGTCGCTTAATAATGGGGTTAGCTCTCAAATCTATTTATTAGATCTCAAACCTATTCATCGATAACAGATTTCTGTCGGCAGACAATAAATTTTGATCATAAACCCCTTATTTTTGCCTGTTTTTTAAACCACTAGAAAATAGAGTTTGATCATTTCTACTAATATCACAGCTCAATTGAAAAATTAAATTACAATAAAGTCTGATCATTTTATGATGTTTTTAAATTATAACCCCCGATTCACATCTAATGGAATTTCAGCATCACCTTCTCGATAAGATAAAAAATCTAAATGGAAACGAGTCATTCCTTCAAGCATTACCATGCTAATTTCATTTTTATTTCTAACAGCACAATGAGTCACTGTAATCCTTGCTGATTTTATGAGCTATTTATATCGTGCATTAATTTAAAACTCTGTAGTGGCTTATCCCTATCTGACATAAAAAACCTCCGACTAAATTAAATTTAGTCGGAGGTTTAAAAACGATCAAAATTCATTAGCATAGTACCTTTAAAGATTGATCAAATTAACTCCAGATAAGCTGGAAACATTAATTAATATGACATTAATGTTTGGCTAATTTTTGTAGCGCTTTAGTTATCTAGTGACCCGATGCAGAGAGAAACTTAGCAGCCTTGAATAAACCAATAATAATATTTAACACTATCGCTTCCGTCATTTATCCGATGCTCAATTGCACTAACATTGGCTTTAAAACTAAATGTCTAATTTGTCTAAGCATGCGTAACTCCCCAGCTTTTTGAATGCGCACAGGCGTAGCTTTAACCTCGTCATATAGAGCTTGAAATTCCGAATCTATATTTGCCATCATGTGCGAAGTAATTCTTTGCATTATCTTTGGTGGTAACCCTAATGACTTTGCAAACTCCTCTATGTCTTTATAATTAACTTCTTCAAAACGAGTTTTTGTGCCAATAGGGACTGATAACCTTTGGGCTAGGATGTGATGTGGATCACCATAGATCAACGTAGACAATAAGTCATAAAATGGCGCTAACTCTGTACCTTGATGTGTTTGATAAAAGCTAATATTTTTTAAATGAGCATCACCATTACCTATCAGCAGATTAAATAAAGTCCAGCGGTATATTCCTTGTAAGGCTAGTCCTTTTCCCCTTGTTAGATCTACAATGTCCTGATAAGTTTCAACCGATGAAGCTTTATATTTTCTCCCTTTACCCAAACCCAAAAGCTGGCAAGCATCTATAATATGTATTCTATTGTGAGCAGGGTATTCTCCTTGCCTATCAAAACGCTTAATTAGGTATATAGGTAGAGGCGTATATCGTATATAAACTTCAGGAACATCAATGCCTACAGCTTTTGCCAGCTTCATTATGAACCACTCATTCATGGTGGATTGCCAGTATTCTTCTGGTCTTGAATGATCTGGTTTTAATATGTGTGTAGAGGGCATTGAAAAATTAGGTTCATAAAGACTTTCGTCTTTAAAAATGACTAGCATCTTATGCTGAGCGCCGGCAAGTGACATGCGTTTTTGTTTATTATTGTTAAGTGGGGACTGAGGTAAATCTTCAATACGTTGACATAACTCTTCATTTGTTAACAAAGTAGCTTCTCTTTCAGGAAATGTAACCACTTCATGAGCAATTGTTAACGCTCCAGCAGTTTCTTTACCTGATTTATCCAACAATTCAAATGAATCTTCAACATCTTGTACATCAAGATCTTTAGCTAGAAGTTCCCTAGCATTCTCTTCAGGGAGCAAGTTATCAAAAAAATGTTGAACAGGTCTTTCTGAACTGCCGTCCATACTTTTACCTAAAGCTAAAGGGATCTTGGGGCTTAATGCAAAAGCCTCAGGATTATTTACCCAAGCTTCATCATATTCAAACGACCAAATATCGTTAGTAGCATCGAATACTCCCATGCTAACTTCGTTCACATAAACATTTAACACTTTATCCGCCATTTTATATTACAACTTTTTGACTATAACTTTTTTATGGTTTTTTAATGAAAAGTTCTCTGGCCATAGATTCGCTTTATTCAAATATTTATACATTAAATGCATAGAGGTATCTTGCACTGGCTCAGGTATATCCATGATAAGCTTTATCCCTAACGCCTCAAATACTTCTAAGACTCTACCTATCTCAATGGTCTCTTTTCCATTTTCAAATTGGCTTACAAAATTAACACTGTTGCCAGAAAACAACCCCAATGTAGATTGATCGAACTCCTGACTCTTACGAACAGCTTTGCTAACAGCACCTAAATCTTTAGTGCTTGTAATTTCAATTTTCATAAATCACCTAAAATTCATACGAACGAGTGAATTATAGACAAACCAATAGAGAATAACAATATTTTCACACGAACGAGTGAATTATAATGAATCCTCATAATAACAAGTCCATTTTCACACGAGCGTATGAATTAACAAGAGAAATAAAATTATCGTGTGATGATCAATTCAGTTCATCTGCTCTTTTTAATTCTTGAAATAGGAGTTTGGAGAATGGTGCTGCATGATGTAACTGATAAGCCCCATTGCCTTTTGGTAAGAAAAATCCTTTTGAGTACGTAATGATAGCTTTGGCATGATCAAGCCCGTTGATCTCTATTTGGTCGTCTAAACACAGTATAAAATCGATATTGTCATATACCTTTTTATCTATATTTGGTTCAAATACTTGATACTCACGATCAAACTTGAAACCTGCCCGCTCTAGAACAGTACTCGTTTTGCCTTTGATTTTATAACAGAACATACCGCAAATAAGGTTAGGAACGCTCTTTTTTAATTGTTTCGATTTTTCTTCAAAATCTCTTATTTCCGTTAATTTTGCATTTATTTTTACTTCAATAACTGCAGCTCAGTCAGAAGTATTAATTCGAACTTGCCCACCTAAACATGGATTAAGAGTGTCTTTTTTTCGCAAAATAATATCATGCTGACCATACTCTTTATCTTTACAAAAAATCTCTCCTTTATGCAGCCGAGTAGCTAAATCATCGATTCGTAGTTTTATTTCCGAATGAACAAATTCCTCTCGGGGACCTCCAAGCACACCTTTATGGTTATGGCGGTCCACAGCCGTTGATTGCAACCTTAGTAGATCTATAAATGGACACAATAAATGAGTGAGGGGCATTAGTTTTGATATTCATACTTTTACAAACAATATCAAAAAACTAAGTTTGATTGATTTCATAATTAAAGTGTTGGGTCATACAATGCTCAACCCTTAGCAATTGAATGTAATCACTATGAAAAAATAGCTATTGAATCGTCACTAGTTCGCCAAGCACTTCCTAGCCTTTTTCAGTTGCGAATTACAACAATTTATTCAAATGGATAAGAATTTAGTATAAAGGTATTTGTATATGGACATTAAAGTTCAAAAGGTTTACCTAGAAACCATTGAGCAACTTCTTAGAGGGAATATAAACCAAGATTTGATGAATAGAGTTATCATTCTAGCGGATGGTGATTTGTCGAAAGCAGAGGCATTATGAGAATTTGCAGTGGAACTTGGGGTAAGAGCATTAAACCTAAAAAATTCAAAACAAAATGAACTGCGACAATATAACAATTAGTTTCATAAAACACCGTCTACAAATAATTACCTAGAAGTTAGATAAGACGACTACGACTTTATGACACTTTACGGCATGTATAATGCTCAATCCAGCTATAAGACAATGCTGTAGTTAATATATTGCCAACCAATCACTATCTCGTGTAGGCTAACCCTTTATCAATAAAACACTTTTTGAGTATTGGATATGCTGATTGGAATTTATAAAAATGTTATTGAGAGGCTAAAACTTTGGAAAGGAAAAGGTCGCCAATATCCAGTCGAGCGCCCATCAAAAAGTAATGATTTTCCCGATCTGTGTGCGACTTCGGAAGCTGAAGGCACAGAAGTATATCAAACGCATTTGTCAGAATTATTAGAACAGCGTTCAAAAGTAAGAGAAATAGCTATAACAAGCCCATACGGTGGAGGAAAAAGCTCATTTATTGATACTTATTTTAAAATTAATGAAAAGTATAATGTTACTAAGATTTCATTAGCAAACTTTGTTTTTGAAGATTCAGAAAATAAAAAGCTATCTGACGAAGATGCTAGGTCATTACTTATGGCCAACATAGAAAAAAGTATTCTTCAGCAATTATTATATCGTTTAAAATCAGTGAATTTACCGAACTCACGATTTAGAAAAATCATGAATACTAAACTTCCATTTAGCGTAGTTACCGCTTTACCTCTCGGTCTATTAATTTTTGCTTTAAGTTGCTCCTCAATATTTTTCCCAACATCAACTTTATCAGTAGGTGTTACTGCTTTTTATCTACAAATTGGAATTGCCCACTTCATAAAAGCTTTTTCTATTCTGTATATCTTTGCCTTTCCGTGCTTATGCGTAAAGGATATATATGTTCACTTATGTAAATACAATATTAAACAGCTTAACCTGGCAAAAGGAGAGGTCACATTAGATACTCAAAATAATGAATCTGTATTTAACATACATTTAGAAGAAATTATTTATTACTTTAAAACCTCAAAGTCTGATGTAGTCGTATTCGAAGATTTAGACAGGTTAAATAACCCTAGAATATTTATTAAATTAAAAGAAATAAATACAATTTTAAATAACTGTGACGACATAACGTCCCCTGTTCGGTTTATTTATGCCCTTAAAGATGACATTTTCACGGGCAAAGAACGAACGAAGTTTTTTGACGCTATTATTCCCATTGTTCCAATCACTAGTAGTGCCAATTCATACGCGCATTTTAAAAAGTTACTCACTGATACCAAACTTATATTAGGTATAAGCGAATCTTTTATACGAGATGTTGCACCATTCATTGAAGATATGCGAATGCATAAAAACATCATTGCTGAATTTGGTATATATAGGGAAAAATTAAAAGCACACTTAAGTGAAAATGAATATCACCGCTTACTAAGTTTTATTATTTATAAAAATGTTTATTGCCAAGACTTTGCATTGCTTCAAGAAAATAAAGGGGCGTTAACTGTAATCATTAATAAAAGAAATGAAATGCGACAATCCTTGCTTAATTCACTACAAGTGAAAATCGACAAATTAAGTGTAAAAGCAGATAACATCTCTTCTGAAAAGCTTAAATCCATTGAGGAACTTAACACATTATATATTTTCAATGTATTGAAAGATATAGGATTTTCTTCAGTCGGAACTATATGTAAGAAACTCCCCAATGAATTAGTTAAAGCTGAAGTTTTCGAAGCTCTTTGGAATAACGATACGCAGATAACATACACCGAAAATAATCAAAGATATCAATATGAAGGACACAACTTTAGGGAGTATGAGGATACGATAGAAGGCGGTTATTCAAACAGAGTTGATTACATTAAGGGAAAAACTAACAGTGCGGTAGCTTCATATCGAGCTGAAATTGATACCCTAACTAATAACCGAGGACAACTTGCATCATACTCCGTCAAACAACTTTTAAAGGCACTGTCGAAGGATGATATAGCAACTATAATCAACGATAATAATATAAAAGATGCTAACTTACTTATCCATTTACTTGAAAGAGGCTACATTGATGAACAATACCACCTTTACATATGCCCATTTCACGAGGGTGATGTAACAAAAGCTGAAATGAAATATATTTTAGCAGCCAAAAGTAACGATGTATCTACCGATGAATTCAACTTAATAAACCTTTCATCTGTGTATAAATACTTTAATTTTGAAGATTATAGTAATGAAGCCATTTTTCACCCTGCTTTAATCAATTACCTTATCAAAATTAATGATAACGCGCATTTAACAATAATTATTAAAATGCTTGAGCATTCTGACAATGTTAATGAAAAGGATATTTATAAAACATTACCGCAAATTGAAAATAAAGTTAAGTGGCTACAATTAATTGTAAGTCAGTGGGAAAATTACAGTCGAGACATCATAAGTTCGACGAACTTAAGCCAGCATGAAAAAGATACGTTGATATTTGAAGCTATCAATGCACTGGATTTACAATTAATAACCAGTATAGCTGAGAGCAATGACTCTCTTGAAACGCTTAGGTTACATATAAATGAAATAGAGAGTATTGCTAGCTTCATTCCTGAAGAAAAAGTAGTTCAACTCATGCTTATCCGTAAACTTACACGGCTTAAAATCCAGTTTAATTCAATACCAACTGGCATTGTTCAAAATGACTTAGTGACAGACTTTATAGATCACCAATTATTTGAACGTTCATATGATAACTATCATTATTTGTATTATATTTTAGATATGTCTCCAGCAGAAGAGCAGAACTTTACTTATGAAAATTTACTAACCGTTAGCAACGGAGCATTACGTGAAATCGTCAGCTTATATATTAATGACTTTCTTGAAAGCGTACTTTTTAAGCATAATGTACTTCTAGGTGACAATAGCAGTGGTATCGAACTGCTCAATGAAAATGATGTTAGGTTTGACAATAAAATAAATTTAATAAAATCCTATAAATTACATATCGAAAATATAATTGATATAACTGATAGTAACTTATGGCCAATGCTAATCGATAACCAAGCCATAGCATGTTCTTGGGAAAATCTATTAGCTTGCGTGAGTAAAGGAGATGCGTTTTCAGCAAACCTGTCGGACTACATAAATATAGCTGATAACACATCAGAATTAGTTAATCAAAGCATCAATATCAATGAAGATACTGTTGACTCAGCAGACCTTTTTATCGAATTGTTGTTAAGTGAGAGGGTATCCCTTGAAACCTTTAAGGCGTTAGCGCCAAAGTTCGATTCACATTGGAGCAATATATTAGTAGGTGAAGCAAAACTTAACAAAGTTGAAATACTCATTAAGCTCGGTTTATTAAATTTCAGTAATAGTGATTTAAGCGAAGTTTCAGAGAATATACCTGAATTACTCGCTACATTTATTGAGTATAACTTTGCTATTATGCTAGAGACATACGTATTTAATGAGTTTGAGTATCAGGAAAGTGACATTATTTATTTATTAAAGTCGAACCAATTGTCATCAGAAGAAAAAATTTCATTTTGCCAAGTTATTCATAGTGCGTATTTTGCAGAAAAGAGCATTAGTAAAAAATTATTCGAACCATTAACAAAGCTATATCTTGATTCTTTTTGGTGCCAAATTCCTACACATATATTAAAGGTTATTATTCAGTGCTCAATAGGTGACATTCCAACTAAAGTGCAAATGATTTCCCATCAAATCAACTACATTGAATTAGATGACTTGCACTTCTACTTTGGAGCTCTGGGCTATCCTTATAGTCGTTTATGTAAAACTAAATCCTATGTAAAAATTAATGAATCGAAAGAAAATATTGCTTTAGCAAATGCACTCGCTGACAAGGGGTACTTCTCTATTTCCAAAACTAAACAGCAGGGAGATAGAATTAGGTTGAATGTCAAAGGGCTTTTTAAAGTTTAAGTAAATTACATAATAGGTTAGGAGAGAATCCAAGAAAGTTATAACGCATATTCGAATAAATAAAGGTTAAGTGTTCAACAAGCCAAGAGGTTAGTAGATTAAGATAAGTGAAATCTTCAATAATCAGTAAATCCAGTAACACCTCTATTTATTGGCAAATTTCGAGCATTTATGTGGCACAATTATAATACTACATGGCTAGTGTTCACCGGTAGCATGGCCACTTTCGGTGATACCTATCATTACATATGCATTGGTTTGGACTGCGACATTATGGTGGTTTGTCTTGATAGCACAAAATTAATGTATCATGCAAGAATGGTGAATCAAAATTGCCAAATCTAATTTTTTAAATTGCTATACTTAGTTCAGCTCTATTGTTTCTTGAATGCGATAGGTGCTTTTTCTTAGCTAGATAGGAAGCAATTAGATGAACAGTATACCGCCGTTAGTATTACCAACCCTAGCACTCATCGTTATTGGAATTTTGATATGTGCTTTTATTGATTTATATTACACACGCAAAAATAAAAAAGATAAATGAAAAACGGCAATATAAAGCATACATAAAAGCCTTCAAAGAAGAGTCAATGGCTTTAGCCTATAATAAGTAGCCTTATGCTTGATCACTCATTCAGTGCAAATAGAGTACTTTGCACACAAAGTCGACATGTTCGTTATCTAGTTTGTACATAGAGAGTTACCTTTTTTTTGAGAAAGAGAAATAGCTTCTTCAATCAACAATTTTGCCGACTCAGCTTCACCAATTGAATCAATATTATTCAACCAATTACGTAAGAGTTTCTCATTATGGTACAACAATGACGAAGCTTTAAAAAAGCTCTTACTCATCATTGGATTACTTAACTTTTCACTTTCCAGGGCTTGATATGATTCCTTATTATTCTCTGCCTTATGTACGAACCTTTGTAAAGCTACCCCTATTAATTGAGATATTGATGTTTTACCTCTTTTTTCGAGGTTTCGTCCTAAACGTAAACAAGCGTCTGCTCTTATACTTTGATCTACCCCCTCTTTGCACCAGTCGAGTATATGCGAGTACCCTATTTCTCTCGCAGCTTCAGTACCTAACCCAGAAATCACGTTTGTATGATAATTTGTAGTATTCGAACCAGCTAGAGCCTGTACATACAATTCAACTCTCTCACCATATTTTTCGTTGTAAAAGGAGGTTTTGACAAGTCCATCAATTGAATTAATAACCTGTTCGTCATTACCTTGAGAAGCAAAAAACAATATAGAAAGTAACCACATGGCCCCATTTTCCTTATCGGAAACAAGGGCTTCATCTATAAAGCTTTCTGAACATTTACTGTTGGAAATGTTTGTGCATGAAGATACTGCTTCCATTAAGACCAATGAGTTATTAGGAAATTTCTCATTATATTTTAATAATAAATCAAGCCTAGATTCTTCTTTTACTAACGGGGCAAATAGAGCAAACGCCAACAATCGGTCCTGCGAACCGGATAAAGATAGGGCTCTAAGATATTGCTGTTGCGCCTCAAAATAGCTATCTTCTTCAACTATTGGTGCTAATTCACACTCAACGATATAATCGCCATTAGATATATAATTAACATCCCTAACCTCCGAAGGTATGGGGTTTACAGTAATTGAGTTTATTTCTTGGTCATTAATTTCAGCAGACGGTATTGCTGTATCTATAGTATCGGAAAGAAACCCAGCTTTACTATTATAAAAAAATAACATTGTAACTATACATGTTATTAAAATTATAAATAAAAGTTTATTATTACTAGTCATAGAGTAAATCCAATTTCATATTCTGCATGACAGACTATCCCTGTAAGAAGACACCTGCTTCGTGCATTAAGATCAACTAAGCTAATCTAGTTAATAGATTTGCAAAATAGTGTACTGATTAACTGAACTAATTAAAATGTCTAACTAGTCACATCAACTACTTTGAAAGGTTTTCTTCAACTTTGATTTTAAACTAACTATTCCATCTTAATTTATAATGGTTTTATGACTGGCTAAAATGGCTCAGTATATAAAAACCCTTAGGCCTAACTTAATCTATCAACCTTTCCCGTGAAGAAAGCTAGCAGTAATCACAAGTTTTAATTAAAATTGGCTACAATTAAAAAAAGGTTAAACTGTAGCCAATTATGTTTGTACCTAGTTAAAAGCGAATCCATCTACATACTTGTGAACCGCCATGAATTCCTGTACAAACTACACCGCCACCACTTATCACAGACCAACCACCTGAGCCCGATACAGTAAGACCGCCAGTACCACCACTAGATGGAGCTCCTCCGCTTATTTTAATAGGGTTTCCATTATGATCAACAGCTGTTCCACTTAAGTATTGATACATCGTCGTTGCATACATACTGCTAAAAAAGGCACCTAATTTCCCATTGTCAAAGTTAATAATCACAATAGCTCTACCTGCGAGTTTAGCCCAGTTCCCTCCTCCACCAACATTAGATTTTAAAGCTGCACTTATTTGACCTCTATATTGAGCCATCGTTATATCTGCATATGGGCCTATTCTTCCGGGTATTGTTATCTCAACTATTTCAGGATCACTAGAGTTAGATGAACTATTTCGTTCCACATAATTAGAAGTTCCAGCTTCCGACTCTGTAAAATTGGAGGTGGAGCTACCATTGGATTTAATTACAAAACGTGAAAGAAAATAATCAGCATTCATTTCAGAATCTGTAGTTAATAGGTTCGGTATTATAACATCTAGACTAAGGTGGGAGTCAGGCCATGGTTCTTCTCTAAATAAATGCTTTAAGTTTAAAAATACAGCAAGCTGGGCAGAGTGATTTACAATTGTATATGCATATTGCTGATTAATATTTTGAGAATAATTATTATTAAAGTCATTTTTTCCAAAGGTAACAAAATCAGATGTTGTATAACAGGATTCACATTCAAGATATATGCTTCTTTCTATAGCACTATTTGCATTAGATCCAAAACTTATTACAAAGTTAACCAAAAATAGACTAAGTAAAATATATTTCATTAAAGTTATCTCCATGCCCATATAAAAGAGCTATTAGAATCGTAGGCTAAGAAACTAACGCTTTGTAATACAATTAACTAACAACTCCATAGAACATGATTATAGAGAAGTAATTTACAAATTATGTTTTCGAAATTCCACACCTAAAAAGAAGAATATATGGCAATCCTTTGGAGGGAAATATCAAATTAAACTATAGGTTTCGTTTTGATTAGCACTCCCTACTACTCCTTAATAGGTGAGTTTTATAAAAGAGGTCCTCTCTTAATAACATCGGTATTGTGGTAACATATACTTATTGCACAAACAGGTCAATTTTTTTACTTTCTGACTCTTAACTCGCGATTTTGTTACTGATTTTTCAACAGTTAAATATAGATTTTCTATGAACTCAATTTAGTTGCAGAGCCTAGTGAATTTAAAATTATATTTAATTGTTCTTTAATAATATTAAACCTTTGGATTCCTAAAACCTCTATAGGTAGCTTATCTTCAAAGTCAATTAAGGATGATATTATAAACTTACTGTGATCAAAGGACATTTTTTTGAATTTATCTCTTTGGATTACACGCTCTATTACTTGTTGAGAAAAGTGACCTGACTGATTTATTATTTTTAAATCTCTAGTTCTAGTTATCATTAAATCAGCTGAGCAATCAATAAAGGCATACCTCAAACTCTTTCTCAAATAACAGCGCTGACAGTCATCCTGTTTAAGTTTATACAATTTTTCAGTGAGATTTAATTTATGAAAAACGCCATTAGAAACATTTACTTCCTTAGCTATTTCATTTAGGAAGTCTTTTAGTGGTTTATAGTGACTAACAGTTAAATGATCATATATTAAATTTTTGTTTTTTTGGTATTTTATATAATGTTTAAATTTATCTGTTTTCTTAAAGTTTTCAATATTTTTATTGTGGTGAATACCTAACTTTTCGACCAACTCATTAGGAAAGGATTCGCATCTACCAATCAACCACTTATCAAAAGAGCTTTGCATACAAGGAGCAAGAGGGATTATCGAGTTATTTTCTAGTAAGGCTTGAATCCTGTTCGATTCGTATCGAATTTCCCACGTATCAAGAGTCAACTCTTGGCTACACTTAGGTGTAATTCCTTTTAAAATTGATTTTATTTGATTGATGGAATCAGCCCTATTTGAAGAGGGTATCTTGAAAAGCGATTTATTGTGTATAGTGCAAGTTGTTGTTACGTACCATTCACCTTTAAAAAAACCAGTCCCATATTTACTAACTTGCTCCCTAATACATTCAGTGCAAAACCTTATTTCTCTCGATAAACCCGCAGGTAATTTCGCGCCTTTTGTCTTTAAAAAAGCATGAAGTTCTTCCATATATTTTGTAGGGTCTCTATAAACATCCGTAATATTATTTTCATTAAATGTTGATTGATTTTTAGCTATCCCCGTATTTCTCAATAACTGAACTAAATCCCTTTCATCATAGAATCGATAAACAAAGATCGTATCTTTGAGTACTTTAGGAAATCTAAGCCAGTAACCATTCGGGTTGATAATATTTGAATAATTTGAAAGCCCAAGAGCAGCCTGTAACCTGAAAGCAAAACTATAAATAGTCTCTCCTTGATTAATAAATGTTTTGATCAATTTATTGCTTCTTTATTGTATAAAATACGATATTCCCCAGCTTGAGCAATAGATTACATTTGATTTAGATTAAATCCAATGCAAAAACGGTTTGGAGTGAGGGAGTTTGCAGGTAACACTAATTTGATCGGCACATAGGTCTCAATGGATAGTAACCTACGGCAGATAAATACCTTTAAACATTTAGAACAATTAACCTTACATAAATAAGCATTTATCAAGCCGGTGTAAAAACAATCAGAAACTCTAAACTTAATATTTGATTATTCTTTTAGGAAAAACCAGGCTATTTTGCCAAGCTGGGATGTCCAATCTGAGAATTTCCCGTGCAGGTTTTCTACTACGTTGATGGCTGAGTCCAGCAAGCCGTTCAACTAAACAAACAGGTTTTATAATCTCTTCACTTTCAATGTGTTGAATCATAACTCGAGTTAATCTTCGTACTTGATACTCCTCTATAGATTCAGTATACCGCTCAAAAAACAGAGTGCACAAGGGTAACTTATGGAGTTTTTTTTCAATTAGACTCTTACATTTAATCGTTGATGCAAACCATGATTTGGAATGACGAGGATCATCTAACTTACTTTCAACTTCATTATTAATGTGGATTAGCCTCTTAACTAACTTCAGATCTCGGCTAACCCAGTCAACACGCTTGTTGAGATAGTTAGTAGTCTGTTCAGGTTTATGGCTATTTAGCCACTGTCGATCATAACGATATAGCCATAAGTACAATCTTGCACCGACAGCCGTTGATCGGATCTGTTTAAGTGAAAAATCCGTTGTTAATTGGCGAAGATAGAGCCATTTATTTCTTGTTGCATTACGTTTAGTTATATTTTTCGTCAACACATGATTTTTTGTAGGAGTGGCTACAGCTTCACACGATCCTGCGAAATTTAATTCATCAATAAGATTGAAAGACATATCACGTAATGAAAGCCAAACAATAAAATGCTGTAAATAGCTATAAGCTCTTCGATGTTTTCTGAACATAGAGAGTAACCAAGTGTTTTCTCCAGTAATCCTTAGCCCTTGCTGAAGCAGCCATTCTTGCGACCAACGCTTCTGCACTAAATGGGTTATTTCTTGGTGATCAATTATTGCTCCTTTCATTGTTCCTATATCTCTTGCGAGGTGCTGATAGTATCTAGTCCAACGCTCCGTTGATATATAACCAACGTTCGTTTGAAATAAGGTTTCAACCATTGATGCCAGCTTCAGTTCATATGGTTTTGCCACTTCCGATAGGTAACTTAAATGTTGGTATTCATGCGTACCTACAAAATGATGACGTCGAGAAGAGTGAATCATTAAGCCTGTATTGATTAATCGACACTTATGCTTTGAGCATACAGTTACACCTGGTGACTGAAATAGCCTCTGCCAATATGTGTGGCCTAATAATTCCAGCTGCGTTCTCCAACAGTGAGGACATATTTTATAACTGATAGGCCATTGAATGAGGGAGGCATTAATTCCAGTACGTGACATGCTTGGATTAGCATGCCCAGATAATAAATCTAGCTCTAATTTTTCATAGCGGTGAGATGGCAGAAACGACTGAAACAGCGGTAAGAGAGTATGCTTTGCTATTATTTCTTTCGGCTGTATATGCCAGATGTGACCAACTTGGCCAAGAAGTTGTTTTATATGCCCTTGAAGAAACGCTGATGGGATCACCATTCTATTTTTAAATAGGATATCCAACGCAACTTTATCTTTTTTAACACCTAATTGATAAACGAATCGAGCAAGTATGCTGGTTAAGAGTTCATCTTTTTGTGCTAGAGGGAAGTAGGTCAACATTAAAGTTACCAAACTTATTAATAAACTTAGTTAAGTATAGTTCTCAGCTTTTAATCTTACAGATATGGAGTAATGTCTAAAATAATCCCCTCACTCTTTAAGGTGTTGTAAGTAGACATTGGTTCATCACTCCTTAGTAACCGAAGATCATTATTAACATAATAGGGCTCTAATTTTTCTTTATTTACGGTAGGAGTTTTTGGTGTTGGTTCGTGCTTATCTTCTAATGATTTAATATGAGCAACTAGCCCAAAGAGATCTTCTTCTGGTTTTTCTTCTAATGCTTGTTGTGCCGCAAGAGGTGCTATGTCTTCCCCTAACCCCATGCGTATTAACATATCCATAAGTTCAGATAATCTATTTTCCGATTTGTCAGAAACAAATTCTGTTTCAACTAATACTTTCTCATTAACTTGTCCTAGTATTCGAATCGAATCAGCAGCTAGGTCCAAATCAGCATACTTAACGATCTCTTCTTTTCGACCGCTCTGTAACGCCTTTATCATGGGATGAATGATAGACAATTCTTCATTAAAAACATCCTTTACAAGCTTAAGAGTAATAGTTTCTTTTCCTGCAACAACGGCTCTTGCCTGACAAAGGTAGAACAATGAAACAGCTATATGTGCAACGCCTTGAGTTAACTCCCAAAATAAATTATTCATTGGCGTTGTAAGTGGTGTCGGTGATTTAAACCACTGCAACTTCCACATTCGTTTAAGGAACCGTCCCCATTCACTCTCATTTGAATTATTAGACAAATATTCAAATCGATTCCAGTTCAAACTACCAAACTGCGCAGAACGACGAGCTGACCTTAACGTTGGTGAAAAAAGTTCGAGTGCTTTTGGAGTTCCAATAAAGAGCACAGGCACTTTTATTACATTGGTAAGAGTGACAAAAAAGTTAAGTAGCTTAGACGCCCCGCCAGATCGTGCGGCGTTAAGATGCTGGATCTCATCAAGAACTAATATTCCAATAGAGTGGAGACTAGAGACTCTTGCTATGTCTCCTAGCATCGACTCAGCCGAAGACCTAGCTTTTACATAAAGCATTTCATAACTTGAACCTATAGCATCATCTACTGCACGAAAAAAGTGAATGCATAAACTTTTAGCCGATCCATCATGAGGGCAATCTATCTTTAGCCATACCAATTGTGTGTGATGGTAATTTGGATGGTAAATGGCTTGATATTTATACGAGTCTAAAATCGCTTGAACTGCCGTTGTTTTACCTGTGCCTGAACAACCAATAATTGTAGTCGTTAATGCAGCACTACCAGCATTGCGAGATGCTACCGAAAAATCAACATTATCTATATCTGAAAGATTACGCTGGTACTCGTTTGAGGCGATGTTTCGCCCTAAGTATCCTCTGCGAATCATCCCTGAAATCATCTGTTCTAGTTGGTGATGTGCTTTAGTTGGATATAGAAACTCATCCAGTATTCGCATCATTGCATGCCGACGAATATACCCAGGCAAAAGTTTTTCAGAATCTCTAACCTTAGGATATCGATTTAACGCTTTGGCGGTATCTTGCGGTGAATTAAGTAATGGCAGTGCATTAATTAGAGGTTGATCCCGATAGTCTTCTATTTCAGGAACCGCATACTCGGCATTGTGAATATTATTCATCGCCTTCTCCTAAAAATTCATCAAGAGATGGATATTCAATATTTTCCGAACTATGGCCGGTTGTGATGTCTACGATATCAGCGGAGGTCTTTTCTATCTCTGATTTTAAGTTGAACGAACGACTATTTCGCTCAACCTCTCGCTCTTCAGTTCTATTATCCTTAATACCTGCCAACCTTTGTGAATCAGTCAATTTTGGAATATTCGATTTTTTGTCACGTTCTTTATTGACGATGTTCTCCATTTTTTCTTGTAAATCAGGAGCCTCGAAATCCTGATATTGATTAGCTGTCGCTTCTGCAACTTTAGAAGCTTTAAAAATACCTGCAGCATCAACAAAGCTCATATCTTTGTATCGACGACTACGATCTGAAAGTTCACATATCCAATAGGATTGGTAAGAATTATCTGGTCGTAGGTAGACTATATTTGTTCTTCTAGGGTCAAAAGCTATCTCCACTTTATTTGGTCTTGTATGCTTAAATCGATCAAACCAACCTTCAGCCATTGCTTCTCTACAAGTATATTTCAAACCTTTAAAACCAATACCAACCTCCGAAACCGTACCCTTTTCAGTAGGTAACAAATTTACTTCGACTAACTCTTTACTGCATGATCTTAATTTACCCGTTCGGTTTTTGATTCCCCAGTTCCAAAGCTGGAGTGGCACTGCTGGTAACTCGTTGGGCATGTCTTCTGCAAAGTCATAACCTTTTATTACGTGGCTAGTGTTGTAGTTGATAATTATATTAATCACCGTTTCTGTGAATGCGTTTAATGTTAACTCAGCATCTAATTCATATCGTCGGCCTAAACGTTTCTTACCATTTACGGGTTCAACGATACCGCCAATATATGGTCTAAATTTGGTTTGAAGTGTATTAAAATATCGCTCGACACCTCCTTTGTCATCGCCTCTATAAGAACGCGAGTTACTCAATTGGATATTAAACGCATTCACTAGTACGTCTGCTTGCCTATGTAACAGCTCTCCTTTGTCTGCCATGATTGAAGCTGGAATACCAACTGAAGGCCAGATGCTAGAATCGATATCTATACCGTAGCTACGGCAATATTCGACTTTATCAAGAAATGCATTAGACATTGCCATCATTGCAGCGACCCAAGACGGATTTTCCAAGCCAACATAAAGACCTGTAACCATTCGACTAAATACATCTTTAACAATATAAATAACGGGTCGTCCGATTATTCGATTAGGGTCTTTATCCGAAACCAAGTACAAGTCGGCTATCGTTGCATCAATTTCATACCTGCCACCAGGTCCTATATTCATATATGCTGAAGTACTCGTTAAAGCTCGAATATCTTTGTCGTATATTTTAGACGGTGTCCTCTGTCTAACAACATCATGTTTTTTATAGTTCGATTCATAGAAATAGCGAAACTGTCGAAGAGTCGGTACTGATGTTTTATCAGAGTCTGGGTAGCGTGATTTATACAGACCAATAGCCTTGTTTTTGGCGTCTGTGATAGAGAACTTGTCATTTTGCAAAAAGAAGCCATCAATTGCTAAACGGAAAATTTCGGCAACATCATCATTAATAATAACTCCGACACCTTCACTAGTCGTTCGTTTGCGTCCAAGTTTATTGTCTATATTGCGTCTAGGCTTACCTTTACCGCCAGATTTATGATAATCCGATAGTAGAGCATTTGGTGTCATTCCACGCTGCCAATATCGACGGAGTTGTCGAATGTAGTAAATCCTCGGTTTCCCCGTATCTTCGACCACATTTCTAATTAGTCGATTCCGTGACGTTTTATTAAATAATTCACTATGTTCTTCTAATAAAATATTGAGTAATGAATAAGCCTCATCTCTCTTGATGCCTTGTGAACTATTGTCTTCAATATGGAAAAAGGTAAAAGGTTCACTGATATTATTGATTGTTTGGCTGCTTATAAGCTCTTCAAAATCGAAAAGTGACGTCAATATGGGCCAAGCAGACTCATCATCTATATTGATCAACCAAACATAATCAATCGCCTCATACACAATACGTATACGCTCTTTGGTATCAATGTATTGATAAACTTGATTAAGAAGCATTACCCACCCCAGAAGCCACGTTATCGCTGGTTAATAGTTCAACATCTTCACATTTCCAATCAGTGAAAGGTATTTTCAGGGGAGCTTTTAAGTATTGATTAGCGATACCAAAACGAAATGTTGCAATGTGAGTACCTGGCTCTAGCTGATATTCATCATCCAGTTTAGCGCAATGTCGAGCAACAAAAGCTTTGGGATACTTAGCGAGCCTAACAATAAGATCCATGACATCTTGTTTAGTAAAAGGGTCGTTAGCTTCTATATCGATATCTATAAGTGGTTTTATCCATTTCAAATTCATCTTAAGGTCGTTTGATATATCTTGGTCTGTGAAAATAGAGCATAGGATGTTTGAGCCTTCCCAGAATGATTTTTCGATTTGAAGTTTTTCTATAATTCTTTTGTCATCGAGATTTTTGGCGGGTTTTACTGGTATCGCTAATTGTGAGCCATCTGAAAAATCTATTAGCAAGTCAGTTGTAACTATTTTCAACTTACCTTTTTCTTGTGGGTGGCGAATACCTAATTGACGACAAATATTAAGAGTGTCTATAAGAGGAAGTGGAAATTGTTCTCGAATGTCTATGACATCTTTGCACCAATCAAAAACTAAAAAAGCCGCGAGTTCATTTCCAGAAAAAAAATGATGTGTACGTCCAACTGTAGCGCTTTTTACACGAACGCTTTCGCCAGAGCTGCTGAATTCTCCTACATGAATGAAGGGAACATAACTTTTCCCGACGTCTTCTCCCCGTTTTTCATCTAAACGTTTTTGATCTTTCTTATTGAGTGGCTTATCTGCATCTGACATAAAAAAACCTCCGTTAAGTTAAACTTAGCAGGAGGTTTACAAACGATCAAACTTTATTGTATATAATCAGACTTTATTGTAACTGATCAAACTTTATTGTCTTCCGACAATTTCATACCTATTGATCAAACACTTACTCAACCGTAACAGACTTCGCTAAGTTACGTGGTTGGTCAACGTCAGTACCTTTAATGATTGCCACATAGTATGACAATAACTGTAATGGCAAGGTATAAACGATTGGGGCAATGATATCGTCACACACTGGCACTTCGATAACTTTCATGGTTTCATCGCTAACGAAATTAGTATTACTATCAGCGAAAACATACATTAAGCCGCCACGAGCACGTACTTCTTCAACGTTTGATTTTAACTTTTCAATTAAATCATTTTGTGGTGCAACAACGATAACTGGCATATCAGCATCAATTAACGCTAATGGGCCATGCTTAAGTTCGCCAGCGGCATAAGCTTCTGCATGTATGTATGAAATTTCTTTCAGCTTTAACGC
>ENA-ORXI01001338-ORXI01001338.1-sediment-metagenome-genome-assembly--contig:-NODE-1338-length-19207-cov-4.840826_pt1 | contig 19207 bp, 20 predicted proteins | sample MGYA00237861_ERZ511468 | MGnify/ENA primary metagenome ERZ511468 (study PRJEB26299, sample SAMN06266213) | sediment metagenome | isolation source: Hudson Canyon methane seep mesocosm | place...
CGAAGTTTACTCAATTAAACTATCAAGGAATAAAGCTTAATGATAAATTTGAGATTGACATAGAAAATACCCTCAAAGCAATTACAAGTAATAAGCCAAAGCTAATTTTTATAGCTTATCCTAATAACCCAACTGGAAATTTATTTGATTATGAAGCGATTAAAGAAATAATTAAGTCAACTGACTCTCTAGTTGTTCTAGATGAGGCTTATTACGCCTATTCAGACAAAAGCTTTTTGGCTGAAATTGTCAATTTTTCGAATCTGTTAGTTCTAAGAACAATTTCAAAAATAGGCTTTGCCGGTCTTAGGCTTGGTTTATTGGTTGGAAGTAAAGAGACTATTGAGCAATTAAATAAATTACGACTTCCATACAATATAAATATTTTGACGCAAGCTAGCGCAAATTTTTTGCTTAAAGAAAAAGAGCGCATTGCTAATAATGCCAAAATAATTATGAATGAAAGGAGTCGACTTTTTGATGAGCTTTCTTTAATTCCAGGACTTACTGTCTATCCATCCCAGACTAACTTTCTTTTAATAAAAGCTGATAATGCACAATCTTTATGTGAATCGTTAAAGTCTAATGGAGTTTTAGTTAAAGGCTTTGCAGTAGACTCGGAATTAGAAAATTTTATTCGTATAAGTGTTAGTGAATCAAAAGAAAATAACATACTTCTTAGTCATATCAAGGAATACTATGGTTGATCGCGACGAATTAAAAAAATATTGCCACAGCTATTTAAGTGTTGATAATTTTAAAGATTATGGGCCGAATGGTTTACAAATTGAGGGCACTTCCAGAATTAATAAAATTATCAGCGGTGTAAGTGCTAATTTAGATCTGATTGAATGTGCTATTGAAGAAAAAGCAGATGCAATTTTTGTTCATCATGGTATTTTTTGGGACAATGAAGCTAAAACTATTACTGGGGCAAGGCGTAGAAAGATTGCTTTGTTATTAAATCATAATATTAACCTTTTTGGTTACCACCTCCCTTTGGATGATCACCCAGATGTAGGAAATAACGTTGAACTTGGAAAGATTTTAGGTATAAAAAATATGCAACCGGTTAAAGATAGTTTGCTTTGGCAGGGTGAATTAAAAAGTAATCTTAGTGACTTTTTAAAATTGATTGAAGAGAAGCTGGACAGAGCTCCACAGATATTTGGAAGACAGGAAGGAGCGATTAAAAAAATTGCTTGGTGCACTGGTGGTGCCCAAGGCTTTATAGATGATGCAATTAGCCTCAATGTTGATTTGTATTTGAGTGGTGAGGTCTCTGAAAAGACTCCTGCGGCTGCAAAAGAGAATAATATTACATTTATTTCAGCAGGTCATCATGCTACGGAAAGATATGGTGTGCAAGCTTTATGTAAGCACCTATGTGCAAAATTTAAATTGCAGCATCAATATATAGAGGTTGAAAATTCTGTCTAGGATCATTTACTATTTGGAATTAATATGGAGCGTGTAGATTTATCAAATTCAACTAACTTAAGTAGAATTATTTACGGTATGTGGCGATTAGCAGATGATACTGACACCTCTATTAAACATATTGATGACAAAATAAATTCATGCCTAAATCAAGGCATTACGACATTTGATCAAGCAGCAGTCTATGGTTCATATAATGCTGAAGCATTATTTGGAAATGTTATTAAAGCAAATCCAGGATTAAGAAATAGGATTGAAATTGTCACCAAGTGCGGCATTGTTAATCCATCTGATAGATATTCAAATATATCAGTTAGTCATTATGACACCTCTAGAGAGCATATCAATGAATCAGTTGAAGCGTCATTAAAAAACATGTCAACAGACTATATAGATTTACTTTTGATTCATCGACAAAACCCTTTTATGGATCATAATGAAACTGGAAGGACTCTTGATGAGCTTGTTTCATCTGGAAAAGTTAGAGAGGTTGGTGTTTCAAACTTTAAGCCATGGGATTTCAACTTATTGCAGTCTGGAATGAATACTCAGTTAGTCACAAACCAAATAGAGCTTTCTTTAACTGCAAACGATGCTTTTACAAATGGTGATTTAGCTTTTCATCAGGAGCGATCTACTCCGGTAATGGCCTGGTCACCTCTTGGTGGTGGCAAGCTAATGACTGATGCGGGTTCTCTTGGAAGAGTTATTGATAAAATTGCAACGAAGAAAAATGTTGATAGGGCAGCAGTTGCTGTTGCTTGGCTCTTAGCTCATCCTGCGAAGATTTGCCCTGTGATGGGGACAAATAATCTAGATAGGATAGCCAAAATTTCAGATGCTATGAGTTTTAATATGGATCTCGAAACTTGGTTTGAATTATATACTGCTACATTTAATACAGGCGAGATGCCATGGCGACTTCCGTGATTGAGGAAAAATTAGTGCATTTAAGTGAATTATATATTCTGAATAATTGAATAAATCTATGCTTATTAACTCTAGTCCTTTGTATAATCTATATTTTTTAGTAATACCTAGAACATTATGAGCAAAAAATATGACGTCGCTATTGTCGGTGCGACAGGTGCAGTTGGAGAGACATTGATCTCAATTTTAGATCAAAGAAATTTTCCAATCAATAATTTATACCCTTTGGCATCAAAACGATCTGCTGGAAGTAAAGTAAAGTGTCAGGGTAAGTCTTGGTTAGTTGAAGATCTAGATACTTTTGATTTTTCTAAAGTACAAATTGGTATGTTTTCTGCTGGCGGTGATATTTCAGAAAAATATGCTCCAGTAGCTGCTTCAAAGGGCTGTATTGTTATTGATAATACATCACATTTTAGGCGCGATAAAGATATTCCTCTGGTTATTCCAGAAGTAAATCCACATGCAATTGCTAATTATACGAATCGTAATATTATTGCTAATCCAAACTGCTCTACAATACAGATGTTGGTTGCCTTAAAGCCAATATATGATGCTGTTGGAATAGATAGAATTAATGTTGCAACCTATCAAGCAGTTTCAGGGAGTGGAAAAGAGGCAATTACTGAGCTAACAAACCAAACTGCTAACTTATTAAATGGCAAGGATGTAGAAGTAGAAGTCTATACTAAGCAAATAGCCTTTAATGCTATCCCTCATATAGATACGTTTCAAGAGAATGGCTATACAAAAGAGGAAATGAAAATGGTTTGGGAGACTCAGAAGATTTTTGAAGATGAAAACCTTCTTGTTAACCCTACTGCAGTTAGAATTCCTGTTGTATATGGCCACTCGGAAGCTGTTCATATAGAAACTAAGGAAAAAATTTCTGCAAATGATGCACGTAAATTGCTAGAAAAGGCAGATGGCGTCATAGTAATGGATGAAAGAAGTGATGGAGGCTACGCAACGCCTTTTATAGAGGCAACGAACAATGATGCAACCTATGTTAGTCGAATTAGGGAGGATATTAGCCATGAGAAAGGACTCAACTTATGGGTTGTTTCGGATAATATTCGAAAAGGAGCCGCACTTAATACAATTCAAATAGCAGAAATTCTTATCAGAGACTATTTAGCTTAAGATAAAATTCAAATAATGATTACTAAAGAACGGAAAACAAACGAAACTGATATCAAAGTTAGTCTAGAACTTTATGGTACTGGTAAAGCTGATATAGAAACTGGTGTTCCATTTCTAGATCATATGCTAGATCAAATTGCTCGCCATGGTTTAATGGATCTGTCTATTAAATGTGATGGCGACACAGAAATTGATGATCACCATACGGTAGAAGATATTGGTATTACTATCGGTCAAGCTTTCTTTGAGGCAGTTGGCGATAAAAAAGGCTTAACTCGTTATGGACATGCCTATGTTCCATTAGATGAAGCTTTATCAAGAGTTGTTATAGATTTATCTGGACGCCCTGGACTGGATTTGGGTGTAAAGTTCACAAGAGATAGGGTTGGAACATTTGATGTAGATTTGATTAGAGAGTTTTTTCAAGGATTTGCTAATCATGCATTGGTAACGCTTCATATTGACAATTTAAAGGGTGTAAACTCTCATCATCAGGCAGAAACAGTATTTAAAGCATTTGGAAGAGCACTACGTATGGCTGTAACGCCCGATCAGAGGCAATTAAATGTTATCCCTTCAACAAAGGGTTCACTCTAGCAGAGAATAGGATAAGGATAAAACAACGTGCAAACAATTGCAATTGTTGATTATGGAATGGGGAATGTCCGTTCTGTTCAGAAAGCCTTAGAGTATGTTGCACCAAATGATCACTGTATTCTTACCAGTGATCCTCAAGTAATCAAGGACTCAGACCGTATAGTTTTTCCTGGACAAGGGGCTATGGGAGCTTGCATGAGTGCGCTCAGTTCAAATGCATTAAAAGATGAAATTAAATCAGCTTCTAGAGCAAAGCCTTTCCTTGGGATATGCTTAGGATTGCAACTACTATTTGATTATAGTGAAGAAAACGATGGCATTAATGGACTATCAATAGTACCAGGAAAGGTAGTAAAATTTAGAAATAAAGATATAAAAATACCACATATGGGATGGAATTCAGTAAATCAAGTATGTTCTCACCCACTTTGGCATAATATTGACAATAATTGTCCTTTTTATAGTGTCCATAGTTATTTTGTAGATGAGGATGATGCAAGTTGCGTTGTAGGTACGACACACTATGGGGAAACTTTTACCTCAGCAATTGCAATTGATAAGTTATTTGCAGTACAGTTTCATCCAGAAAAATCCCAAAGCGATGGGTTGCAATTGCTAAAAAACTTTACAAATTGGAACTAAGATATTTCAAAGTATTAATACCACTGAATATTATTTTGTTAGTTTTTTAAGACTATTCAGATAGGCATCTTCATCAATTTCAGTATTGTTTTTTTGAGAAATGTAGATCATTTCAGCTATACACTCCATCATTAAGTGTTCAACTTCATGCGAATCTTTATATTTTTTGATTAACTCTTGATATATTTGATTAATTCCTATCGGCTGGTTTATTGATAGTTGATCTTTAAGAGCTAAATGAAGATTTATATGTAGAAATGGATTTATTTCACCCTGTTCTGGAAAGTATTCCGAGTTCACATCATTAATAAGATGATGATATTCTGGATGAGCTTGTATTATGAATACTAATTGTTGTTCTAGTGGCTCTAAATATTCTTTATTAAGATTTTTTTGCCAGCAACTGGCTAAGAACTCTCTCTGTTTCGTTCTATCTTGAGAAAACACAATACTCAGGTATATTGCTAGATATTCTTCTCTTCATATTCACAAAGATCTAGTAAGGTGCATTCAGGACAGTGTGGTGAGCGAGCTTTACAAACATACCTGCCGTGAAGAATCATTAAATGATGAGCTGGTACTTTATAATCATCTGGTATAAATTTTATTAATTTTTTTTCAACTTCTAGTACTGTTTTTCCTGAGGCTATCGCTGTGCGATTAGCTACACGATAGATGTGTGTATCAACTGCTATTGTTGGCTGCCCAAAAGCGGTATTTAGAACTACATTAGCTGTTTTACGACCAACACCAGGGAGAGCTTCCAATTCTTTTCTGGTTTCTGGAACTTGTGAATTGTACTTATCAATTAATATGCGACATGTTTGAATTATATGTTTTGCTTTTGAGTTAAATAGCCCAATAGTTTTAATCGTATCACGAAGAGTATCTTCACCTAGTTCAAAGATAGTTTCAGGTGTATTTGCTAATGGAAAAAGAATATCAGTAACTTGATTTACACTCTTATCTGTAGCTTGAGCTGACAGTGTTACTGCCACCAAAAGTTCAAATGATGTTGAGTAGTTAAGTTCAGTTGTTGGGTCTGGTATCTGTTTAAGAAGTCTACCAAACATTTCACTTCTAGTTTCTGCGTTCATTTAAACCTTTTTTGAATAAACTATGCGCAAATATTATACTTAATTTTTGGGTATTTTTCAATAGATAGGCTATCTTGATTTATAGAAATGTTTGAGCATAAGCCTCTAAATCTTGCCAGAGTTTATTTTTTTCTGGTTTGCTAGTTTTTAAGTTATCTAAGCTATTTTCAAAGCTATCAAATGAAAGGAATCCATTTTCACCATTTTGAACTCGAGATTGAACAATTTCAAACCATTCTTCTTGCTCATCCTCGGACAATAATTCAGGATAATTTCTAGCTTTAAAGTTTAAAAATAATTTTAATAATCTTCTGTCTTCAAAGTTGGGATTGAGCAGACCAATTTCATTACTAGAAAGAGATTGAATATGGTTACATATCTTTCTATCTTTATTACTTACAAAATTATCATAAAGAGATTGGTCAATATCATTGCTCATCTCTCTTTCAGGATCTTTTTTATATATTGATTGAACTGTTTTTTCTATTTGCTTTTGATTGTTTTGGATATAAGACAAATTCTTCATACATTTATCCATATCAACTTGTAATTTTTCAATAAGCAGAGGTGAAAGCTTGAAGTTATCGGGTTTTGGACTGCATACAAACATAGGACTTTTGTTAAATATTAGCTCATTCAGTTCTAACTTATCAACGCCTTTAGGTAGATCAGCTTTTTTTGTAAATACGAGTGTTTTTAATTCATTAGAATCTAATTCTAAAATTATTTCAGGGTCTTGTTCAAGATTAAAAACTATCGCACGGTCGGGATAATCTGGATGGTAGCAAAGAGCTGTTACCATACGAGTAAATGAGCATTTATATCCAAAAGATGAAGAGGTTAGAAGCATAGGATGAAGGATCTTAACTTGCCTACTGACTTCTTTTTTTTCATTAAGGCTGAGAGCGTAATTGAAAAATATTGGCTGGGTTTCCTGAATAATTTTAGCAATACCAATTGTAGCGCGGACATCTGCCATAGCATCATGCGCATTTGCATGATCTATTGCATTCGCTGGGGCGAGTCTATCTAGCTTAAAAATAGGCCTATTATTTTCATTTTTCACCCATTCTAAGCTTTCATGTTCTTTATGAGCATAGCAAAAACGTGCAACATTAAGAATATCCCACCTTGTATTGCCATTTTGCCAATGCCAGGCATAGGGATCTAAAAAATTTCTAAATAGAGTGTGACGCGTAAATTCATCATCAAAAGCGATTGAATTGTAACCAACAATACAAGTTTGAGGTACCGTAAACTCTTTGTTTATTTTTTTTATAAACTCATGTTCAATTAATCCTTTTTGTTCACATAATTGCGGTGTTATACCAGTAACTGCACATGCTTCAGGTGCAGGTAAACAGTCATGAGTTGGCTTACAGTAGAACATATGCTCATCAAGAATATTGAGATTCTCGTCAGTTCTAATGCCTGCAAATTGTGCAATTCTCTGGACTCTTGGAGATAGTCCAAAAGTTTCATAGTCATACCAGTAGAATGTTTTCATAAATTTATAACAGTTATATTAACTATATTATAGCTAAGAGCCTTAATGATTAATGAAACTGTATTAAATTGAATTAGATTTAAAACTATTTATAAAATCTAGGATATGTCTATTAAAAAAAATAGTGAGAAATATATAGCCAGACTATCTTATCAAAAATAAAACATTTGCTATTAACAACTGAAAAAATCTTAAAGATAAACAGTTGGATATACTGACAAGAATTAAAAACCCAGCACTGAGGCTGGGTTTATTTAAATAATTCTAGAACTATTTTGGAACTACGTTGGCAGCTTGTGGACCTTTTGCGCCATCTTCGAGTTCAAATTCTACTTCTTGACCTTCTTCTAGTGACTTATAACCATCACCTTGAATTGCTCTGAAGTGAACAAAAACATCATCACCACTTTCTTGTTCAATAAAACCAAAACCTTTTTTTGCGTCAAACCATTTAACGCGTCCTGTTGTTGTAGACATGCAGTCTCCTAAAAAAAATAAAACATGGAAAAGATGCAACCAACCTAATTAACTGTGAAAGCGACTTACTATGAATCAACAACACAACATCAAAATTAGCTGTATATTAACCAGCAAACGAATTTTAACCTATTATTTTGTATTAAATAAGTCTATTTTCTAGTAATTAGGATTATCTTTTTGGTTTACTGCGTGAAAACTTTTTGTCTTTGTGTCGATTAGGTTTACCTCCACTCTTACCTCTAGGCTTTCTTTCAAACTTTCTTTCGCTACCTCTTCTTGAGGAATTTTTCTTAAAATGATCACTTTTTTCCCGGGGGGAGGTAGTATTATTTTTTTCTGTTAGCTCTTCGATGCTAAGTTTTTTATCAAAAACCCTAGTTTTTTTCAAGATTTCAATTGTTTCTTTAGGCATTTCGTCTGGTAAATCAACAGTGGTAAAGTCTTGAAAAATCTGAATTGCACCAATAAACTCACTGCTAATTTCAGCTTCATTTGCAATTGCACCTAAAACATTACCAGGTTTTATGTTGTCTTTACGACCTACAGCAACCCTGTACCTACGCATCTTTATTGCTGGATTATCCTTTAAAGGGTCTGCATGAATAGAAACAGAAATTTTGTTTTTATTGTTTTCATCAAATGATGCTTGGTTTATCTCTTTTTCATTAAGGAGTAATGGTTCTGTACCTTGGGCCATTAATGCCAATGCTGAAGAAATTTTAAAAGCGTCAATCTCATGTTCTTTTTGGTAATCTAGAATCAGCTCTTCAAATATAGCTAACTCTTGATTGTCTAGAGTATCCGTGATTCTTTGTTTAAAGTTATTAACTCTTTGTTCATTAATAATTTTGGCAGTAGGAAGCAGCATAGGGTCAATTGGCTGACGAGTAATTCTTTCTATTGTTTTTAGCATTCTTCTTTCTCGGGGAGCAACGAAAAGTATTGCTTTTCCTTCTCTTCCTGCTCTACCTGTTCTTCCAATTCTATGAACATAAGATTCTGGATCTTGGGGTATATCATAATTTACAACATGAGAAATACGATCCACATCTAAGCCACGTGCGGCTACATCTGTTGCAACTAATATGTCAATTTTTCCATTTTTGAGTTGTTGAATAATTCGTTCTCTTTGGTTTTGAGCGATATCACCATTAATTGCTTCAGCTGTAAATCCTCTGGCAGATAATTTTTCTGCTAGGTTTGAGGTAGCAGTCTTTGTTCTAACAAAAATAAGTAAGGCATCAAATGACTCGACCTCCAAAATTCGAGTAAGCGCATCTAGCTTGTGAACGCCACCAACTAGCCAATATCTTTGGCTGATGGTTTGCGCAGTAGCAGTCTTTGTTTTTACTTTGACTACCTTAGGGCTATTTAAGAATTTTTCAGCAACCCTTCTGATAACATCTGGCATTGTGGCTGAAAAAAGAGCAATTTGACGCTCTTTTGGGAGTTTTTCCATTACCCATTTAACGTCATCAATAAAGCCCATTTTCAACATTTCATCAGCCTCGTCAAGAACAAGTGCTTTAAGTGAATTTAGCTTAAGTGTGCCTCTTTTTAGGTGATCCATTACTCTTCCAGGAGTTCCTACAACAGCGTGGACTCCTCTTTTTAATGGCCTTAATTGAACATCATAAGATTGTCCTCCATATATAGGCAATACATGAAATCCTTTGAGATGTCTAGCATAGGTTTGAATAGCTTCTGAAACTTGAATAGCAAGCTCCCTAGTAGGGGTCAAAACTAAAAGTTGAACTTGATTCTTGTTAAGATCGATTCTATCAATCAAAGGAAGAGCAAAGGCAGCTGTTTTACCGGTACCAGTTTGTGCCTGACCTATAATATCATGTCCATTAAGTAAGTGAGGTATGCACTGCTCTTGAATTGCTGAAGGTGTTTCGTAACCAACTTCATCGAGCACCTTTATGAGAGCCTTAGAAAGACCAAAACTATTAAACTTTACGCTTGACTCGTGTTCAGACATGTACGGTGGGGGAGTAAAAAGGTGCGTATTATACCTTTATTTGATATTCTGCATTGAAAACCGGTAATTACCGCGACGATATCACTAATAAAATAAATTAATCAAACCATTTAATTGAACAACCCATTGAAGGAATCTGCTCTTTAGGGCCATTGCCGGTTATAGCAATATTTTTCATCGCTTCAAATAGATCACGCCTTGCATTTATAACTGACTCCTTTCTTGATTCATCGAGTCTTCCACGATATTGGAGACCTAGGTCTTTATTGTAACCAAAAAAGTCAGGAGTGCAGACTGCACCATAAGATTTTGCAATTTCTTGAGTTTCATCAATTAGATATGGGAAAGGAAAATTTAGTTCTTTTGAAATTTTTTTCATATTTTCAAACGAGTCTTCTTCATACTCATTAGGATCATTTGACATTATTGCAACACTATTAATTCCTAAAGTTGCAAGCTCCTTTGTATCTCTAATAATTCTATGAATGATTGATTTGACGTATGGACAGTGATTACAAATAAACATTACTAGTAAACCATTTGGACCTTTTAAACTACTAAGACCATAATAATTGCCATCTACGCTTTTTAAATTAAATTCGATTGCGGGTAGATTAAAGTCACAAATAGGGCTTTCAGTTCTTACCATAAAGTTCTCCAAGTTCTAATTACTATGATTTTAATATAGGTTGAATAATTTGTCCGTCTATCATTGACCTAAAAATATTAGGCATATAAGGGATAGAGCCATTAACTTAAATTAAAAAGATTAAGAGTGTTTTGATCGCACTGTTCAATGACTTGCTCAACTGGAATCTTTTTTATTCTTGCAACTCTTTCTGCTACTTGAATTAATTCATCTGAGTTTTTATGATCATCAGTCTCAATAACTATAGACTCTATAGGTAAAAACTTTACAGTGTCATGAAGTTTATATGCGTGAGGGTTAACAAGTGTGTTGCCAAAGCCAAATAAAAAATTTATTTTCATTAAATTATCTGCTTGCTGAAGACTTCCTGAATATGCATGAATTACACCACGAGATTTAGAATATGATTTAAGCAAATCAGTTACATCTTCAGTAGCTTGAACTGAATGAATAATTAATGGTAAGTCAAAACGAGTCGCTAAAGCAACTTGTTCATCAAAAAAGAATCTTTGTGTATTTTGGTCCTTAACTTTAACATAATCTAGTCCACACTCACCAACAGCAATTGGCTTTTCCTCTTCAATTCTCACTTCAAGATCATATAAGTCTATCATTTGATGGCTTTCAACAAACCAAGGATGAATTCCTAGAGCAAAATGACTATTATTATCTTTTGAGCAGCAAGCAATAACGTTATCCCAGTTATCTTTGCCAGTCGATGGGACAATAACTCCCGTTGTAGAACTAGAGGGGGAGTTAACATTGTCAAAATCTAAATGTATATGTGAGTTTAGCATTGCTTCCTTTGTTGTCTAATGGATAATAGAATAATTTATAATTTTCTTTTAAGCAAAATAAATGCAACTTTTTTCTAAGAAATTATCGCAGATTTATCTAGTTTTGTTTGTTTCAGCGTTCTTAACAATAACGGGTAATTTTACATTTTTCCAAAAAACAATTTTGGTTTATCCATTATCTGAGAATTGGTTATTTTTGGGATCTTTATTTTTCTTTTTGTTTACTTTTTTAGCTGCATTATTGCTGCTCTTTTGTTACAGGGTAACTACTAAGCCAATTCTAATCGTATTGCTCATGATTTCTGCAATTGTGAGCTATAGTACAAATAATTATGGCATTGTTTTTGATCATAATATGATTTTAAATACATTTGAAACTGATACAAGTGAGTTTCTTGACTTAGTAAGTTTTAAGTCAATTCTATATTTTTTTATATTTGGGTTATTGCCATCAATTTTTGTATGGAAGGTAAAACTAAAAAAAATATCATTTAAAGCTCAGCTTTGGGAGCGCGTAAAAACTTGTTTGGTTCTAGTTATTATATTTGTAATTGTAGTATTAACCTTTTCAAAACATTATGCATCTTTTGCAAGAGAAAATCGTGATCTACGGCTCTATATTACTCCAACATATTATTTGTATTCAGCGACAAAGTTTGTTGACTCAAAATTTGCTACATCAACTAAACCATTTAAAGAAATTGGCCTAGATGCAAAACTTAATAAGAAGTCAGACAAAAGGCGCCTAGTAATTTTAGTAGTAGGTGAAACAGCAAGAAGTGATCACATGTCAATCAATGGCTATGACCTCAAAACGAATCCCTATTTAGAAAAAGAGGAGATTATTTCATTTAAGAAAATGACTTCATGTGGAACTGATACTGCTTTGTCGGTGCCGTGTATGTTTTCATTACTCGATCGTTCTAGCTACAACCATGCAGAGGGTAAAAATATGAGTAATGTTCTCGATATAATTAGTCATGCAGGCGTGAGTGTTCTTTGGCTAGATAATAACTCGAGTTCAAAGAGTGTTGCAGATCGTGTTACTTATAAAGACTATCGATCATCAAAGCTTAATTCTATTTGTAATCCTGAGTGTCGTGATGAAGGCATGCTTACAAATTTACAGGGCTTTATTGATGAGCAGAATAACAAGGATATTTTGATAGTTTTGCATTCAATGGGAAGTCATGGGCCCGCATACTACAAGAGGTATCCAGAGCAATTTGAAGTTTTTTTACCAGTATGTAGAACTAACCAGCTAAATGAATGTAGTGATGAAGAAATAAGTAATGCGTACGATAATACAATCTTATATACAGATTACTTTCTTTCGAAAGTTATAGGACTTCTAAAGAATAACTCACAAGAGTCTGATACCGCAATGTTTTATATAAGTGACCATGGAGAGTCATTAGGGGAAGGTGGTTTATACTTGCATGGAATGCCATATTTTATGGCTCCAGATGAGCAGATTAATATTCCAGCGTTTATGTGGTTTGATGAAGGTTTAACAAAGGTATTTGATATAGATGCCATAAAGAAAAATTCAGAGTTAGCAAAATCACATGACAACTTGTTTCACACCTTGCTAGGACTGATGGATGTTGAAACAGAGCTTTATCAAAAAGATATGGATATTGCGACAAAATAAATTTCAAATATAACCCATGATTTTGTTAGTCGATAGTTTAATTTTAGCTTTATGAAAACTTACATCAAGAATGAAAAGTGATTATAATAGTCCGATTATTCTGAAGCGACATAGAGAAAAGAGTTATGAAAACATTTAGTGCGAAAGCTGAAGAGGTTAAAAGAGATTGGTTTTTGGTTGATGCCGATGGTAAGACACTAGGACGCCTTGCAACCGAGGTAGCTTCTCGTCTTCGTGGTAAGCATAAGGCTGAATACACTCCTCATGTTGATACTGGTGATTATATTGTAATTGTTAATGCGGCTAAAGTGACTGTCACTGGAAACAAGTACAACGATAAAATGTATCATCATCATACTGGCTATGTTGGTAATTTAAAATCAGTGCCTTTCAAAGATTTAATATCTAAGAAGCCTGAAGAAGTTATTCAGAAAGCAGTTAAAGGAATGTTACCAAAAGGACCTTTAGGAAGAGAAATGGCAAGAAAAATGAAAGTTTTTGCGGGCAGTGAACATACTCATGCGGCGCAACAACCACAAGTATTAGATATTTAAGGCATATTGATATGGCAGATAAAGAAGTTTATTACGCAACTGGAAGAAGAAAAACATCAGTTGCTCGTGTATATATGACAAAAGGCAAAGGCGTTTTTACGGTTAATAAAAAGCCAATGGATGAGTATTTTGGTAGAGAAACATCATCAATGATTATAAATCAACCTTTAGATGTTGTTGAAATGCATAATAAATTTGATTTTAATATCCTTGTTAAAGGTGGTGGAGATACAGGCCAAGCTGGAGCAATTAGATTGGGGGTTACTCGTGCCTTAATGGCATATGATGAAGCTACTCGTCCTGATCTACGAAGTGCTGGTCTAGTAACTCGTGATGCTCGTGTAGTTGAACGCAAAAAAGTTGGTAAGAAGAAAGCTCGTAAGAGTGAGCAGTATTCTAAGCGTTAAAATTTAGGAAGACCCAATTCAAAAAAACCCGCTTATTGCGGGTTTTTTATTATATTTAAAGTATATAAAGATTAGTTGAAAAAGTCATAACGCTCTAATTGATTGTATTGAATAACTGACTTGATAGAGTCAATATATTCATTGCCAGGATAGGCATAATTAGCTAGACCATCTGCAAGTAAAATTCCTGTGATTGCTTTAGAGTTGTCACGCTGCTCCTTTCTTAATAATCGAAGATCCTCATAGGCATAACTTCGATTAATATTAAGAACATAATAGTCGATACATTCCTTAAGCGATTTAAAGCTAGCTACTTCATGGCTTGCATTTTTATCTCTTTTATTGGGAACAACTCCACAACCTTTTTTGAAACACCATATTCCAAAGTAATTATTGAAATCTTCAGCAAAGCGAGATCTACCCCAATTTGATTCATTAGCTGCCTGAGCAAGCACAAGAGAGGGCGGTAAAATATCAATTACTAAAAGTAAATCTTCTTTAGAGGTTAGTTTTTCAATGCGATATTTTTTTGCTAATTTATCAAGTTCAGAAGCACTTAACTCATTGTTTAATATAGAGCTTCTAAGTGCAATTATTTCAGCATTCTTTTGATAAATTACCGGCAGAAGGTAATTAAAGAAAACCTCTTTTCTAACAATAGTATTTTCAATTGAGCTAAAGCTCGGCTTGAAAGATGATAGCGATGCTGAAGAGACAAGCGTGCTAACAGAGAATAGAGTGACTAAAAGGCAAATGCTTTTTAGATTTTGTTTGATATTTCTATATTTATTGACCATTTGATAATCAATTCACTATTGAAATTTCAGCCTATTATCCTGTAAAAAATAAGTTTTATCTTTCTATTTTAAAAAATAATAATAAGACTTTCATAATTACTTCTAAATCAAATAATTCTTACTCAAAATTAATTTTTTAGTGATTAAACTGTAATTCGCATAGTCTTTTATATAGCTCTGAGCTTGCTAATAAATCTTGGTGACTACCCTCAGCAATTAAGTGCCCTTGATCGATTAGCAAAATACGATCTGCATGCATAATAGTTGCAAGTCGATGTGCTATGATTAGTGTGGTTCTTCCCTGCATTAATTCCTTTAAAGCGGCTTGAACTTTTTGCTCACTGCTGGCATCAAGAGCGCTAGTAGCTTCATCTAATAAAAGAATAGATGGGTCTTTAAGCATCGCTCTTGCGATGGCAATGCGTTGTCGTTGTCCTCCTGATAAGCGAACACCTTGTTCACCTAAATAGCTTTCAAAACCATCAGGAAGGCGATCTATAAATTCTAATGCATATGCTTTATTTGCGGCTTGTTTGATTTCATTCTCATTTGCCATAGGATCGCCATATCCAATATTATGAGTGACATCAGCTGAAAATAATGTAGGTTGTTGTGGTACATGTCCTATACTTGAACGAAGATCTTTTGGGTCAAGATCAACAAGATTAATATCATCAACTTCGATGCTTCCTTTGTTGGGGTCATAAAACCTTTGCAATAACTCAAAAATAGTTGATTTCCCTGCACCTGAAAGTCCAACAATGGCAACTGTTTCACCTACGCTAACTTTAAAGCTAACGTCTTCTAAAGCGAATTGTTCAGGCCTCGAAGGATAACTAAAACTCACATTTTTAAAACTTAAAGATAAAGGCCCCTTAGTTAACTGTTTTGGATCAATTGGAGCAATAATTTGAGATTTTTCAGTTAATAACTCAATTAGGCGTTCAGTGGCGCCAGCAGCACGCTGAAGTTGTCCATAAATCTCAGAAATAACAGCTACAGATCTTGCAACCATGATTGCATAAAAAACAAAAGCAGCAAGTTCACCAGCAGTTATGATTCCAGATGTAACATCTCTGCCGCCATTCCATATCATAGCTCCCAGACCTGTAAAAACTAGAATCATTGCTGCTGCTATTAATAGAGAACTTTGCATGATGCGTTTTTTGGCTGCAATAAATGCCTTTTCAACTTCGATACTAAATGCTTTTGTTTCTTCGGGTTCACGCGTAAAACTTTGCACCACTTTAATGTTTTGAACTATTTCGCCAGCATAGGTTCCAATGTCAGCAACCCTGTCTTGACTTTTCCTTGAGAGGGATCTTAAGCGACGCCCATAAATTATCATTGGAAGTAGAATCACAGGAACACTAATAAGAACTATAAGAGCTAATTTTAAGTTGGTAATAAGCATCATCGTTAGTCCGCCCAAAAATAAAAGAGCGCTACTAAGAGCCATAGATATTGAAAAGCCAAAAATCGATTGAAGTAATGTGGTATCTGTTGTCAAGCGTGCATTAATTTCACCACTTCGATTGAGCTCAAAGTAATGTGGATGAAGTGTCAGCAAATGTTTAAAGACAGCAAGGCGAACATCATTACTAACTCTTTCTCCAATCCATGAAACAAAATAGAAACGAACAAAAGTACTTACAACCATAATGAGTAAAACAAGCAAGATAGTGAGCATTGCTTTACTATCGAGAGTATATAATCCTTCGTCAATAAATAATTTGATTCCCTGCCCTAACAATAGGAATGCTATTGAGCTTAAGATAAGTGCAATACCAGCAATTGAGGCAACTTTTTTATAGGGCTTTATGAAAGGTGCTAAATGGAGTAATAGGCGCAGATCTTGTTTTTGATTTTTTACTGTATTAGTAGTTTTTCTATCAGTTAGACCCATATCTTGAAGGAGTTCCTAAAGGGTAATTATTAAGGAAAGGTTATTCTTGGTTTGGTTTCCTAAGTAAGAGTTCAGTAACAGCTTCATTAGGAGTTTTTGTGCCTTTGATTACTGATAATACCTGTTCACAGATAGGCATCTCAATTTGATGTTTATCTGCAATCTTAATTACTAGTTTAAGGGCATTAAAGCCTTCCACTGTTGCATTAATATTTTTTATAGCTTGTTCAGCAGGAATGTTGTTAGAAAGTTCTTTACCAAACCTTCGATTTCTAGACAAGTCATCTGAACATGTGAGTACTAAATCACCCATTCCAGATAAACCTTGGAAGGTTATTGATTCTCCTCCTAGAGCAACCCCAAGTCGAGTCATTTCAGCTAAACCTCTTGTAATGAGTGCTGCTTGAGTATTTGCGCCAAAACCCAAGCCACTTGAAATTCCAGCTGCAATAGCCAGGATATTTTTAACTGAGCCTCCTACTTGAACTCCAATGATGTCAGAATTTGTATAAGCACGCAAAGAACTAGTTTGAATTGTATCAGCCCAAAAATCTCTTGTTGCTTTATCCTCAGAGGCGACAACTATAGCAGCTGGCTTTTTTTCAACAATTTCAGCGGCAAAGGTTGGTCCGGATATTATGCATGGGTAATATCCAGGCAATTCTTGATTAAAAGTCTCATGAAGAAGGTTTCCATTATTAGGGTCAAACCCTTTGGTTACCCAAGCAATTGGTTTCTTATTTAAATGTGATTTAATGCTACTAAGTACACTACTAAATGCATAGCTTGGGGTTGCTATAAGAATAGCCTCTGATTTATCAATAACCCCATAGTTACATCCTAAAGAAATATTATTACTAAATGGTTTACTTAAAGCGTGGTGCTGAATACCAATCTTTTCAATGCTATTTTGATTTTTTGCAATTAGAAATATGTGATCAAATTTATCACTTAGAACAATTGCAAGGGCGCTTCCCCATGCGCCAGCTCCAATAATTGTTAGGGATTTTTTCATAATGGTTATTTTTTAATTGGCAGTTCAGCTTTTTGCCAGGCATTAAAGCCGCCTTTGAGGCTATATACATTTTGGAATTCATTCTTACAAAGTAGGTCAGCAGTGCGATCAGATCGAGTACCACTTTTACAATAGACAAGAATTTTTTTTGACTTATCTAATGAGTCAAGCTTACTTTTAACTTGACCCATTGGGATATTAAGGTCTGAATCTATAAAACCAGCAGAGCGTTCCTTTTCTTCACGCACATCTAATATGATTAGGTCATCATCCATTAAAGTGACTGCACCATTCGTATCTACTACTTCATATTTTTTAAATTTTTCACTATATATGTTAACTATTAGCAAAATGATAAGAGCAAATAGGGTGCCTGAAAGTAGAAGTTCACCCTGTAAAAATTCAATTAATTCGATCATTGTTGATTGTCCTGTAAAAAAGTATTGAGCATTTGATGTCCATGCTCAGTTAGTATTGATTCCGGATGAAATTGAACACCCTCAATGTTATAAGATTTATGACGAACACCCATTATTTCTTCTATATCACCATTTTCCTTATTGGTCCAAGCAGTAACCTCAAAGCAATCTGGTAGGGTTGGCTTTTCTGCAACTAAAGAATGATATCGAGTAGCATTGAGAGGATTTTTCAAGTTCTTGAAAACACCTTTGCCAGTATGATGAATTGGTGAAACTTTTCCATGCATAATTTTTTGAGCGCCTATGATATTGCCCCCAAATACTTGAACAATTGCCTGAAAGCCTAAACATACCCCTAAAATAGGAATCTTTCCTGCTAACTTTTCGATGAGCTCTAAGGAGATTCCGGCTTCATTAGGTGTGCATGGGCCTGGTGATATGACAATGTGGTTAGGTTTTAAAGTTTCAATCTCACTGATAGAAATTTCGTCATTACGATAAACGCTAACCTCTTGCCCAAGTTCACCAAAATACTGAACTAAGTTGTAAGTAAACGAATCGTAATTATCGATCATTAGTAGCATGTAAAACCCTATTTTTAAGCTTTATTAACTGAGTTTATTTTACAGATAAAAATGATGCAAAGTTCAGGCACTGAAAGTAGCAGCTAGACTCTTTAAAGCCGCATTGTTTTAAGCGGTCAATGTGAGTTTTTTGGTTTTCAGTAATAAGAACGTTTTCAATAGCCTGACGTTTATTGGCGATTTCCAATTCACTATAGCCGTTTGCTCTTTTAAAGTCTAAGTGAAGTTGAGTAATTTGCTCTTGATTTTCATTATCATCAAAATGAATCTTTTCACTTATTATTAAAACGCCACCAGGATTTAAGCCATCATATATCTTTTTCAATAATGGAGCTCGCTTACTAACGTCAACAAATTGTAGCGTTAGATTAAGTACAACGATTGAAGCATTTTGAATAGTAATTTCATTAATATCTTCACAGATGACTTCTAAATTATCAATCTTTTTCGATAAATTTTGTTGACATTTTTTGACCATGTTTGGTGAATTATCGATGGCAAAGAATTTATTATTTTTATGATTATTATTAAGAGAAATTGCTAGTGTTATTGAGCCAGTAGAAGAGCCAAGATCATAGTAATTAGTGTTATCTTTTCCATACATT
>ENA-ORXI01001339-ORXI01001339.1-sediment-metagenome-genome-assembly--contig:-NODE-1339-length-19205-cov-6.043549_pt1 | contig 19205 bp, 18 predicted proteins | sample MGYA00237861_ERZ511468 | MGnify/ENA primary metagenome ERZ511468 (study PRJEB26299, sample SAMN06266213) | sediment metagenome | isolation source: Hudson Canyon methane seep mesocosm | place...
GTTGGTGTTGGTGTTGGTGTTGGTGTTGGTGTTGGTGTTGGTGTTGGTGTTGGTGTTGGTGTTGGTGTTGGTGTTGGAACAGTATTGTTGTTTTCTGTTTCCTCAACAACTACTTTATCAGCGACTCCAGACTTTAAATCATCGCTAACAGTATTTAAGTTCTGTGGGTCTAATAATGTTTCATCGTCGTAATCAACAACTTCCACATCATTTTCATTGAGCGGTTCTATAACCGATGTAAACGCATCATCAACTCCGGCAATATCAACGGTTTCTATGGCTATGTTATCGCTGTTCGCACCAGAAATTAAAAAATAGGAAACGACACCGATCATTAACAATAACAATACCCCGCCGACAAGTCGTTGTTGCTCAATCCGTGTCATCACTTTTACCTCAATCAATGCCTATTTTGTGTATTGGCCTCATGATAACTGGTTTTATCCTTGCCAATGACATTTTCATTCTCACCGGCTTTAGGCATTGATTGCAAAGCCACCTCTAACACTTCCGTGATCCAGCGAACAGGTATGATTTTTAAGCCCTGTTTAACGTTTTCTGGAATTTCTTTTAAATCTTTTACATTTTCTTTAGGAATTAATACCGTATCAATTCCTCCGCGATGTGCGGCTAATAATTTTTCTTTTAAACCGCCAATCGCTAATACTTCACCACGTAAGGTGATTTCACCCGTCATTGCAACATTAGCTTTAACTGCTATACCTGTAATGGCTGAGACTAAGGCCGTGCACATACCAACACCTGCACTAGGGCCATCTTTAGGTGTCGCGCCTTCTGGCACATGAATATGAACATCATGAACTTGCATAAAGTCACTAGCAATTCCCCAATCAGCAGCACGAGAACGTACAACGGTTGTTGCTGCTTGAATTGATTCTTGCATTACATCACCGAGTTTACCGGTATAACTAGATTTTCCTTTACCAGGCATGATGGCTGATTCTATAGTGAGTAATTCACCACCTACTTCAGTCCAAGCAAGTCCTGTTACTTGACCTATTTGGTCATGTTCTTCTTTTACACCATATTGATAATGGTAAACACCCAAGTAGTCTTCAAGGTTATCCGCCGAAACAACTAACTTTTCACTTGGACTTTCTTGGATGATTTGTTTAACAAGCTTGCGGCATATTTTTGAAATTTCACGTTGTAAGTTGCGGACACCAGCTTCACGTGTATATCTTCGAATCACTTCAGTAATTGCTGTCGATTCAATGCTCACTTCATCTTTCTTGAGACCATTATCTTTAATTGCTTTCGGCAATAAATATTGTTCTGCAATGCTTAATTTTTCATCTTCGGTATAACCGGCAAGGCGAATTATTTCCATGCGGTCACGTAGGGCATCAGGGATATTTAAAGTATTAGCCGTGCAAACAAACATTACATCAGATAAGTCGTATTCGACCTCTAAATAATGGTCTGAAAATGTAGAGTTTTGTTCAGGATCTAAGACTTCTAATAATGCCGAAGCGGGATCACCTCTAAAATCTTGTGCCATCTTATCGATTTCATCTAATAAGAAAAGCGGATTTTTCACCCCTACTTTTGATATGTTTTGTATGACTTTACCTGACATAGAACCGATATAAGTACGACGATGACCGCGGATTTCAGCTTCATCACGTACACCACCAAGTGCCATGCGAGTAAATTTTCTATTTGTGGAACGAGCGATCGATTGTGCGACAGATGTTTTACCAACACCTGGAGGCCCTACCAAGCATAAGATTGGACCTTTTAATTTTTTAACGCGTTTTTGTACCGCAAGGTATTCAACAATGCGTTCTTTGACTTTTTCCAAGCCAAAATGATCTTGATCTAAAACTTTTTGAGCATGATCAAGATCTAACGTTACGCGTGAACGTTTTTTCCAAGGCACATCTAGCAACGCCTCAATGTAGTTTCTGACAACAGAAGCTTCAGCCGACATCGGCGACATCATTTTGAGTTTTTTCAGTTCAGATTCAGCTTTTTCTTTTGCTTCAACTGACATGCCGGCTTTTGAAACTTTCTCACTTAACTCATCAATTTCATTTGCAGCATCATCAAGCTCACCTAATTCTTTTTGAACAGCCTTCATTTGTTCATTCAGATAGTATTCGCGTTGACTTTTTTCCATCTGTTTTTTTACACGGCCACGGATGCGTTTTTCAATTTGCTGAATGTCGATTTCTGCTTCAAGAAAAGACATCAACTTTTCAACACGATCCTTTACATCGCTCATTTCAAGCAATAACTGTTTATCTTCCAGTTTCAGTACCATATGAGCTGCAACCGTATCCGCCATTCGTGCAATATCATCAATGCTTGAAAGTGATGAAATCACTTCAGGTGGAATTTTTTTATTTAATTTAACATATTGTTCAAATTGGCCCAGCAAAGTACGCATCAATACATCGGACTCACGATCATCCGGTAAATTGTCGATAAAAGCAGCTACTTCAGCATCGAAATAAGTATTACTGGTATCAAAGTAAGCAACTTTTGCTCTGCGTTTGCCTTCAACCAAGACTTTTACGGTGCCATCAGGTAATTTTAATAATTGTAAAATAGTCGCTAAAGTTCCAGTCTCATATAACATCTCTGGACTAGGATCATCATCCGTTGAATCTTTTTGTGCCAATAATAAAACTTCTTTATTTTCATCCGTGGCAGCTTCCAATGCTTTGATGGACTTTTCACGTCCAACAAAAAGAGGAATAACCATGTGTGGATAAACAACGACATCTCGGAGAGGTAAAACAGGCACTACGACTAGTGCATTTTCAGTTGTGGACATTTTTTTATCATTTTCCATTTGCTAAACCTCATAGGACATGGAGCAGTTGTGACTTAAGACGTCGTCATTGATGTCATTAATATGGGGACAAGCAGTTTGAATTCAAGCAGCCGAAGTAAATTCAGCTGCTAAAACATAAATTGATTTATTTTTACTATAACTCGTATTTAACTTTCGCCAGAAGCAATGTCTTGTACTTGCTCTTGATAAATTAAAATTGGTGCATTTTCACCATTAATAACACTTTCATCTATCACTACTTTTGAAACGTTGTCATTTGATGGAAGATCAAACATGGTATCCAGAAGCACATTTTCAATGATCGAGCGTAAACCTCGAGCACCTGTTTTGCGATTCATTGCTTTACGTGCAATAGCCGTTAATGCATCGTCTCTAAACTCTATATCTGCGCCTTCCATTTCAAATAATTTTTGATATTGCTTTGAAAGAGAATTTTTAGGCTCAGTTAAAATCTGTACAAGTGCTTCTTCATCAAGTTCATTTAAAGTAGCAACAACGGGTAGGCGACCGACAAACTCAGGAATCAAACCGTATTGAATTAAATCTTCTGGCTCAACTGTTTTTAATACGTCAGTCAATATACTATCTTCGTCTTTGCTTTGAACTTCTGCAGAAAATCCAATGCCACCTTTATGTGAACGGTTGCGAATTACTTTATCTAAGCCTGCAAATGCGCCGCCACAGATGAACAAGATTTTACTAGTGTCAACTTGCAAAAACTCTTGTTGCGGATGTTTTCTACCACCTTGAGGTGGTACCGAAGCCGTCGTACCTTCGATTAATTTAAGTAATGCTTGTTGAACACCCTCACCAGATACATCACGTGTAATCGAGGGATTATCAGATTTGCGTGAAATTTTATCAATTTCATCAATGTATACGATGCCTGTTTCAGCTTTTTCTACATCGTAATCACATTTCTGAAGTAGTTTTTGAATGATATTTTCAACATCTTCACCAACATAACCTGCTTCAGTTAACGTAGTCGCGTCAGCTAATGTGAATGGCACGTTTAATTGGCGCGCTAGGGTTTCAGCTAAGAGTGTTTTACCACTCCCCGTCGGGCCAATAAGTAATATATTACTTTTTGACAATTCAACATCGTCGTCATCAGTAGCAAAACGAAGGCGCTTGTAATGATTGTAAACAGCAACAGCCAATACTCGTTTGGCTCTATCCTGACCAATAACATAGCTGTCTAAAGCTTCATTGATTTCTCTTGGTGTAGGAAGATTGCTTTCTTCTTCATTTGATGGCTCTTCTTGCATTTCTTCACGAATGATGTCGTTGCATAAATCTACGCATTCGTCACATACAAATACTGAAGGGCCTGCAATCAGCTTTTTAACTTCATGCTGACTTTTGCCACAAAAGGAGCAATAAAGTAATTTGTCGTCGTCGTTATTTTTGTCGTCACTCATAATATGCAACTTTATCCTACGTTTCTATCTTTATCGGGTCACTACGCGTTTTCTGAAGTGCGTTCTTGTAATACAGAGTCAATTAAACCATATTCTACTGCTTGTTCGCCATTCATAAAATTGTCACGGTCTGTATCATTTTTGATTTTATCAATATCTTGACCTGTGTGCGTTGCTAAGATTCCATTTAAACGATCACGAATCATTAAAATCTCTTGAGCATGAATATCAATGTCAGATGCTTGGCCTTGGAATCCACCTAAAGGTTGATGAACCATGATTCTTGAGTTAGGCAAGCAATGGCGTTTTCCTTCTGCGCCACCGGCTAATAAAACGGCGCCCATGCTCGCAGCTTGACCAATACATAAGGTACTAACATTGGGTTTGATAAATTGCATCGTATCGTAAATCGCTAAACCTGCAGTCACTGCACCACCTGGCGAATTAATATATAAATGGATATCTTTATCAGGATTTTCTGATTCTAAAAATAATAGTTGGGCAACAACTAGGTTAGCCATATTATCTTCGACAGGGCCGACCAAAAAAATGACACGTTCTTTTAATAGTCTTGAGTAAATATCATAAGAACGTTCACCACGTGGAGTTTGTTCAACAACCATAGGTACTAAAGCGTTGCTAATACTGCTGGTTTCATTAGCAATGAATTGATTTGTCATAGTGTTCTCGTTTTAGTAGTCATAATAAAAAAATAGCCCGTGCCCAATATAATGAGCACGGGCTACAATTCCGTATCAATGTAATAAGTTACGCTGCAGTATTAGCGTTCATTACATCAGAAAATGTTGATGTGCTTTCTTCTACTTTAACATGCTCGTAGATCCATTCAACAACTTGTTCTTCAACAACCATCATTTGGATTTCAGACAGCTTTTCTTGATTATTCATGTAGAACTTAACAACATCTTCTGGATCTTCGTAGCTAGTAGCAATAGTGTCGATTGCAGCTTTAATTCGATCTTCATCAGGTTTAATTTCATTATCGTTGATAATTTTGCCAATCAATAGACTTAATGAAACACGTTGTTTTGCAGAATCTTTGAAGTTATTAAGATCAAATGGAATACCATCGACATTAACACCTTGGTTACGAAGGTTGTTTTTTGCTTGGTCTAATAGGAATTGTGCTTCGCGGTCAACAGGAGCATCCGGTAATGTCAGCTCATTATTCTCCGTTAAGCTATCCATAACTACACGTTTATTTTTGCTCTTTAGCGCTGTAGCAAGTTCACGTTCCATATTGCCGCGAACTTCTTTTTTAAGTGCTGCCATACCACCTTCAACACCACACAATGCAGCAAACTCTTTATCTAGTTTTGGCATTTTCTTTTTGGCAACCGATTTAACGGTAATAGCAAAACTAGCCTCTTTACCTTGTAAATGCTCTGCACGATAGTCTGCAGGGAATGTGAGCGAAATAGTTGTTTCTTGGCCTGTTTTTTTGCCAATCAACTGTTCTTCAAATTCAGGTAGCATGCTGCCGTTACCGATGACAACAAGTACATCAGCACCTTTACCACCATCAAATTCTTCACCATTAATAGTACCTACGAAGTCAATGGTGACGCCATCTTCTTCTTTAGCTGCTCGTTTCAATGGTTCCCATGTCATACGTTGCTCACGCAATGTTTCCAACATGGTAGCAACATCTTCATCTTGAACTTCAGCCACTGTTTTTTCGACTTTAACTTTATCAAGCTTGATTTCCGTAACATCAGGAAAAACTTCATAATTCATCGTATAAACAAGGCTCGCACCATCTTCCTTCATAGATTCAATATGAGGAGGACCTGCTGGATTGACTTCTTCTTGGGTGAATGCTTCACGCATACTTTCCTGAACCAGACTATCAACGATTTCACTGCGTGCAGTAGGGCCGTGAGTCTTAGTAACCATTTTTAATGGCACTTTACCAGGACGAAAACCAGCCATTTTTACTGTCGGCAACATCGCTGTCAATCGTTCTTGAACAGCTTGCTCGATATTGGCATCTTCAACGGTAACCGTCATACGGCGGCTGAGTTCGCTAACATTTTCTACAGTAACTTGCATTATTTACCTCAAACATAGATGTCAAAGATACGGCAACTATATTTTTAGCTGCCGTACTTTTAATTATGGTACGAGAGGAGAGACTCGAACTCTCACAGGTTACCCCACTAGAACCTAAATCTAGCGCGTCTACCAATTCCGCCACTCTCGCAAAGTTCGTTGCTCAGATACCTATGTATCTAAAGAAGTCGGCTATTATAAACAGGTCTTTTCGAGAAAACCACCCTTACATAGTTAAAAAACTTAAACCCATATTGGCTTGTTGGCAAAACTGTTGAAATGCAATGAAATCTTTCTCTTCAATATCTCGACTACTCGCATTTCTATCAGCTAAAAATATGCCTATAACTTTACTTCGAACGATTACCGGCATGATCACATAAGGCGGCGTTCCAAATAGATGATATGTTTCTCTTGGTAAAGTACCCTGCAATTCATATGAATCGGCAGGTAGATGCATTCCTTTTTGTTACTGACAACCTGATAAATGATATTTTCCAGATGACTTAAATCAATGATTAGCTCTTTGCACAATCGATCAGCGTTTGCAGCACTACTCACATTAAGAATCTTTTAATTGTTTTCATTTGCAATGCCATGAGGAACGTGGCCAGTTGCCACATGCTCCCTAGCTGAATCACAATGTCCCTGTTGATCATCAAAGAATATATCAGCACCAAATGATTCTAAAAATGGGCCTTTATCCATACCACCTAAAAATATAGCTTCATCAATCCGTATACCCCAAGCTCGTAGGGTCAGAATAACGCGTTCATGTGCGGGTGCTGATCGCGCTGTTACCAGTGCTGTACGAATCGGTGACTCTTTATCGTCGTATTCTGTTTGCAAGTGATTTAAAGTCATTAAAAAGTCTTTAAATGGGCCGTCTGATAATGGATTTTTAGCCGTCTTTTGTTCTACTTCAGTAAATGTTTTCAGGCCGTGCTCTTTATATATGCGTTCTGATTCATCTGAAAATAAAACGGCATCACCATCAAAGGCAATTCGTAACTGTGTTGTTTCACTATTTTTGCCAACATTTGACGGTAAAATTGTTGCAGACGCTATGCCGGAATCAAGAGCCATGCGAACATCTTCTGGACTTGTAGAAAGAAATAGATTCGCACCAAAGGGCGCGACATAGCGATATGGGCTATCACCAGAAGTAAATACCGCACGTGTTATATCTAGCTTGTGGTGTTGAATCGAGTTAAAAACGCGTAACCCGGTGTCAGCGCTGTTGCGGGATAACAGGATAATTTCAACGCTGGGATTGTCTTTATCTCTTTTATTTAAAGCCAGCAGTTTGCGGACTAAGGTATAAGCAGTTCCCTCTTTTAAAGGAACCTCTTCATTTTCTATCTGATACTTACAGTAAGCCTGGGTACCTTGTTGTTCATATATTTGATGACTTTCATCTAAATCAAATAATGCGCGTGATGAAATAGCAACAACAAGAGGCTTTTTATCCATTTTTAGATCGCTCCATCTCGACGTAAAGACTGCCCATTTTTACGTGCGATTCGCAGGCATCGCAACCAATCATGTTCAGCTTTATCTTTGATAACCGGAGAATCCAACACAATTTTCATATCATCAGCCATTGTTGCCAAGATCGATACCTCTTCAGGTTTGCCTTTTGGGAAATGAGAATCAGCATTAAATACTACTTTACAGAAAATGGGTACATTTGGCGCCAATAATTTTAATGCTTGGCGGACAGTACGAAGACGCCGCAATGGATTTTCAAACTTATAACTTCGGCCATCAAGGATTTGAGTCCATTGATCAATGTGTTCTGCACCAAATAAATTACCGGAAATAGAGTACGTTTCAATTAATAACAATCCTTGATCAACTAAGACGATATGCTCAACTTCTAATAGACCTCCAATGCCATCTGGGATAATAATTTCTTTAATTTCATCACGTTTGTACGGCTGTAAAATCAAATCTAGTTGTGCTGAGGCCGAGAACTGACGGCGAGTCCATAGATAAGTAATAAATACAGCTAAACTCAGAACAAGAGCAAGAATAAGCTCAATGGGTAAATCCAGTGACAAAATAATACAGCCTTAAAGGTAATAATTAAAAGGCGGAATTATACGGATATTTGTCTAAATATTGTGAGTAAATCGACTCTAGCCCTTTTGTGACTATCTGACGTTAACAGGATCTTCATGAATAATGACTTCAGCATCTGGAAATAATTCGATTAATTGCTGTTCAACTTCATTCGCTATGGCATGAGCATCAAATAAAGATAGCGTTGCGTCGAGTTCTAAATGTAATTGAATAAAAACAGTGGTGCCTGAACGGCGAGTTCTTAGATCATGAAAGCCTTGTGCTTTTGAATGCTGTCTAACAACCGCTGTTATTTTCTCTTTTTCTTCATCGGGCAATTCATGATCCATTAGTAAATCAATAGATTCTCGAATGATGTGCCAAGCACTATATAAAATGAATACCGCAATCGCAATCGCAAAAAGCGCATCAAAATGTGCCCAACCATAATAAGTCAAAAATAAAGCCGCAATGACGCTGCCATTGACGAGCAAATCTGTTTTGTAATGTAAGGAATCTGCTTTTATCGCGGTTGAATCTGTATGTTTAATGACATAACGCTGAAACGTCATCAACGCCATTGTGGCAATAATTGAAAAGATCATTACTCCGACCCCCACTTCCAATCCGCCACTAATATCTTGTGGATTGACAATACGGCCAAAAGCTTGCAGCAGTAATATGCCCGAGGAGCCAGCAATAAACATCGATTGCCCTAGTCCGGCAAGTGCTTCGGCTTTCCCATGGCCAAAGCGATGTTCGCGATCAGCGGGCTGCAGCGCATGATGAACAGCAACCATATTTAATAAAGATGCTAAGACATCTAGGCTAGAATCAACCAATGTTGCCAAGATACTTACTGAATCAGTAATAAACCATGCAATGACTTTAGCTACAATCAATACACACGCCGTTGCAACGGAAGCATAGGTAGCAAGTCGCATTAATCGAGCTTTATCTATTTGTTGAGCAGTAGTCATGACATCGGTATATTGAATTATAAATTGAATTAAATAGTAGCAATTATTCTAAGTTCTTCCTACATAGAAATTTACAGGCTTTATTAATGACCATCATTTCGGTAAATACAAACCCATTCACAGACCAACGACCCGGTACATCGGGTTTAAGGAAAAAAGTGTCTGTTTTTCAACAAACTCATTACTTAGAAAATTTTGTACAGGCAACCTTCAATGCCTTAGTTGATGTAAAAGGAACAACCTTAGTTCTAGGTGGTGATGGTCGTTATTTTAATAATCAGGCAATTCAAATTATCTTAAAGATGGCGGCCGCCAATGGAGTAGCCAAAATAATTCTCGGTCAGAATGGGCTTTTATCAACCCCAGCGGCTTCTTGTATCATTCGAAAATATAAGGCTTTTGGTGGCATTATATTATCGGCAAGTCATAATCCAGCAGGTCCAAATGGCGACTTTGGTATTAAATATAACGTAAGTAACGGCGGTCCCGCTCCAGAAAATATTACTGAAGCTATCTTTCAGCAAAGTCAAAGCATTTCCCGTTACCAAACACTCGACACCACTAATGTATCGCTCAATATCATCGGCTCACAATCGATTGAAGGCATGACTGTCGAGATCATTGATCCTGTTGCTGATTATGCCGCTTTAATGGCTACAATATTTAATTTCGAGGCAATTAAAAAACTCTTTTCCGACAACAACTTTAAAATCCGCTTTGATGCAATGCACGCAATAACAGGTCCGTATGCAAAAGAAATATTGGAAAACGTATTAGGCGCCCCTAACGGCTCTGTCATTAACGGCATACCGTTAGCTGATTTTGGTGGTGGTCATCCTGATCCAAATTTAACTTATGCCAAAGAATTAGTTGCTGAAATGTTCTCCGAAAATGCGCCAACTTTAGGAGCCGCATCGGATGGTGATGGCGATCGTAATATGATCATTGGTGCAAACTGCTTTGTAACACCGTCTGACAGTTTGGCCATTATGGCTGCAAATGCCGAGTTAATTCCGGCATATAAACAAGGTCTATCGGGTATAGCGAGGTCCATGCCAACGAGCCAAGCTCCTGATCGAGTTGCACAACACTTAGCTATCGAATGTCATGAAACCCCTACTGGTTGGAAGTTTTTCGGTAACTTATTAGATGCCGGTAGAGTTACGTTATGTGGTGAAGAAAGTTTTGGCTCAGGCTCCAACCATATTCGTGAAAAAGACGGTTTATGGGCTGTGCTTTTTTGGTTAAATATTATAGCCGAACGGCAGCAATCTGTTGCTGAGATTGTAAAAGAACATTGGCAAATATATGGCCGTAATTATTACACTCGCCATGATTACGAAGGTATTGCTGCTGATGATGCTAAATCGTTAATGGCTGATTTAGAAAAAACTTTGCCTAGCCTAGTAGGGAAACAATTCATTAACCGTAAGATCATTTATGCAGATAACTATAGTTACTTAGATCCTATTGATCAGAGTATCTCGAACAATCAAGGAATTCGTATCGGTTTTGATGATGGTGCACGTATAATATTTCGTTTATCAGGAACAGGAACTGAAGGTGCAACCTTAAGAGTCTATATTGAGAGTTACGAAGCGGACAGTGATAAACACCAGCTAGATCCGCAAATTGCACTAGCAGACCTAATAACGCTTGCTGATGACCTTGCTGGCATCACCCATCGTACTGGCCGAAACCAACCTACCGTTATTACCTAAAGGTAAACCTTATACATGCAACAACTTATATTGGGATCTAGCTCCCCATTTCGCGCTGAAATTTTAGCAAAGATTGGTTTACCATTTATTACTGCGTCGCCAGATATAGATGAAAGCCAGTTAGCGGGTGAAACACCCGAACAATTAGTAAAACGATTATCAGAAAAAAAAGCACTCGCCATTGCAATCAAGTATCCGGCTTCTTTGATTATTGGTTCGGATCAACTAGCGGTCTTAGATGGACAAGTATTGGGCAAACCGGGAGATCATGAAAACGCTGTTAAACAGCTAACTGCCTCAGCTGGAAAAACAGTGAAATTTTTAACTGGTTTAGCGTTGTATAACAGCCAAACAAAACACATGCAGTCTCTTGTTGAACCGTTTGAGGTCAGTTTTAAAACAATAACAGCAAAACAAATTGAATTTTATCTGCAACAAGAACAACCATATCAATGTGCTGGCAGCTTTAAATCCGAAGGCTTTGGAATTAGTTTGTTTTCTAAGCTCGATGGCGATGATCCAAACAGCCTGATTGGATTGCCACTAATAAAATTAATTCAACTACTTGCGGTTGAAGGCATCGATACCTTACAACCGCAGTAGTCAGTATTTATTCTGCTGGTACTGGTGCCGCATTTGCCGCTGCAGCAGCTTGACCGGCCATTGATTGCATAACCGCCGCCATCAGTTTTTGAGCAGCACGTGAACGCATAGTATTAACCATGTTTTTGCTCAAGCCTTCGTTAACATTATTTGCCTCAAGCACTTCAGCTAAAGTATCTAAACCGGGTTCACAAGCTTGTATGGTTTTATCTGCAACAGCCGCAACTTGAATACCTTGTTTATGATATTCAAGTCTATTAGTCATCATGCATTGGTTATAACCCATAATGGCATCATACATTTCTGCTTGTGCCGCTTCTGACATATCGGCTGGTGTCGTTAGATTACCTTCTTCTGCCAAAACAGAACCAGAAAGAGCTATTCCAGCTATCAACAAAACTACTTTATTCATTACAACTCCACTCACAATTAAAAATTTAACAACCTTGGGACATCGATAATTTAAATTATATCCCTAAAAAGTCCGCTTACTATACACTTGCTTGACAGTACCACGCAGAACTATGTTTATTAGTGGTAATTAATATGAAATATTTACAATATATATCAGTTAATTACTGCGCCTATCTAATGTTATTTATATGAGAAAGATATGCACAATGACAATCGCCTTAAATTAATTAAAGCGTGGTTGCCAAGCGTTATTGGCACAACAGATTACACCATCAGCTCAGCGTCAAGTGATGCGAGTTTCAGACGTTATTTTCGTGTGGCTTTTGACAAGAAAACATGGATCGTCATGGATGCACCGCCATCACAGGAAGAGTTATCTCCTTTCGTCGACATTGCTACATTTCTGTACCAACACAATATTCACGTGCCTGAAATTATGGCGATCAATAATGAAGACGGGTTTTTATTATTATCCGACTTTGGCAGTAGCGCTTATCTTGATGAGTTAAACGAAAGTACGGCAGACTCAATGTATCAATCTGCAATTGATAGTCTATTAAAGATCCAAAAATGTCCGATAAGCAATGTTATTAAACTACCAACATATGATCGAAATTTGCTTCTGCAAGAAATGAGCTTATTTCCAACTTGGTATTTAAATGAACATCTCGATATTGCAACACCTGAATTTTTACAAACCACTTTTGATCTACTGGTTTCTAACGCTTTAGAACAACCCAATGTAGTTGTTCACCGAGATTATCATTCACGTAATTTAATGCATACTGTCAGCAACTCTCCAGGTATTATCGACTTTCAGGATGCGGTTATTGGGCCTATTACTTACGATCTTGTCTCATTATTACGTGATTGTTATATTTCATGGCCACAGGAGAAAATTGATCAGTGGTTAAATTATTATTTTTCCAATGCTCAAGACTTAGGTTTGATTCAAAATGTGTCCATCGAGCAATTCACAAAATGGTTTGATCTGATGGGCTTACAACGACATATCAAAGTCTTAGGCATATTTTGCAGGCTTAATTATCGTGATGACAAACCTAATTACATTAAAGACTTACCGTTGACGCTGCATTATGTTCAGCAAATTAGTGCTAAGTATCCAGAGTTTGCCGAGCTGAGTAACTTTCTCAAGCAACAACCATCTTTATCGGTCTTATCATGAAAGCGATGATTTTATCTGCTGGTCGTGGCGAACGTCTTCGCCCTCTTACCGATCACACTCCAAAACCATTATTAAAAGCTGGTAAACATCGATTAATAGAATATTTAATTCAGTCTTTAGTTAAAGCAGGTATTAATGACATAATCATTAATACCGCTCACTTAGCCGAACAATTTCAAGAAACACTGGGCAATGGTCAACAGTTTGGTGCCAATATCAGCTATTCACCTGAACCAGAAGCTGGTTTGGAAACTGCTGGCGGCATTATCAACGCCTTGCCGTTATTGGGTGATGAAGCTTTTTTAATAGTCAATGGTGATATCTGGACGGATTTTCCCTTTGAACAATTAAATAGTTTCAGTTTATCTACTGATAACTTGGCTCATTTAATTTTGGTTAATAATCCAGAACATAACCTAAAAGGCGATTTCTCTCTAAGCGCTGGAAAAGTTAATCAATCTGATAAAGTACGCTATACCTATAGTGGAATAGGTATTTATCATCCTAAACTTTTCTCTGGTTTTGAGGTGCAGCGTTTAGCTTTAAAACCGATCTTGTTAGAAGCGATTGAACAACAACAACTAAGCGGTCAGCTTTACGAAGGTGTGTGGTCAGATATTGGTACTATTGAACGACTACAACAATTAAACGATCAATTAGACAATTAATTTTGGAATAAAAATTCCAAAAGCGCTTTTTGTGCATGAAGACGGTTTTCAGCTTCATCCCAAACAACACTTTGCGTGCCATCGATAACATCGGCACTTACTTCTTCATCTCGATGAGCTGGCAAGCAGTGCATAAATAGAGCATCGTCATTCGCTAATGACATCACCTCTGAATTCACTTGAAACTCAGCAAAAGCTAATTCACGTTTACGCTGCTCTTCTTCTTGTCCCATGCTCGCCCAAACATCTGTTACAACAAGATCTACGCCTGTAACTGCACTAGCGGTATCTGAAAACAGGGTAACTTTTGCATTTGAGTTTTTGACAATGTTGGCATCCGGTTCATAACCTTGTGGTGTAGCAATATTTAAATCAAAACCAAATTGTTCAGCAGCATTGATATAGGAATGACACATATTATTGCCATCACCTACCCAAGTGACTGTTTTGCCCTTTATCGAACCTCGATGTTCAACATAAGTTTGCATATCGGCAAGCAGCTGACAGGGATGATAATCATCCGTTAGCGCATTAATAACGGGGACCGATGAATATTTTGCAAACGTTTCTACTTTTGAATGTTCAAAAGTACGGATCATCACCGCATCAACCATGCTTGAAATAACACGCGCCGAATCTTCGACTGGTTCGCCTCGGCCTAGCTGAGTATCTGTAGGCGATAAAAATATCGAACCACCACCGAACTGTATCATTGCAGACTCAAATGAAACTCGTGTCCGTGTCGATGATTTTTCAAAAATCATACCTAATACTTTGTTTTTCAGTGGTTGATAAATTTCACCAGCACGCTGCATTTTTTTAAGTTCACTCGCACGCTCAATTAAACCATGCAGTTCTGCTGGTGATAAATCTTTTAAGGTTAAGAAATGTCTCATTTTAGGCAACACTTTTTTCTGTTTGGCTAGCAAGAAAATCAATAACTAAGTCGCTCACACTAGCGACCATTTCATTTGCTTCACTTGCATTCAAAACCAATGGTGGTAGTAAACGAATAATATTATCTGCCGTCACATTAATTAAAATATGTTTATCTAAGGCTTTTTTAACCAACTCTGCGCAAGGCACATCTAGCTCTATGCCAAACATAAAACCAGCAGACCTAATCTCTTTTACACCATGTATTTTGGCTAACTTTTGTTTGAAACCTAAAACAATTTGTTTGTTTAGCTGCTTAACATTAGCAAAAATATTTTGCTTGTCTAAAGTATCAAGCACAGTCAAAGCTACACGGCAGGCCAATGGGTTACCACCAAAGGTAGAACCATGATTACCTGCTGTTAAAACATTTACCGCTGAACCGGCGACTAAACACGCACCAATCGGCATGCCGTTGCCAAGACCTTTCGCTAAAGTCATTACATCCGGTAATAAGTTTTCGTTGTGTTGAAAAGCAAACCACTCGCCAGTACGACCCATGCCGGTTTGAATTTCATCAACCATCATTAATAGTTTACGCTGCGTACACAAAGCTCTTACAGCTGCTAAATAATCAGCATCAGGTATTTTAACGCCTCCCTCACCTTGGATAGGCTCAACCATCACCGCAACAGCTTCAGGCCAATGACCAACTGCCATTCTTAATGCTTCAAAATCATTATAAGGAACACGAACAAAACCCGGAACTAGGGGTTCAAAACCTGCGTGTACTTTTGCATTACCCGTAGCAGACAAGGTCGCCATCGTTCTGCCATGAAAACTGCCATCCATAACAATAATGACTGGTTTGTCTATACCTTTACTATGACCATATTTACGTGCAATTTTAATTGCAGCTTCATTGGCTTCGGCGCCAGAATTACAAAAGAAAACTTGTTCCATTGACGACAACTGTGTCAATTTATCTGCAAGCTGTTGCTGCAAAGGAATGTTATAAAGATTAGACGTATGAACTAACTTGCTTGCCTGATCAGAAATCGCTGCTGTGATGGCAGGATGTGCATGACCAAGATTACATACAGCAATGCCGCTTAAAGCATCAAGGTATTGTTCACCATTCGTATCTGTTAACCACGCGCCCTTCCCCTCGGTAAAGGCAATGTCAAGACGTCCATAAGTTGGCATGACGGTATTTGTCATGATGTATCACTCCTAAAACACCATCCATTTAAAAAATGGCGACGCACTAAAATTTAAAGCTAAAAACAGAAACAAAAAAGGCAGTTTTTTTTCAAAACTGCCAGAGACTAAACATTACATTCTATAATGTTATGGCTTTGTAAGCAAAATCCCCGAAGACTCAGTCACACTAGTTTTTAATCTCAGAAAAACGATCACTCAGAAAACAGTGATTGCATCGATAAGTCCATTGCCATTAATACAGCATCTTCACGACCTTGTTGCGCAGGATAGTATCCTGTTCTCACCGACATTTCATTAAACCCCGATTGCAAATATAATTGCTGTGCTCGTCGGTTAGAGCTTCTTACTTCTAACAAAATCACTGCAGAAGAGTTTGTTTCTGCAAAGCTAATAACGTGATTTAGAATAGAACGCCCAAACCCTTTTCCCTGTAATTCTGGTTTGACACAAATATTCAACAAATGAAGTTCATCCACGACCTTTTGAACAACCACATAAGCTTGGATGTCCCTTTCCTTATCAAGAAATACCCATGCATGATGATTTGCTCGCAAGGAGTCTTCAAAGTTCTTTAAACTCCAAGGAAATTGATTTGCAGATTTTTCTATTGCAATCACTTCTGCGAGGTCATTTTGTTGCATTAATCGTGGCGTCATACTGCCCATCTTAGTTAAAGCGTTTTATAGTCGCTTTTGCATTTTTTAATACTTGCCAAGCAAGCTGTTTAGTCTCTGGGCGTTGAATAAGTTCTGATAAATCATCAATGAAAACTACGTTCAACTCAGATTCTTTTAAGCTATGAACTCCAACTTTCATATCTTCAGTTGTTTGTTCCGAAACAAAATGTGAATGAAAACGTTTGCCAAATACAAATAATAGTTTATTTTTTAGCGGCTGAGATTTTAAAGACTGAAACTGATCAGGTCTGATTACTGCGGTTGTATTGATATTAATATCTATTGCAGCCATCATCGCCACTAATAACTGCTGCTTTTGTTCTGTATGGTTTTCACCATCAAAAATAATATAAACATTAGCATTAAGCTGTTGCTCATCAAGCTCAACTGCAATGGCCGATGTCGAACTAATTAGCTGATTGCGCAATTCCCAGACAGGAATCCCCATCTCTTCAAGCGTGGATAACTGTCTGGGCTCTAATTGCATTAAACTTGCGGATGCTTACGATCAACTGACACCAAAATTTTATTTAGTGCATTGATATACGCCTTAGCCGATGCGATAACAATATCAGTATCAGCGCCTTGGCCACTTACCATTCGACCGCCTTTTTCAAGACGAACATTTACTTCGCCTTGAGAATCAGTGCCACTCGTGATGTTGTTGACCGAATACAACTCTAGTTCAGTATTGCTTTGTACTATCTCTTCAATAGCTTTATAAGCAGCATCAACGGGACCACTACCACTCATCTGAACCTGTGTTTCTTCATCATCAACTGACAACGTTAATGTTGCTACAGGTGTTTCCCCAGTTTCACTACATACTTTCAAAGATATCAAGCGCACTCGTTCATTTTCTATGTTGGTAGAGTCATTCACTAAAGCTTGTAAATCTTCATCAAATATTTCATGCTTTTTATCAGCCAACTCTTTAAATCGTGTAAAAGCAGCATTTAAATCAGTTTCTGACTCAAATTCAATATCTAACTCTTCTAAACGTGTGCGAAAAGCATTACGGCCTGAATGTTTACCCAACACCATGCGATTGGTATTCCAACCGACATCTTCAGCACGCATGATTTCGTAAGTCTCGCGGTTCTTTAATACACCATCTTGGTGAATACCAGATTCATGTGCAAAAGCATTAGCACCGACAATCGCTTTATTTGGCTGAACAGTAAAACCGGTAATACCCGACACTAAACGTGAAGCCGCTAATATTTGTGTCGTATCTAAATTAGTATCGACGCTAAACATATCCTGACGAGTGCGAATGGCCATCACTACTTCTTCCAAAGAAGCATTACCAGCACGTTCACCCAAACCATTAATCGTACACTCAACTTGACGAGCGCCATTCAATACCGCTGACAAAGAATTAGCGACTGCCAATCCTAAATCATTGTGACAATGAACCGAAAAAATGGCTTTATCTGAATTAGGGATTTGTTCACGTAAGGTGTGGATCAAGTTACCAAATTGATGCGGCAAGTTATAACCCACCGTATCAGGGATATTTAAGGTGCTAGCTCCAGCATCAATGACCGCCTCAAGAATACGACATAAAAATTCTGGCTCACTACGGCCAGCATCTTCAGGAGAAAACTCTACATTATCGGTATATTTACGTGCACGTGTTACGGCTTTTACCGCATTTTCTATCACCTGTTCTGGTTCCATACGAAGTTTCATCTTCATATGTATTGGTGATGTTGCAATAAAGGTATGTATCCGTGAAGCATTCGCACCTTTTAATGCTTCACCCGCACGATCGATATCTTTGTCTAAAGCTCGTGCCAAAGCACAAATACGACTGTCTTTTACTGCTTTAGCTACCGCTTGTACAGACTCAAAGTCACCGACACTCGCGATCGGAAAACCCGCCTCGATCACATCAACACGCATTCGTTCCAAAGATTTGGCAATACGTACTTTTTCATCCTTGGTCATTGATGCGCCAGGACTCTGCTCGCCATCTCTCAAGGTTGTATCAAAAATTATTAATTGTTCACTCATTTTTCCTGCTCCATATTCGCAGACTAGATTTTAAATAGTAGGATTTATCAGTCTTAAACTGATTATGTTTGTGCTAAATATGTTTGCCCCTAGGGCAGTCGTAGCAGGAGAGATGAACATAAGATAGGCGCAACAAAATGCTGTTGTGAAAAATCAACAGTTTTTAAAGTTAAATTAGTGCACTTCTTGTTCATGGCGGGTAATTTTAGGCTGTATTTGCTTCGTTGCCAAGTCTATTACTTAACTTGTTGTCGTTCTGAGCGATGTTTACGAATTTTAATTAAGGTAAAAACGGGACCAGACAAGGCATATATAAAAAAACCACTAAATAAAACAATAGGCGGATCGTTAGCAATCAACGCGGTAAGTAATACGACTACAAGTAAGACAACAAAGGGGACTTTTCCACGTAAATCTAGCTCTTTTAAACTGTGATACCGCACAGTGCTTACCAT